>Ga0272441_10013548_pt1 | contig 11704 bp, 10 predicted proteins | sample SSMProp6N_FD_193582 | JGI IMG/M metagenome (GOLD analysis project Ga0272441, IMG submission 193582) | Marine sediment archaeal communities from Little Sippewissett salt marsh, Falmouth, MA, United States - SSM-Prop-6N | ecosystem: Environmental > Aquatic > Marine > Wetlands > Sediment ... | reverse complement strand
GAACGATGCCCGGTGGATGCCACCATTATCGGCATCATCGATGAAATTGATATTGAAGAAGGGTTGTGATTTTTCAAACAAATGGTTCACTTAAGATCACAGGAATGAGGGTAAAATGGGAAATTCACCCCAGAAGATTTATACTGGTATAGGAGATAAGGGTGAAACTCGTCTTCTGAGTGGAGAAACGGTTGCAAAGGATGATAACCGAGTCAAAACCTACGGTTCTCTGGATGAGTTCCAATCTTACCTGGGAATGGCTCGAAGCCTGATACGGCAGGAATCGATTCAATCAGTTCTTTATACCATTCAAAAAGACATTTTTGTGGCCAACTCTGAGTTGGCGTCAACTCCCAAAGGTCTGACTGGATTAAAACGACGCCTGGGCAAGAAAGATATCAGTAAGCTTGAGGTGTGGATTGATGAGTTTGCCGAGTTGTACGGTCTGCCTCGCCACTTTGTTGTGCCGGGGCAATCTCAGGACAGTGCAGCCCTGCATATTGCACGGGCAATCTGCAGGCGCTGTGAGCGTTTAATCATTATGTTGAACAGAGCAACGGGCGATTATGATGAATTAGTGGTTTATTTTAACCGGCTCAGTGACCTGCTTTTTGTATTAGCATGGCTTATGGAGATCAGAGCTATTGTCGAAGATGTTGTATGCGATTTGGTTGAAAGTGAGGCAAAGAAGGGGAATCTCTCATGAGAATTACTTACCCGGTGGCACATATTCTGGGTACTATCGCTGAAAGTAAGGCATCTGATTTGTCTGTGCCGATGGCTATTGCTTTAGTGGACGGGGAAGGCGGTCTATTATTCTTTGGTCGTATGGACGGAGCCTTACCTGCCAGTACAGAAATTGCTGTTTCCAAGGCGTTTACATCAGCGGTTTTGCGAATGGCCACTCATGAGTTGGGGAAACTCGCTCAACCCGGCGGCGAGCTTTACGGAATTGAGCATACCCATAACGGCAGAATCGTGCTGTTTGGCGGCGGCTTCCCTTTACAGTTAAATGGAGAAGTCGCGGGTGCCATCGGCATCAGTGGAGGAAGCGTAAATGAAGATGTCCAGGTAGCTGAGCATGTTGTCAATACCCTGGAGGAAATGGAATACTGGTCGAAACGTATTGAAATGTTCTTGCCACAACAACCATTGAAAAATATCCGGATTTCTCAACTGGAAAACAGCTTAAAGGAGGTATTTGGACAAATGAATTGTGCTCTTTCGACTGATACCCCCTCCTTCCTGGCCGGTACGATTCTCTTAGCCGCTAGTGTACGTCAATGACCTTGCCGCATTTTGCAAATTGAGGAAGAAATTTCCCAAATGGCCTTTTGAAGGGCTTGGATAGAACCATGTTTTTATCATGCAAGAAAGATTATTTTTGCCTTATGTAATTATAAATTAGGGGGAATATCTATGGGAGTCAAACAGCAAATAATCAAGGACGTGGTCAGGGTTGTGCTCGAGGATCTTTCGAGAGAGAAAAAAATCCAGGCAGTGAGTTCTCCTGCAGTTAATGAAACGGCGAGCAAAGTTGAAGATTTTCCCCGCGCTTTTAATGTAGTGGAAAAATCTAACGGCTTTACCGGCATTTATAACACTCTGGAGGAAGCTGTGAATAATGCCGTTGAGGCACAAAAGAGATTGATCGCCATGTCTTTAGAACGTCGAGGAGAAATCATCGCTTCTATCCGAAAAAGCGTTTTGGATAATAACGAACCTCTTTCTGCGTTAGCTATACGGGAAACGGGATACGGTCGTTATGACGACAAGGTAAGGGAAAATATTCTTTGTGCCACGAAGACCCCCGGTATTGAGGACATTCACCCTCAAGTCTTGACAGGTGACCATGGATTGACTTTACTTGAATATGCTCCCGTAGGTGTTATAGGTGCTCTGACTCCTATTACTAATCCGACCGGAACATTTATCCATAACAGTATAAGCATGGTTTCAGCTGGTAACGCAGTGGTCTTCAATCCCCATCCCAATGCCAGGGAAACGAGTACGAAGACAATTGAAATCATACATCAGGCAATTATCGATGCTGGAGGTCCGCCAAGTCTCGTCTCGTCAATTCGTGAACCAACGTTGGACACTGCCGGACAGGTTCTTGAGCATCCCAAAATCAACATGCTGGTAGCAACTGGTGGTAAAGGAGTGGTAAAAGCAGTGCTTTCTTCAGGCAAGAAGGCTATAGGAGCCGGTGCTGGGAACCCTCCCGTTCTTGTCGATGAGACGGCCCACATTCGAAAGGCTGCTGAAGATGTCATCAATGGAGCAAGTATAAATAACAATATTTTTTGTACATCTGAAAAGGAAGTTCTCGTTGTAGATGAAGTTGCCAGCACATTGATCAAATTCATGCAGGAAACCCGAAAAGCCTACTTGCTGAACCGGGAAGAGACGACAAACATCACCAATTTGGTAGTCAATCCGGATGGAAAAATTAATGCTGCCTACATTGGTAAAAACATTCAGGTCATTTTGCGTGAAATAGGAATTGAAGTGGGTGACGATTATCGGTTGGCTATCTTTGAGGCATCTAAGGATCATCCCCTGGTCTGGCTGGAACAGATGATGCCAGTAATGCCAATTGTCCGCGTGAAAGATGTGGAGGAAGGGATACGGTTTGGAGTTGAAGTAGAGCAAGGCAACAGGCATACTGCTTTAATGCACTCTACAAACGTTGACAATATGACCGCATTTGCCCGGGCGGTGCAAACCACTATATTTGTCAAGAATGGTCCCTCCTATGCGGGAATTGGTCTTGGTGGTGAAGGCCATACATCGTTTACAATTGCCGGACCCACCGGAGAAGGGTTAACCTCGGCCCGCTCATTTACACGGCAGCGGCGTTGTGCATTAGTAGAATCTTTTCGTATCATTTAGTTTCCGGTAGTTTTTTTAAAGGTGTCTATTCGATGGATGGTATCATTGCGAATGACATATTTTTTTCATAAGTGTAACAATGAGAACGATAACGATATCACCAGTGGCATATTTGTTGATGTTACAAGTTCGCATGTTTAGATCTTTTTGCTACCGCCGTTTTTAATACCCAAGGGAATATTATGGAGGTGTACTAGTGATGAAAATCCAACTTATAAAGGCTCCTACTGATAGATTTCTGGAGATGCTATTGATTAATATTCGTTCTCCAGACCGGGAACATCTGGCGGGAGTTCGCTATGGAGCAATAGGTCTTATCCAGACAAGTCTTATCAATTTATACCGGGCTGCTGATTTAGCTGAAAAGTCAAGCAATGTCAAAACTGCTCTTGTTTTTGGCAGTTGCCCCCAGCATATCCAAATGCTGGCGATTTTTGGAAAGCATGCAGAGGTAAACGCTGCTCTGGATAAGGTTCGAGAATTTTTCCGAAAATAATATGAACGAAGATCACATTAGGAAATGCTTCTTGTTCAAGGAGAAAAATAAATGAAAGTAGCTATCATTGGTGGTGGTGGTCGTGTGGGATCATGCGTGGCCTATGCGCTTCAGCACGGTGGCGTTGTTTCAGATATTATAATGAATGACATTGCAGAGACTTTGGTTCAAGGAGAGGTGCTTGATCTTTTGCATGGCAGTTCCATATTGCATGATCAAAGAATCTACTCCGGAGATATGGCAGAGGTCGTCAAAGCAGACATAATCGTTTTGACAGCTGGCTTGCGCCGTAAACCTGACGAATCCAGACTTGACCTTATCAATCGAAACGTTTCGCTTTTTTTAAATATTATCAATGAGGTAAAAACGGCAGGACTGCGAGAGGATACCATCTTAGTGGTGGTTTCAAATCCTGTTGACATTCTCACATATCTCTCTGTCAAGCAAACAAACATTCCTCCGGAACATATAATTGGCCTGGGAACTCTTCTCGATACAACCCGTTTTTGTTCACTAATTGCCGATACGATTAAAGCCGCTCCAACACAGCTGAAGGCTTTAATACTGGGAGAGCATGGAGATTCAATGGTGCCTATCTGGTCATCAGCCTCATGCGGAGGGCTTTCTCTTGAGAATCACCCTGATCTTCCGGCAGCTACCAAGACGAAGCTTTTCGACAGGGTACGCCAGAGCGGTGCGGAAATCATCCGGTTAAAAGGTGGTGCCGGGTGGGCCGTGGGTGCGGCTACCGCGTCTCTGGTTCATTCAATTGCCCTGGATCAAAGACGGGTGCTTCCGGTGAGTTCATTGCAAAAAGGTGCCTTTGGACTTACCGATGTGTGCATAAGTGTGCCTACCATAGTCGGGCAAAGCGGAATTATCAAACATCTTGAATTGGAACTGTGGCCCCGAGAACTCCAGGGACTAAAAAAATCGGCAGACGTACTCAAAAGTGCAATCGGCAAAATCAATACGTGAAAATGATTCTTTTCAAAAAGACTGCGCGGTTCCTAACCCCTGGTTTTGCGGTTCACCTGCGGTTAGCTCCAACAGACGAATCAACTTGGGGAGATATTCATGGGAAAGAAAGAAAAGGGCGACCTTCTTGTTGATGTATTTTTTGGTATCAGAAAGAGAATACTCCTTTCTTTTTATATTTTTTCCATTGTCATTTTAGGTATCCTTTTCATTATCGTAATTGGAGACATTCCGGGTGTCTCCCTCAGAATACAAGTTCTTTTCGGTTTTTTCATTACCATTGCTGGTGTGGTTGTGGGTGCCAGCCTGTCCGTGGTTCTCGATCTGCCTAACATCAACCATGAATTCGACAAGATTAAGAATGATATCGCATTAAAAAAAATCGACTGTCCCGATATTTTTGCCCGGCGTCTTACAGCGTTATTGATAGATTATTTTACGTTCTCTTTTTTTAGAATTAAATATGCATGTGTCCGGATAATCGATACGGAGTGCATCTATTCCGATAAAGGTATTCTTGATGCGGTGAAGGAATCCGAGTTTCAGTCGATTCATGCCAGATCCCGCATGACTGAAGAGGTTTTTTATGTAGGGACCAAAACAATTAATGCCGAGGCATGCCACCTCTATGTACTTCCCGTGTGGTTCGGTGATGAATGGCTCGGATTTATTGGTATCTTTACGGAAAAAAAGTTACTACGACTTTATGTATCCTTTTTAGCTGATTTTGAAGATCATTTCGTGGATGACCAGCTTGTACATGTGCTGAACATAAAGCGACAAAGAATTATCAATCAGTTTTACAGCGATGTAAACACTTATTCAATCAATATTACACGAAAAATGTATGCAACAATCCGGGAATACCAAACGGATATCCTTGAATATCTTGTGGCTGCTACCAAGTGTGACGGAGGTTTATGTGCAACGATCTATGACGATGAGTGTGTTACTTTTTTCAAAGATGAAACATTCGATGATACTCACATCAGGGAATACTATCGGCAGTATTATCAAGATAATGTGGTTTCTCCGGAACCGCGCATTAAGGTTTCCGTGGATACCGCCCTGGAATATGTGTTTGACATTCCCCTGATAATTGAAAAACCGATAGGAATCGTTCATCTATTCGATACTGCCGACGATAACTTCAGATATTTTTATACTATGATCGTCAATGCGGGGAAGTTTCGACTTAATTATGATTTGAAAAATCTTGCGTTATTTTTGGATCTTTCACCGAGAGAACGTGCATTTTTGAAAAACACTTAACCAATGGGGCCGTGGCAGAAAAGTGTCGTGAATATATTGCATTCCATGGTGATATACTGTAGTATGTGAAATATTTAATAAAACCATCCGCATGACTGATAGAACAAACACCGGCATTAACCAGTGATGTTGAATCATACTCGGGTTTGCTTGGGAATTTCGTTGCACCGGTCAGGTAAATATCCTTCCCTTTCCATACTTAGATTATCCTTTGTTAAGTCAGTATCCGGAAAAAATTAATTGACGGATGGCCTGAGTTACATTCGGGTCAACTTTTAATTTTCCCTGCACTCTACGCCTGCGAAGTCGTGTCTTCATAAGACAGAGACTATGTGGCAAAAGGTGAGTGAAAGAATGTGTCGTGTTCTGACTTTTCCCGGGAGTTTCCGGTTATGGTACCGAAGGGTCCTGGATGAGTCATGCCATCGAAAGTAGGGTCGTCGTAAATCCTGAAACATCTTGTATTGGCAATGAGGTGTATGGTGAATCAACCGATCAAGGTGTTAGATCTGATCGACAAAAAAAAACTCGATGAAATCCTGCACGTGTTTACCGAGGTTACCAACATTGCATCCATAATATCCGATGCAGATGGCAGACCTATTACGGAACCGCATAATTTTACGAACCTGTGTCAGAATTACTGCCGCTCCACTGAAGAAGGCCGGCGTCGGTGCTGCGAAAGTGACAAATATGGAGGAAGAGAATCGGCACGATTGAAAAAGTGTGTCGTTTATACTTGCCTGAATGTGGGACTGCTTGATGCAGCATCGCCGATTATCGTCGGGGGCGCTCACATTGCCAACATTTTATGCGGCCAGGTGCTGGAAAAACCGTTGGAGATGGAAATGGCTGTCGAACGGGCTCGCGCCATCGGTATTACCGATATCAAGGGATTCAAGGAAGCCCTTTCAGAAATACCCATCATGAGTCGTGAGCGCTTTCGACTCATCGTCAATCTGATGGAAGTGATCACCCAGACGGTGAGTGAACTGGCATTAGAAAAATACCTTTCACAAAAGAGCTCCCGACTTTATCTGAATAAACTTATCAATAGTGTGTCTGAGTGCATCATCGCAACGGATGTTGATGCGAAGATTTCTATGATCAATGAGGCTGGCATCGATATGTGCGGCAGCGACGCGAATAACCTTATCGGACGCCCGCTTCACTCACTTTTTTCAAATTCAGATTCGATTACTAAATATCAAAAACAGGAGCATACAAAAAGTAGGGAAAGAAGTTCAACCGAGGGGGTGTTGGTAAATGCGGTGGGAAAAGAAATTCCGGTAAAGATGTCCTTGTCACAAATCCTTGATGAGAGCGATGAAAAATTCGGATACGTAGCCGTGCTGCGCGATATTTCCGAAGAAAAGAAAGCCGGACAAATTAAAGATGATCTTATCGGGATGTTAACCCACGATATGGGAAACCCAGTGTTATCCATACAGAAGGCGATAGAGATTATGGTGGACGAGACTTTAGGGTCACTGAACCGACGACAAAAGGAACTCATGCGTTTAAGTTTGGTCACCAGTCATCAATTGCTGAGGATGGTAAACGATTTTCTTGACATATATCGGAGTGAAAATGGTCGGTTGCAGCTTAGCATGCACTTGATTGACATGAAAAAAGTTTTAGAGCGAGGCATTCAACAGGTTAATTTTTTAGCTCAGGACAAGCACATTACCATCCGTTTTGAAACGTCTGCTCTCTCACTGAGAATTATAGGTGACGAGAATCGGCTTATCCGCACATGTGTCAACCTCTTGGATAATGCGATCAAGTATAGTTCGGGGAAGGGTGAGATAAAAGTTGCGGCGGCAGTTATAAACGGGAGTGCCGTAAAAACTTTCATGCCGACCGGAAATAGGTCACGCGTGCCTGTCTTAAAGTTGGGCACGCGTTATCTTATGGTCTCGGTATCAGATCAGGGTCTCGGGATACCGAAGAAATATCAGCCCCATATCTTTGACAAATTTTTTAAGGTCAATATCAAAGATGGAAATAACAGAGGGGGTGTCGGCCTCGGGTTGGCCTTTTGTCGGCAGGTAATTGAAGCCCATGGTGGAGTAGTCTGGGTGGAGTCACCCATTATTGCTGATGACGGAACAAAGCAGAAGGGGTGTCGCTTTCGATTCGTCTCACCCGTCAATCCCGATACCTAAAGGATATTTCATGTCGTCATGATGATATGGCGAACGCAGTTTCAGCGCATGGGGGCGAGAACTGAAAACGTCAAGAATGTAGGCCTGACCCCCAACGTGTAAGGAGAGGGGAAATGAATACCAACAAGGCAATCACTGTGTTTCTTGCTGATGATCATCCTTTACTTCGTATTGGCTTGAGGCTCAGCATGGAACAGCGTGATGATCTTGAACTCGTAGGTGAAGCAGAAGAGGGTTTCAGCGCAGTTGAAAAAATTCAGGCGACAGACCCGGAAGTATCTTTGATAGATATCAATATGCCGGGGCTATCCGGTATAGGTGTCATCCGACTATTGCGAAAAACAAATTCCAAGATGATAATTCTGGTGCTTTCCTCATATAATGACGAAAATTATATTCAGAAAGCCATGGCTGCAGGGGCTGACGGGTATGTGTTGAAATGCATTGGAATCAATGAACTAGGGCAGGTTATCAAATCTTTTTATGCGGGGACACCGATTCTGTCGCCATATCTGGTGAATTTGACCCTTGCAGACTCTACGACTTTACATGAGCAACACGCTCGGCTGACTTTGAGAGAAAAAGACGTGCTGCGCGCCGTGGCCGATGGGAAAGGCAACAAAGAAATTTCAGAATTGCTTTTCATAAGCACTGAAACCGTGAAAAGCCACATTAAGCATATCTTTAAAAAACTAAACGTCAAAAATCGTGTTGAAGCTGTCAAATTTGCCATAGAAAATAATCTTGTGGGATGACACGCCGTGCAGAATAGAGCCGAATAATAAAAATGAAAAAGATGAAAAGGGATAGGTTGTTCTGTGATCATCATCTATGCTGTGGTCGCAGGGGCGATGTGTGAACTAAGCGGGCAAGAACTCAATACGTGCTGTGGCTGCAGGACCATAAATGAGGATAATATCTTGCGATGAAGCCATCAATGTACCTGGTCTCGAGGCCTGCAGTGCATAGCGCCTTCTCAACGATGATAATCAGAAGCACGAAAGGAAGCATATATGACGCCCGTACAATTTTCGAGAATTTGATGTTGTTATTTCGCAGGGATGCGAAGTTATTCGTGCCGGATTTCGAAGTGATCAGGAAATTGATAAAATACATGGAACAGACGGGAATGGAAATTATGACGACGAAAGTCTGAAAAAGTGTGTTGGTAATGCTGTATTTACCTGTCAGGTTCATGATGTTTCCTGCGGTGTAAGTGAAGGGTTTATCCGGCATGAATCCTTCCTTGAACCATTTCATGATCAGATAGGTGACGACATAGGCCGTAATGGCACCCGTGTCCATGACCGGTTTGTAATAACTTCCGCCACCGGTGTAAATCGCTTTACTGTCGATGAATCGGATCACGGCACCAAGATCTCCCGCCTTGATTAAAATCTCTGTCTCCGTCGTATATTTCTCCGTCGTCAGGATCATGTCCTTTAGCAACGAAAGGGGGTAGAGCCTGTAGCCGCACTGTGTATCGGCAATAAACTGATTTGCGGCGAGGGAAATATAAAATCGTGCAATGTGCATTGAATTATATCGTGCGCGTGGAATCTTTTCTTTCTCAAACATACGGGAGCCCACAATGATGTCGTGAGGGTGCAGCCTGTAGGTGTTAATGAATGAGGGGATTTCATCGGTGGAATGTTGCCCGTCGGCATCGAGTGTGATAACGGCGGTGAATCCGTCTTTAATCGATTTTCTGAAGAGTACTCGCAGGGCATGCCCCTTGCCGCGGTTTCTGGTGATAGAAATCACGTGAGCACCCGCACGGGCGGCAATTTCCGCAGTGTTATCGGTAGAGCCGTCATCGGCAACGATCACGGTGTCCACGTGCTGAAGGGCCCCTTTGATCACGTCCTCAATTGTCTTTGATGCGTTATAGGCCGGAATGACCACACAAATCTTTGCTGTCAAGACGTATCCTTTCGTATCAAAAATCTCTGCCGTTCTTATATAATTATAAAAACTGCATTTAAGCTGAAAAAGTATAGGTGAGTTGTGCTGCTTAGTCAATGGGTAATCATGTGGGAACGCGCCTCAAGTGTCGATGTACCGATCCGAGATGAAAGAATGTGCAGCATGCAGTGAATGGGTGAATCTCCGTGAGGGGGATCGGGAGTGGTTGATAGGGGATAGTGTCTGTCGGATTGGTGTCGATGAAGGAATTAATCATGCCTTCATCGAACACGCAGGGTGCCGGTGTATGCCGCAAGAAACGGGAAACGCGGTGCACCCTCATAATCCAGTATTCCATTACTTTACCCGAGATCAGCGCATGCTGCGGGATTTTCGCGATTTAAAGTGACGTGACCCAGAAAACTTGGTTCCCCCTGCATGCGATCGAGTCCCGTTGCGGTGGTTACCCGATGCCGCTGGCACTGATGAGGATGCAAATGCTGGCTGAGTCTGTGAAAAATCAAAGGACTTGAGCGTATTGTGACGGCTTCTCGATTGTCGGAGATTTAAGCTACTCTTGCCAGCCGGCGGCGCCACATTGTAATCAAAGTCTTCAAGGGTTCTCCGTTCGATACTGTCACCGAGAACCTTCTCGATGTCCCAGACAATTGCACGGTCTTCACGCGTCACAAAGGTGTAGGCAGTGCCGGTCTTTGCGGCACGGCCAGTGCGGCCAATGCGGTGGGTGTATGCGTCGACAGTGTCGGGCATGTCATAATTAATTACATGGGAGATGTTCGCAATATCGATGCCACGGGCGGCGATATCGGTGGCCACAAGAATTTGATACGTTCCGCCTCTGAATCCGCTGAGCGCTGCCTGCCGCTTGTTCTGCGACATGTCGCCCTGTAGAGATGCTGCCGAGAATCCGGCTTTTTTCATCTGTTTTGCGAGACGCGTCGCGCGAATACGGGTACGGGTGAACACCAGTACCGATTCAATGTCCGTACGGTCAAGGAGTTTCAACAAAAGAGTTGTTTTAAGGTGCGGCTCGACAGGGTAAAGGGCATGCGAGACAGTGGCGACAGGGGCGGAATGCCCGATTTGAACGGTTTCCGGATCACGCAGGATATCCTGTGCCAGTTCCCGGATGTCATCCGGCATGGTTGCAGAAAACAGCAGTGTCTGACGATCGGGTGGTAATTGCTTCATGATTTTCCGGATGTCGGGCAGAAAACCCATGTCGAACATGCGGTCCGCCTCGTCCAGTACAAGAACTTTCAGAAATGAAAGGTCAATGAGATTCTGGTTCATAAGATCGATAAGACGGCCGGGGCAGGCAACGACAATTTCGGCACCGGCATTGAGCTTTCTGGTCTGAATGACCTGTTTCATACCGCCGTAAATGGTGATACTCTTTCTTTTCGTGTGGCGGCCGAGCTCCATGACCGACTGGTGAATCTGCTCTGCAAGTTCACGGGTCGGAACGACGATGAGCGCGTAAATTCGCTTCCGCTGGCAATCCATAAGATTCTGCAGGATCGGAACGACAAACGCGGCTGTTTTGCCCGTGCCCGTCTGGGCAAGTCCTATGGTATCCTGTCCCCGAAGAATGGGAGGAATGCATAGACTCTGTATTGGTGTGGGTGTGGTGTAGCCGAGACCGGTGATTCCGGATTCGATACGCGGGTGTAAATTGAAAGATTTGAAATTCATTAACTGTCCTTCTGTCATATTTATTGACCGGAGCCAGACCGTGATCATCAGATTACGGGCAACTCTGGCACGTGAGATTTTCATGTGTAGTGTCTGGCAGGGTGGGCGCTATGGCCTAAAAAAACCCCAGAAGCCATACAGAGGCTCTGGGGTGCCAACCAAAACCATAACTCAATATAGGTGCACTATATGGTTTTAATATAAATATGTCAAGGATAAAGAGTCTATTGAAAATCCAATCTATCCCGACATGGCTGGATAGATTCTCTTGTAT
>Ga0272441_10013547_pt1 | contig 11707 bp, 8 predicted proteins | sample SSMProp6N_FD_193582 | JGI IMG/M metagenome (GOLD analysis project Ga0272441, IMG submission 193582) | Marine sediment archaeal communities from Little Sippewissett salt marsh, Falmouth, MA, United States - SSM-Prop-6N | ecosystem: Environmental > Aquatic > Marine > Wetlands > Sediment ... | reverse complement strand
TATAATAACCATATTCTTGATTTCATAAATCTAATCCTTTAAAAGAACAAACCATATGCGATTTGATTGATCTCATGCAATAATGAGATTGATATTTTGCGTTAATAACCTCGTTTTGTCTTCTTCCGAAATGCCGTCGTCGGTAATAACCGTATGAATTTTTGAAACCGGTAAAATGAAAGCAAGACTGCGTTTGCCAAATTTTGATGAATCGGCAACAACAATGATCTCCCGGGTAATGTTTCCCATTACGCGGTTGATTTGCGCTTCGGATAAAATAGGTGTGTAGATACCTGTTGTTGTGTCAAAGGCATCGACACCTAAAAAAAAGCGGTCTGTGTAATATTCCTTCAGGTTCTGTTCGGTTATTGATCCGACCAGCGAAAAGGAATTTGATCTCAATGTGCCGCCCGGCATAATGATCTCGATATTTTCAAATTTTGCCATTTCCAGCGCTATATTTAATGCGTGTGTTATCACAGTCAAATGCGAAAAGTTGTTGATCTGTTTGGCTATTTCCAAAGTCGTAGTGCCGGAATCGATGATGATCCTGTCACCATCCTGGATCATTTCAGCCGCTTTTTTCCCGATTTTTCTTTTTTGTTCAAAATTCCGGCGCGCTTTTTCAGCGATGGCTAAATCCATTGCTATTTTGTTGTGTTTGATCGCTCCGCCTCTGGTTCGCAGCAGCACGTTTTTTTCTTCCAGATATGACAGGTCATTTCGGATCGTAACCTGGCTGACACCAAATATTTCACTCAGGTTCTGAACCTGAACAACACCTTTCTCATCCAATTTTGATATGATTTGTGCCCTGCGATCTGTGGTTGATATTTGATCCGGAATTTCTGTCATTTGTACCTTTTAAAATGTGGTCTTACAAAACGAAACTGCATTGATTTCGCATACTTTCAATATTAATTATATTTACTTACAATGTCAAGATATTTTTGGTGTTTTATATTATTTTTTTAATAGCTATGGACATTTTTGCTTTTATTTATTGTTTATTATGATTTTAAATTGACGATCGTCTAAATTGTCTTTTGTTTGCGATAAAAATAATTTGACAAGTTAATGATAAATGATTATATTACTTTCGAAAGGTTACGAAAGTGATGAGGATTTGAATATGTTAGAAATTTGGAACAGTATTTTTGATCAAGAGCCGGTCGGGTTGGGCGCGGAGCATACCGCCTATGAAATTTTTCAACAACCCGGCTTGTGGCGAAAAGTGTATGAAATAATTCTTCAACGTAAAAGGGAACTATCAGAATTTTTCAATGGTATGTTAACATCAAACACACAGGTTATTTTCACCGGGGCCGGGACTTCCGCTTTTATCGGGTCCAGTTTGGAGGGGATTTTCCATAATAATCAAAATGTTTTTGTCAGAGCTATTCCAACAACAAGCATAGTTACACATCCTGAATATTATTTTCATAAGGATAAACCGACTTTATTGATTTCATTTGCCCGGTCCGGAGACAGCCCGGAAAGCCTTGCCACTGTAATGCTTGCCAACCAACTGTGTGAAAATATTCATCACCTTATCATTACATGTAACAAAAACGGGCAGCTTGCGTTAAACGCTGATAAAACAAGAGATCTTGTTTTAATTCTGCCTCCCGAATCAAATGACAAAGGTCTTGCCATGACTGGCAGTTATACGTCCATGTTATTGACGGCTATACTGTTAAGCAAACTGGAGAACATCAATTCCCTGGATAAACATATAGACAGTCTGTGCGGGTATGGGTCCACTTTACTGGACAGGTATTCGGGTAAAATTAAAGAAATATGTGAATTGCAAATTGAACGGGCCGTGTTTTTAGGCTCGGGCTCATTGTTGGGCGTTGCGGAAGAGTGTCATCTCAAACTGCAGGAATTGACGGACGGACAGGTCATTTCCAAATATCATTCGTTTCTTGGATTCCGGCATGGCCCCAAAGCCGTTATTAATTCAAATACGCTGATTGTCTACCTGTTTTCCCCTGATCCTTATGTGTATCAATATGAAGACGACCTGGTCCATGCTGTAAATACCGGTGAAAGAGGTATGGCCAGCATCGGTGTATTTGAAAAAAGCCATCCCGGTTTAAATTTTGATGTGGAAATTTCACTCAGCCCAACAAACAAAGAGCCCATCGATAGTGACTTTCTCCCGGTCTGTTATGTGCTTGTCGGGCAATTACTGGGCTTGTTCAAGTCTCTGCAACTGGGTTTAAAACCGGATAATCCTTCGGCAAGCGGAGCGATAACCCGGGTTGTGCAGGGTGTAAAAATATATCCTTTCAAACAATAAGGTGCGGAAATGAATAATACGGCATTGAGACAGCAGGCTTTATCGAGTGATATTCCTTTTGTTGATTATATATTAGCAAAAATCAAAAACAAAAAACAGGACACAGGCATTCATTCCACCCTTTTTGCGGCCTGTCCCAATTCGGAGGCTGTGATCAAGGCTGCTTTGCGCGCGGCCAAAAGAGCGAATGCGCCCATCGCGTTTGCGGCTACTCTGAATCAGGTGGACAGGGACGGCGGTTATACCGGAATGACCCAGCACCAGTTTGTCAAAAAGGTGCGCCTTGAGGCCGGGGCAATTTGTTTTGACGGCCCCATTATTATCGGCCTCGATCATGGCGGCCCCTGGCTAAAAGATATTCAGGCCATAAATAAATGGGACCTGAAAAAATGTATGGACTGGGTCAAAACGTCATTGGAGGTCTCAATAGAAGCCGGTTATGATCTGTTACACATAGATCCGACAGTGGATATCACTCTGGAGAAAGGTAAACCCATGCCGATCGAACTGGTCGTGGAACGGACTGTTGAATTGATCCGCCATGCCGAACAGTTCAGGCGAAAATCCGGTTTCCCCAGAGTGGCCTATGAAGTCGGAACGGAAGAAGTCCATGGCGGATTGGCGGACATGGACGTGTTTCGAAAATTTATGTATCTGTTAAAACAGGGATTGGCCGAGTCTTCGCTCGCGGATGTATGGCCTTGTTTTGTTGTCGGTAAAGTCGGTACGGACCTGCATACCACGTTTTTTGATCCAGATACGGCGAAACGGCTCATAGCTGAAGCAGCCAATTACGGCAGCGTCATCAAGGGGCACTATACCGACGATGTGACGAACCCCGGGGCCTACCCGGAATCCGGGATGGGCGGCGCCAATGTCGGGCCGGAGTTCACAACCCTCGAATATGATGCATTGTATAGCCTGTCTTTACTTGAAGAAAAGCTGGAGCGTGAGGGGCGGATCGCTGTGACTTCCCAAATTATGCAATCGCTCGAGTCGGCCGTAGTTGAATCCGGCCGGTGGCAAAAATGGTTGCAGGAAGATGAAAAAGGGCTTGATTTTGACAAGCTTTCCCCGGAAAGAAAAGAGTGGCTGATTAAAACCGGATGCCGGTATATCTGGACTGAAAACCGGGTTTACGCGTCCCGGAGCCGTTTGAATGAAAATTTAACGCGAAATGGAATCCTTGTTGAGGATATATTATTGATGGAAATCGAAAAAGCCATGGATAAATACTTTCGCGAGTTCAATTTGATCAACTTGAATGACAATTTATAAAGTACATAACATATAAAAAAAAATTGTATAAAACAAAATATGGATTACTAGACACATGGATAAAACATTAGATGTTGTTGTCGTTGGGGAACTGAATGTGGATCTGATCCTCAACCAGATTGATTCGATGCCCGAAATAGGCGAAGAAAAAATCGCCGGGCAGATGGACCTGACATTGGGCAGTTCATCGGCTATATTTGCCAGTAATTTGAGCAGTCTGGGTGCCGGTGTGTCGTTTATCGGTAAAATTGGCAAAGACCTGTTCGCCGAACTGGTGCTCAAAAGCCTGCAGGCAAAAAATGTTGACACATCCCGGATCATTCAGGACGCCACCCTGGCTACCGGGGCCACAATTGTGTTAAGTTTTGATAATGAACGCGCCATGGTCACACATCCGGGCGCGATGGACTTTTTGGATATTTCCGATATCGCTGATGAGCATCTTAAAAAAGCCAGACATTTACACTTTTCAAATTATTTCCTGCAACCCAAAATCCAGCCGGATATCGGCACATTGTTTAAACGGGCGAAAGAGCTGGGTTTGACAACCTCATTTGACACCCAGTACGATCCTGCGGAAACGTGGAATATTGATTTACCCAACGTACTGCCGTATGTCGATGTATTTCTACCCAACGAGATTGAAGCGGTGAATCTGTCAAAAAAGCAAAATTACCGGGCCGCCCTGGATTTTTTAGCGGAAACGGGCAATATTGTCGTGATCAAGAGAGGCGTCAACGGCTCGATATCGAAATCAGGTCAGGACATTATCGAGGTACCCGCGTTTTTAAATGAAAATGTTGTTGATGCCATAGGCGCGGGAGACAGTTTTAATTCCGGTTTTATATTTAAATATATTCAGGGATGTTCTATTAAAGAGTGCCAGACATTCGGCAACCTGACCGGAGCCGTTTCGACGACCCGTGCCGGCGGGACCACCGCGTTCACTAATCTAAATGACGTACTGCAAACCGGCAAAAAGATGTTTAACTATAACATTTAAATTTTAGGATGTGTTTATGAACCGTATACACATTACTTTTATATTGGGTTTGATTTTTTTGCCCTTGTCGGCTCTTGCCGGGGAACCGCAAAACCTGCCAAAATCTTTTATCGATGGTACCGGGCAGGGGTGGCAGTCTCTGGGAGAGAAGGATTTTACCCGTGTCAACTGTGATATGGATACATGGGTTTGGAAAGACGGCATTTTGATGTGCACGGGGCAGCCGATTGGAGTCCTGCGAAGCACACAGACCTTTACCAACTTTGAACTGGTGATACAATGGCGGCATCTGCGCTCCGGCGGCAATTCGGGTGTGTTCGCCTGGGTACCGGAAGAGGCCCTGACAGACCTGAAACCCGACGCGCTGCCGAAACAGGGCATCGAAGTTCAGATGCTCGATCATGGCTTTACCGAACAATATGAAAAACGGACCGGGAAAAAAGGCGACTGGTTCACAACAAATGGCGACGTATTTGCTGTGGGACAATCCGGTTTGAAACCATTTGCACCGACCTCACCCAATGGTAAACGCAGTTTTCCGACCAGGGATTTGAGTAAAGGAGTTGGGGAATGGAACCATTATTACGTCCGGTGCGTCAACGGCGAAGTGAGATTGTGGGTCAACGGGGAGGAAGTTTCCGGCGGAAACGGCGCCGAGCCGCGTTCGGGTTATCTTTGTCTGGAATCGGAAGGCTCACCGATTGAATTCAGGAACATCAGAATACGCGAACTGCCGTAAAATGATATGTGCCGAATCGATCAACCGGTGAGATTTCGCGCGTAAATGTTTATGAATTGTTAACCGCCCGACAAAAGTTATTTGAGCGAGAGGTTAATATGATGTGCTTTAACTGTATCTGTCCAAAATTTTGCGTATTTTGATTGTTCAACCTTAATTAATTGAAAGTCAATTTTTTCTCCGTTTAATAAAAGTTGCGATACGGTTTTGTTTTCCGGCAATAACAGGTCAACCTGTGTACCGGCGGCCGTGCCGGTAAATGTCAAATCAAGTTTTGAATTCATATCATCATATTTGTAAATATAACTCAAATAACCGCCCGATGCTTCATATTTCACCGTTGCCGTAACATTGTTGACCCGCGCCGCGGACCATCGCGGGGCCAGTATGGCCTTATTGAACGCAACGCCCGTGTCCTTGATTCCGGCCAAACCTTCAAACAACGCGTAAACAACAGCGGCCGCGCCCCAATTATCCGGCGCGCCGTAAGAGTACTTTTCAGGCATAAAGAATACCGGTTCATGACCTAAGGTTATTCCGCATATCATCCATTTGGCGTTACTTTCCACACCGGTAAATTCAATTGATTCGATTTTTTTATCCCGGTACGGATTATTCAAACCGTAAATATACACACCCACATTGTTGCATTTCGCGTTTTTACCTGTCCAGGCCACCCGATAGGCTTTGTGACCCTGGTAATATGGGGCGTCTTTCGGGTACCACCATCCGCTAATGTTTTCGCCTCGATTGATGTATTTAACATAATGCGATCCATCAGAGTAATTTATAGTGATTTGACCAACATTTTTACCCCAGCTTTGCGCGTGAACAATATAAAGAGAAGCGGCTTTTTTATTGATTTTTAACGTCTGTTTTAATGTATAGGCTTTTTGATTTGCAATGATCAAACAACCTTTACGACCATTTGTCGCCGGGTCGACAATCTCAAAAGGGACATCTTTGAACACCTGACGCCCCGAAGGGAACTCGTGCAGATCATTTTCCTTTTCACCGGTCCATCCGGGGACGCCTTTTGCGCCCGTACCCGCGAAATCCGCGTTCGCGATATCTTTCAGGGAAACGGGCGTAAACGTCCGTTCCGGCTTTTCCGGCATGGCTCCGCGATAAATACATTTTAAACGGTTATTTGTCAGCTGCGCCAGTTCCCACATGCGCCGTAATATATGAACCCCGTATTTTTCAAAACCGAGTTCAAAAGCGCCGTGGGCCACCTCGCCAGCGACAATTGATGATACGCCGCCGTTCATATATTCCCATTTATCCATATGCCATCCCTTTTCATACGGGGGATAGCACAAATACCATTCCCCGGCTGAGGATTCCGGCATTTCCCGGGATATTTTCAGGTATTTTTTTATGATAGCCCTGGCCTTATCACGGCCGATCCTTCTGTTGATCGCGTAAGCATTGGAAATTGTAACCTGTTTCGATAAATCCGTATCGCCAAAATCCCTTTTAATATTCGCTTCTTCGGGGACATGATGGGTATAAAACTCTCCGTTCCAGGAAAGTTTGTCAATTCGGTTTTTAATATCCAGGCCCGTTGTTTTTACCCTTTCAGCATCCTCATGCCGTCCAACATAAGAGAGCATTTCGGCGACATACTCACAGCCTACGGCCATACCGATATTGTCTCCGTACATCACACTGTAATTTGTAATGCCCGGTTTCGCCATCATGATGTCGCCATCCCAAATTTTAATGTCCTCTGTGGGCTGGAAATCCCATATATCGATCGTGTACCCGCGTTTGAGCAGTTGATATTTTTCTGACCAGCGGTAAGGATCGGATGTACTGTATTTTATAGCCTTTATACAATTATCCAGTTTGCCTGCCATCCATTCATCATTCCCTGTGGCTTTCCAGGCGTAATAAACAGCTTCCAGGAAGGTGAATTCACTCATATTCTCTACCGGAATGCGAACAAAAAAACTGGAATTCATTTTGGGATCTTTTGGGACTTTTACAAAATCAGGGCCAAAACGATTAAGCCATGATGAATAGGTAGCATAATTTTGATAATAATTATCGTAAATCATACCGTCTTGCCGCTGGCCGTCGGCGTACAGATCGATCCCTGAGGTGACATCCGGATAAAAATACTTTAATGCCTTCATGGTATGGACATGGTCCTGAAACCAGCCGGCAAAATTAACATGGGATTTGCCCTTATATCGGTAATGGGCCGTGGTATGTCCCGTATTCATTGTAAAGTAGAGCATATCCAGCAGTTTTTCGAATTCCGCGTTTTCATCCCGGATTTCGGTTTTACAATCCACCTTAAAAGGAATAGAACCGGCTAATTCTCCGGAGTTGTCTGTGATAAATATAGTGTGAGTGCCCAATGCACCGGCGACCTGAAATTTGAAATTTTCATTTGTCGTTGTGCGGAAATACTCCCGGCCCGCTCCATCTTTGACGAAAAAGGTCGCCTTGTCGGCAACATTTATTTCAATCCGGTCAAGGGGTTTATAAAAACCCTTTTGTGAAATGTTTATTATGCTGGCCTTTGTTTCCGACAAATTCGCTCCATATACAGTCAGGATGAATGAGAATAAAAACGTACAAATCAGGATTGATCTTTTTAATAATGATCCTCTTATCAGATCCATTTTATACCTTTCAGGAAAGTTAAAAACGTATAATGTTTATTCATTATCTTTGAGGTCTTTATAACTGATGAGTTTAATGCCTTTCTTTTTGATCGCTTTTTTCACTTTTTTGCTGGTAAATACCTTGGTCACCCAGTCTCTGTCAATGGCAACATTTTCATAGCCCTTGTGAGAAATGGACCGCATTTCAGGCGTGTCTATCGCGGGATGTTCAACAAATATGTAAGTGCCCGGTTCCAGATTATTCAGGTTCTTGACAAAATTATTAATTCTTTGTTTCAGGGATTCCGCTTTACCCCAGCCCTCAAAGCGCTGCACATTATGTTTTTCGAAATCAACTTCAAGGTTGTATTCTTTGGCCAAGTTTGTCATCAGCTCGCCTATTTGCGGATCTAAACCGGCAAAACCCATATGACCGCCCATATGTGAAGCATGGGGAAGATGTTTAATGACCAGTTCAATCTGCGCTCTTAATTCACGCTCGATTTCATCAAGCTGCCAATCGGATTTTTGTAGTGATGTTTTTGGCGGAAAATCTTCCCGCTGCCAGACCATCGGGAAAAAGTAGCCGTTTTCATCAACAAGACTCGGCGCGTGTGTCAAAGGGCTCCATTTATAATTTTCCCATTCACTTGTTAACGCCAAGTGTATGCCAACGTCCAATCCTATATTTTCATTGAGTAGTTTAACCGCTTCGGGGAACCAGGGACAAACGGGCATGATTTCTACCGACCGCATAATACCGTTTTTATACGAATCGATACAACCGATATTGGCGGCGTGCGAACAGCCGATATCATCGCCCCGGATGATAAGTTTTATTTCCCTGTCCGAATCCTGGGAATAACTCATGGAAAACATGAACATGGTTAGCAACAGTATTTGCATTTTGGTTTTCATTTTTCACTCCTCATTGAATGATAAGCAAACAGCATTTTATTAATTAAATTAGTTTTGAAACCGGCCCAACACGATTTATCTTCTTTTGGAAATAAATATTTAAGAAGTAATTTTTTGGAAAAATTTTATAATGCATGTGGTTATTCTCTTGCGCCTGAAAATCTTAATCGTTTGCGAAAACGTTTAAGGTGCTTTATTATAAAAAAAAGTTACCAAAGTGTCAAGTATTTTTTACTGAATTTGCAGATTATTCCGCTGCGCACCAAAAAGATCAGTCATTGTGGACATTTGACTTTAACAATCAGACTCATTAATAATAAATTGTATTAAAGTTTATTAAATGTATGACAGCAAACAGACTGCAAAACTCAAAATTTGTTGCATATAATGCAAAAATTTAGGATATTTGGACAGGAAAACATCAGTATAAAACAGATGAAGAATTTTTCTTTGAACAAATTAAAAACCATAATCGTTGACGATACCAAACTTTTCAGAGATGAACTTCAATTTTTATTGAATGATTACGCCGAAATTGATGTGATTGGTGTTGCGGAAAATGTTGATGATGCTATTCAATTGATCAATTCGCAAAATCCTGATGTGATCTTTTTGGATATTCAATTAAAGGGAGAGACGGGGTTTGATTTACTGGAAAATGCGGATATTAATTCTCAAATAATATTTATTACCGCCTACGATCAATACGCGATCAGGGCGTTCGAGGTCAACGCGCTCGATTATTTACTAAAGCCGATAAATAAAGAACGGTTAACAAAAGCGATTAAAAGGTTGCTGCCAAATGAAAATAATTTTTACGGTCCGCAACACAAAGTCAATTATAATGATGTGCTCTATGTAGATATTAACGGATCTTTAAAATTTGTTAAAGTCCCGTTGTTAAAATGTATCATCGCTGAAGGGAAATATTCATATATCGTTTACGGAGACAACAAAAAGGACCTGGTTTCAAAAACATTGCAGGAGTGGGAGGATATCCTTCCCGAAAAGTATTTTGTAAGAATTCACCGCTCTACGATCGTAAACTTTGAACATGTTGAAAAGGTGAAACGAAATAAAAATTATACGCATCAGGTATATATTAAAGGCATTGAAGAACCATTCATTATAAGCCGTCGTTGTGCTGTAAAATTAAAAAAGTATCTGGTTTAAATCTCTTCCCCCCATAGCCGTTTATTGCTGTGAAATTTCCTCCACGTCAAGGTAAAATTGTTTCTCACTTTTTTTCATTTCATAATTTATTCTGATTTTCGCTTGCACCCAGCCATTTTCTTCACACATTTGAAATGTGAAATGATTACCAAACATGATTTCAAGTCGTTTTTTTATATTAACCAGTGATGTACCATGAATTTCTTTTTCCTGCGAATTGTCATTTTCAGATTGTGTCAATTTTCCCGTATTTGAAACATCAATGGATAATATGTCTTTGTCGTACAGGGTTTTGATTTTTATTTCAAATTTATCAGTACCGGCCGGTTTGCCGTGTTTTATAGCATTTTCGATCAACGGTTGCAGGATAAATGCGGGAACGATGCAATCCCGGGCGGTCTCATCTGTTTGAAACGACACATGCAGGGAATCATGAAAACACACTTTTTGAATACTGATATAATTATTCGCGGCGTTTATTTCATCTTTTAATGATGCTTCCACTTTATTATAATTAAGCAGGCTGTATTGAAAAAATTCAGATAGTTCCGAGATCATTTGCCAGGCTTGATTTTTATCAATGTTTACCAATGCTCTGATCGAACTCAGTGTATTTAATAAAAAGTGGGGATTCATCTGGTTGCGTAATAACTTTAATTGAGTAATATTCGCCAATGCGGTCGTTTTTAACAGGTTGCGTTTTTGTCTTTGATATAAAATAAAATGTCTGATTATATAAGCTATAATCCCGGCAACAATAAATTTAAACCATAATGTTTTCCAAAATGGGGGGGTAATAGTAATATGAATCGACGCGCCTTTTTCATTCCAGTGACCGTCATTGTTGGATGCTTTTACTTTAAATGTATATTTTCCTGGATTTAAATTTGTATATGAAGCAAACCGTCTGGTACCCACATAATTCCAATCCGTATCAAATCCTTCCATCATATAAGAATATTTGTTCTGTTCGCTTGTTGCATAATTCAGGGCGGCAAACGTAAAAGAAAACACCGAGTGTTTATATGACAGTTTAATTTTATCGGTTTCACTGATGTGCGCGTTTATTATGGGATTTTCACCACCAATTTCAACGGGCTGATTGGAAATTTTAAAATCTGTTATATAAACAGGAGGGATGTAGGTATTATCACGAATTTTTTCCGGGTAAAACGCGGTCACACCATTAATACCGCCAAAAAACATTTCACCCGAGCGGGTTTTACATGACGCGTAATTGAACAAATTACTTTGTAAACCGTTTTCTTTGAAATAATTTTTAAATATTTTTGTTGCCGGATTGAATTTCGACAATCCTTTTATTGTGCTGATCCACAAATTACCCATATCATCTTCCTGAATACTGCAAATATGATTACTGGGTAAACCATCGTGCTGAGTAAATTGCCGGAATGATTTTCTTTTTTTATCAAAAAAGTAAAGGCCGCCCTGAAAAGTTCCGATCCATATATCTTTATCGCTGTCCTGCAAAAGGATATTGATACGGTCTTCTTTTAATTTACCAGGAAGTTGATAATAATCATATTTTAATGTGGATTTGTCAATGCTGTAGAGCTTTTTATCGGTTCCCCCAATCCAGATCAATCCATTTTCATCCTGGATTATGCTTTGAATATTCCAGGTAAACGGCCCCTGGATATTTACCGGCAGTG
>Ga0272441_10013546_pt1 | contig 11707 bp, 11 predicted proteins | sample SSMProp6N_FD_193582 | JGI IMG/M metagenome (GOLD analysis project Ga0272441, IMG submission 193582) | Marine sediment archaeal communities from Little Sippewissett salt marsh, Falmouth, MA, United States - SSM-Prop-6N | ecosystem: Environmental > Aquatic > Marine > Wetlands > Sediment ... | reverse complement strand
TGAAAATGTTGCTGCTTACGAATTGTACCTTTGATGGCCTTGTATATAACGTGGAGCGCGTCATGGAAGAGGTCTTGGCCATAAAGCCGGATATGACATTTTTATGGGATGAAGCCTGGTTTGCCTTTGCGGGATTTGCTAATAGCTACAAACAACGAACCGGTATGCTTACAGCAAAAAAGCTGTATGAAAAATATAGAAGCAGTACCTATAGGAAGCGATATAATGCGCATATAAAAGGATTGAATAATGGTGATCTTTCCACAATGCCGGATCCGGATAAGGTACGGATACGGGTATATGCCACTCAGAGCACACATAAGACCCTGAGTAGTTTTAGACAAGGCTCAATGATCCATATCTGGGATGAAGACTTTCGTCGAAAAAGTGAGAACACTTTTTTAGAAGCTTATATGACGCATACTTCCACATCACCCAATTACCAGATGCTGGCCTCTTTAGACGTAGGCAGGCGACAAGTTCAGCTCGAAGGTTTTGAATTGGTTGAAAAAAGTATTGAGATGGCTATGGTGCTTCGGGCTAAGGTGAATGACAATCCTCAATTAAGCAAGTATTTTGATGTCCTGACGGTTCATGATTTTATACCAAATAAATATCGTCAAACCGGCCTTAAAGAGTATTATACAAGGAACGAAGGCTGGAACCGAATGGATGAGGCGTGGGAGAAAGACGAATTTGTACTTGATCCTACCAAAATAACCTTGTACATAGGTAAAACGGGGGTTGACGGTGACACCTTCAAAAATAAATACTTAATGGATAAATTTAATATCCAGATTAATAAGACTTCCCGGAATACCGTCTTGTTCATGACGAATATCGGGACGACCAGGGGTAGCATTACATACCTCACCAATGCACTTTTAAAAATTGCCGATGAATTGGATGAAGAGTTCAAAGCGTTAAACAATAAAGAAAAGGAAATTCTTCAAAACAGGATTCATTCCTTGACCAAAGAGGTACCCCCATTACCTGATTTCAGTTATTTCCATCATTCATTTCAGGCCGTTCCCGGTGTTCCCGGAGGTAATTTGCGAGAAGCTTATTTCTTAGCGTACGATGAAGAAAATTATGAATATGTTCCCTTGAGCGAATGTTTATCAATCATGGGTAAAGGAAGAAAGCTGGTTGCTTCTACCTTTGTAATTCCTTATCCTCCTGGTTTTCCTGTGCTGGTCCCGGGTCAGGTGGTCAGTAAGGAAATTATTAATTTTCTTACCGTGCTCGATGTGAGCGAAATACACGGGTATCGATCCGATCTTGGCCTTAGGGTATTTAAAGAAAATGTATTGAACAGGCAGAAAATTACTACCTCGATGGGTGCTATGGCAAGAGGAATGAAGAAAAAACAATCAATTTAAAATTTGTAAATAAAAAATATGAGTGCTAAAAAAACAATCCCTGTAAAGAAAGTAACAACAACACCGCAACTAAATGGAGTGCCGGATATAAGACGGTTTTTTTATAAAAACGAGATTCCGCTGTATTTTATCAGTGCCACAAATTTCAATATGCTTGGCGCAGATGAATGGATTAAGGGCTTTAAATTTATCTGTCACATCGAATGCTTTGATGGCCAGCATCCCAATGTTTTTTCACCTAAGGAAGAAATTCCCCATGACGATTTCACAGGCATAGAAGACATCAACAATTATTTGTTACAACATCCTGAAGTACAGGACTATTTGAAGACAAGAAAGAAAGGCAGAACTACGGGCAAGGCTATGTTTCTTATGTTTGATGAAAAGACGGAGAAACTTGCAAAGAAATTAGGATTGCAAATTATGTTCCCTACGGCTAAAATGCGGACATTCATGGACAATAAAGTGAATACCAACCGTATTGCAGAAAAGGCCGGAGTGCCCTGTGTACCCTATGTGCTATCGCCTGTTACGGATTATGCGCACCTAAACAAAGTGTCAAAGGCACTTGGAAACGACCTTGTAATACAGACGCCATTTGGTGATTCCGGGCATACTACTTTTTTTATATCCAATGAAGCGGAGTTCAAAAAATACGAGGAAGAGATTGTAAAAGAGAAGGAAGTCAAAATAATGAAGCGCATCAACTGCAAAGGCTCGGCTATCGAGGCATGTGTTACAAGGCACGGCACCATCGTTGCACCTCTGATGACCGAACTGGTTGGCTTTAAAGAATTGACACCTTACAAAGGTGGCTGGTGTGGCAACGAAATTTATCCAAATGCCTTTACTCCGGAATTGCGAAAAAAGGCCACAAAATATACACAACTTTTTGGCGATCAATTGCGCAAAGAAGGATATAAAGGATATTTTGAATTAGATTTTCTCATTGATCAGGACAATGGAGAAATTTATTTAGGGGAATTAAACCCCAGGGTGACCGGAGCAAGTTCTATTACTAACCATGCTGTTTTTGCATTGGCAGATGCACCCCTTTTTGTTTTCCATATTTTAGAATGGATGGACGTGGAATACAAGTTGAGTGTCAAGGCGATCAATGACCGATGGGCCAGACAGGAAAATATTGATGGATGGAGTCAACTTATCATCAAACATACTGAAGACACGATTGAGTATGTGTCTGAAGCACCCAAATCCGGGATTTATAAAATGTTCGACAATGGCCATATTCTGTTCGACAGGATGGATACACATAGGAGGGCAGTAGAATCTGAAGCGGAAGCATTTTTCTTAAACATATCCAAACAAGGAGATTATTTGTACGAAGGGGCTGATATGGGGATTTTGGTTTCCAGAGGACGCATGATGACCGATGATTTTAAGCTGAATAAAAGAGCAAAAGATTGGATAAAGGCCATCCGCGAAAAATACGTTTCACAAGTAGTTGAGGATAAGCGTCCAAAGATTGCGCTAAGTGGCAGTTTAACAAAGTAAAATTTGGCATGCCCAACTTTAAATACGATGTCCGGGTACTGGAATTGAAAGAAATCCATGAAATACCCGGAGCATGGACAAATGAAGATTTTTTGGACGTATTGCATCATCTGGAGTATGATGATGCCGATACCGTTCCGTTCGAAGAACTTAAGGAAATGGCAACTTTAGCATTGTCCGACCTAACGGTCGAAGATGCGGCGGTCAATATTTTAGAGTTACGGCTTAAAGAACAACTGAATAAAGGTCAGCGGCAAAACCTTGCATCAGAGTTACAGGACGATCGTCTTTGGGAGGAATACTCCGACATCAAATTACATCAAGCATTATTCAATGTTGGATGCATGCTATACTGGACATTTCCAAAGCAGTTTCCAACACCGGATATTGTGCGGATTACTTTGAAGGTGATTGCATTGAACAAGGAATCAGTTTTAAATTTAGTAAAGCCAGGTGCCTCTTTTCTGACCCGTTTGCTAAATGACGGAATGGATGAACACAACATTATCTATAGGCTATTTGATAAGAATATAAAGTCGGACAGGTTTCCGGAGTCAGAACATATCATCTGGAAATTTGAGGAATCTGGCTTTGCCCCTGAAGATAATTCCAACACTTTTACCATATATACTTCCTGGAACTGGGTAGATGAACTTAAGGGAGTACAAGGATTTGAATCAACAGCATTTTCAGACGGACAACTCAAATAAAATGGAATTTAAAAGTATAAATCCGTACAATGACCAACAGGTTGGTCTTTATACATCCCTTACGGAAAAAGAACTGGTAGTAAAGCTTAATAAAAGCCAGGATGCCTTTGAGTCCTGGCGAAAAGTTCCCCTTTCCGAACGCAGTGCACTTATAAAAAAAGCCGGCCAGGTATTGAGGGAGAATGTCGAAGAATACGCCCAAATGATTACCTTGGAAATGGGAAAACCCATCATAGAATCCAGATCCGAAGTGAATAAATGTGCATGGGTCTGCGATTACTATGCGGAGAATGCAGCAGAATTCCTGACAAATGAAACAATAGCTACCGATGCATCACAAAGTTTTGTAAGACATGACCCTATTGGAAGTGTCCTGGCAATTATGCCGTGGAACTTTCCATTTTGGCAGGTTTTTAGGTTTGCTGCACCAACTTTAACAGCGGGCAACACCGGATTGTTGAAACACGCTCCTAATGTATTTGGATGTGCCAAACAAATAGAAGAAGTGTTTATTAGAGCCGGTTTTCCCAGGGCTGTCTTTCAAAACCTGATTGTACACCACGACCATACAGAACAGATCATTGCACACGTGGCTGTAAAAGCAGTAACACTTACAGGAAGCGAAAGAGCCGGTTCGGCCGTGGCAGAAATAGCCGGCAGGCATATTAAAAAAACAGTTTTGGAACTTGGTGGAAACAATGCCTTTATTGTTTGGGAAGATGCCGATATTGATAAGGCCGTAAAAACTGCCCTTACTGCCCGAATGCTTAATTGCGGACAGAGTTGTATTGCTGCCAAGCGCTTTATTTTATTGGAAGGAATTTTTGACGAGTTTGTTTCAAAATTTACAAAAGCCGTAAAGGATTTGAAATCGGGGGATCCCTTGGAAGATTCTACCCAAGTAGGGCCGATGGCTCGTAAAGATCTGGCAGACCAGCTTAATCGTCAGGTCACAGAGTCGGTAGAACAAGGTGCAAAGCTATTGCTTGGAGGCAAACAGAACGGTTGTTACCATGAACCTACCATTTTGAGTGATGTAACGCCCGGAATGGCTGCTTTTGAAGAAGAAACATTTGGCCCCCTGGCGGCTATGATAAAAGCAAAAGATATAGATCAGGCCTTTGCCCTCTCGGAACAATCCAAGTATGGGCTTGGGGTAACTGTTTGTACTACAGATATAGATAAGGCGGTAAAGTTTGCAGATAGAGTTAGCGATGGGGCCTATTTTATCAATGAACTGGTCAAATCAGATCCAAGGCTGCCGTTTGGCGGCACCAAAAATTCCGGCTATGGACGTGAACTGGCAAAAGATGGGATGATGGAGTTTGTAAATCGGAAGACGGTTTATGTGAAAAATTAAATAAAATTCGATATATAGTAATAAATAAGTACATGGAAACCTTAAAAAAAATTCTGGAATTTGAAATCTTTAGTTTAAGTAATTATACCATAAGGGTTTCTGACCTGGTGACTATTCTGATCATCATTGTGATTACCAAACTATCACTATGGCTCATAAAGAAAGCCTTGTTTCGTAAGTATAAATTCCGCAAAACCGATCCGGGCACTACGTATGCTTTATATCAGATCATAAAATATGTGATTTGGGTTATGGCCATTGGATTGTTGCTGGAAACTATCGGAGTTAAAGTTACTTTGTTATTAGCCGGTTCTGCAGCCTTATTAGTGGGTGTTGGGTTAGGATTACAGCAAACATTCAATGATGTGATATCAGGTATCATCCTGCTTTCAGAGAGATCCATAAAAATAGATGATGTTTTGGAAATAGATGGCGACGTGGTAAAAATTGAAGGTATTGGTTTACGGACCTCTAAGGCCTTAAACAGGGATGACATTTCCATTATCATTCCAAATTCATTAATTACTACCAGTAAGGTAATTAATTGGAGTCATCAATCAAAAAAAACACGTTTTAAGATTGATGTTGGGGTAGCTTATGGAAGTGATGTTGAAAAAGTTATCAAAATATTGGAAGAAAGCGCCTTTGAGCATCCCGAAGTCTCAAACAGGGAATTGGTTGAAGCCCGATTGATGAATTTCGGAAATTCATCCTTAGATTTTCAACTTTTGTTTTTTAGTAAAAATATTTTTAGAATAGGAAAAGCAAAAAGTGATATCAGGAGAATTATTAATAAAAAATTTGCCGAAAATAAAGTTACAATACCCTTCCCGCAAATGGATTTACACCTTAAATCCAATACTGCCGGAAAATTGGAAAAGTGAAGGCTTAAGCCTTCTTATTTTTTATCCTAATAGTTATATCTAAACTCGATTAGTTCCAAAAAACGAACGTTTTTATGGACGTTGGGCTTTTAATACATTCCGTTCTTATAATCGTTCGTTTTATATTAATACCACCGTTTTTCGCTTAATGCATAAATTCTGATTTTTTAGGCTTTACCCTTTTATATCCCTATTGACTCTTTTTTTAATCTTGTTCATCTTCTTTATTAGATGATTGGGCACTACATTATTGTATTACCATCTTTTATTCCCTCAACGTCTCGCCACTGATTGAAACCCCTTCAGTTAAAAACGAAATCCCTTGTGGTCCATGAGATGAAATCATGATACCTTGGATAATTGGCTTTACTTTTGAACTGTTCGCACCCCATATGATAATGAAACTGCCACCGATCATCGCTTCGGATTCGCTCTCTCTCTCGGCTACTACATATTCTATAGATTGCAAAGGACCTAAAAACAAAATATTATCGTGATATTGATGAACAAGTTCTCCTTGAGAATTGTAGTGGTCTATTTCTTCAATATAGACAGTGTCTTTTAAACTTGTGTTACGGACACTTATTGTGGGGGTCAACTGGAGTTTCCACGTGTCATTTTTCATATAAATCTCCGTGTACATCGGAATGTAGATTGTATCTCTATAGGGCAGCTCAACACTCCCTTTCTTTAATTGGTTGACATCAAGAATATTTTCACTTTCCTTTTTTAAGTTAGGATCTGTACTAGTGCATGAGTATAAAAATACTACGAGCGCTAAATATGTTGTTATTTTTTTCATCCTTTGTAATTTATAGTTCATCCTTGGATTTTCATTTCAATGGTCTTTTTTTTATCATTCCGCCTTTGGTATCTGTTATGCTATTCATTATGATGAATACCTTAGGCTTGAACTTCGATTCTTTCCACGGATAGAAGTATAATTAGAATCAGAATGATAAATTGTCCAATATGATAGAAGAAAGAGAAATCATACCAATATATTTTCCATCCTCCTCTACCGGAGCCATACGCAACCCTGTCCGAACAAGCAATCTGGCAACATACCGAACATCCATTTTGCCGGGTACACTAACAACGGGCTTGGTCATGATCTCAAAAACATTCACCTCTTCCGAGGTCCTTTCCTGAATGATTACTCCCTTGATAAAATCTTGTACTACAACGATTCCATAGGCATCATGTTCGTTGCGCTTTTCAACAATAAGGGCCTCTATATTTTTTTCGCGCATAAGGTCTACCGCTTCCTTGGCGGTTGCCATACCATCTATAAAAATAATGTTTTTTACCATGGCATCCTTGGCACTTTGATATTCTCTTTTATCTCTCATGATATAATTATAGTATTGTTTTTATTTCAAAAATAATCATCTCGGGCTTGATCTTTGAAAATCTTCATCTGGCTGCCCAATCCCACGGCATGTTCTAAGGGCAGGACAAAAGCGATACCGGTACTGGGCTTGTCAAAATCACCGGCAGTTTCGATAACTCCCAGCAGTTTTTCCACTACATGTTCCTCGACCAAAAATACGAGAATATCTGTCTGGTCCTCAATGCTTAGTCCAAAAAAGGACTTGGCCTCATGTACTCCGGTTCCTCTGGCCGGTATAATAGTGGCACCTGTTGCGCCTTTCCTTTTCATTGCGTCCACTACCTTGTCAGTAATGTTCGGTTTTACAAAGGCCATAATCAATTTGAATTTCATGGTTTCTTTATTTTGTTAGACAATTTTACTTTTAAATGCATGAATTGGGCGTACCCCAATACTGAAATAATCGGGAACAGGCTTGCAAATGCAATCAATCCGAAGCCATCAATTGCTGCGTTTCTGCCGGGCACTGCCGTGGATAGGCCTAATCCGAGCGCAGCTACCAAGTGTACGGTGACCGTAGAGGTGGTAACTCCTCCCGAATCATAGGCCAGGGCAATAAGTTGTTTTGGTGCAAAAATTGACTGTATGACCACCACAATGTATCCTCCCATAATGTATAAATGCAATGGTGTTCCCGTGACGATCCGAAAGGTACCCAGAGCGAGCGCAAAGGCAACCCCCAATGCCACCGTAATCCTTAGCCCCCATTGGCTGATCGTGCCTGTCGATACCTCGGTCGCTTTCATTGCAACGGCAATAAGGGAAGGTTCGGCAATGGTAGTGGAAAAACCGATCAGGGCCGCAAAAATATAAATCCAATAATAGGATTTCCAATCCAGTTCTTCGCCAGCAGCGGCTCCTAAAAAGAAGGGGTCGGATAACTGGGTGGCCATAATCTCACCTATAGGGAACAAAGCCTTCTCCAATCCCAAAAGAAAAAATGCAAGACCCAATACCACATAAACTCCGCCCAGAACTACACGTTTCAGATGTGGTATGGGTTGTTTTAAGATTACCAGTTGAAAAAAAAGAATCAATATAAGAATCGGCGTCACATCACGTACTGTGTATAACAGTATTTGAAAAAAATCCTTTAAAAAAGAAATCACGTACATCATGCCTTAAAACCAAAATAAACCATAGCCCATGACAAATATCATGGGTAAAAGGGATGCGAAAGCAATAAGCCCAAATCCATCTACCAAGGGGCTCCTCCCCTTGATTGTATTTGAAAGTCCAACCCCCAAAGCCGTTACAAGCGGAACCGTAATGGTTGAAGTAGTAACTCCCCCTGCATCATAGGCCAAACCTATAATTTCCTTGGGTGCTACTACCGTCATTAGCATTACAACAACGTATCCGCCAATGATCAAATAATATACAGGCCAACCTTTTAGTATTCGCAATACACCGATTACAATAGCCAAGCCTACTGAAAAAGCGACCGATAATCGCAATCCCATTGCATAAGTATCAATCGTACCCTGTGCATTGTCTATTAATTCGGCCTGTGCAGCTATTCTCCCAGCCTCCTTCGACACTGCTATCAATGCCGGCTCAGCAATCGTAGTGGAAAAACCAAGCGCAAATGAAAACACCATTAACCAAAAAAGGCTTCCCTTTTTGGCCAAGGCGTATGCCATGGCTTCTCCTATGGGAAATAACCCTATTTCCAGACCTTCAATGAACAACATTAACCCGATTATCACGAAAAAACTACCGAAAACTACCTCACCAATATTCGGAAATGGTTGTTGGATAACCACTAGTTGAAAAAAAACAACCACCAAAATTATGGGAATCAAATCAGTAATTGCAGAACCAAGCTTTTTTAGAACAACCATTAAACTACCTGCTTTTAAATTAGCCAATACCTCGTTTCAGATTATTGAATTTGAGTTATGACTTCACCTTATCTTTTATTGCTCCACCTAGTTTTGTGCTTCTTTTATTGAAACATTTGCGCTAACCCAAAAAAATGAACAAATTACAAGTAAAAACCAAATAGTGTGTTAAAATAATCTGACACTATCTTCTTGATTCATTTCCTGTATTTTTTAGTTTAATTACCGATAAGGCAATATAAAAATAAGGTTTCCCTTTTAAATCTCTCTATTATTTAAATGGTTAATGAAAATATTTTTTAAAGCCCTAAAAATCATTAATTACTCAACTCTCTTTAATTCCAATTTATCTGGTTTCGGGAAAATTAAAAAGAAAGATTACTATATTTATTTAAGCGTAAAATCTAGCCAAGAGTAAGCATCAGTTTACAATTCAAAACCAATTATTTTCAAATTTTCATAGACATAGAATGATAGGGTATGGAGAAAAAAAGTCAGTTTCAAATACTTATTTATAGATATTTACCACCACTTAAACCTAGGTTCGATTCCTGTACAAGATTAAAAATACATATTAAAACGCCGTTTTATCGGACTCTTTTCCTGAAGCACAAAACTTTTATTGAGAATGTGCCATATGTAGTCTCTTTTAATAGTTTCGTTAATTCACCTTTAATGGAACAGGTTTCCTTAAAGTAAAACCCGGAATCTCCGAAAAAAACAATATTGAACTTCTGATATTAAATTATACTATTTAAGAAAGCGAGCGAAAAGAAGTTTCGTGCTGCAAGCCCCAAACTTAGTAAAACCATAAAGCAGGATTTACAGAATCCTAATACAACCCTCCTCGTAAATGAAAAAGTGAAGGCTAACGCCTTCTTATTTTATTATTTCCAATGCTCAGCAGGATTTGTAGAATCCTAATACAACCCTCCTGGTAAATGAAAAAGTGAAGGCTGTGGCCTTTTGTATTATTCTTTTCAAGGAATTAGGTGTAAGAACAAAATCAGGATTTGGATAATCCTAATGAACCCTCACTGAAAATAGAAAAGTAATGGCTTACGCCATTATATTTTTTATTACCCACCGCTTTTTCAAACTGGGTTTGAATTGCTTTGGGGAATAAAAAAAGTGATTTGGAATTGCAAATCACTTTTCTGCTTGGTCGGGATGACAGGATTTGAACCTGCGACCACACGGCCCCCAGCCGTGTACGCTACCAGACTGCGCCACATCCCGAATTTATTTATCTTCTAATATTCTTTGTCATTAATAATATCTCTCTTTGAAACCTTTGCAACCATCCCGCTGCAAGCGGGGTACGCTACGAGCCTGTCACGCCATAGGCGTGGACTGCGCCACATCCCGAATCTATTTATCTTCTACTTTTACTCTGCCTTTATTCTAATTTTATATTCTTCAACCTTTACGACCATCCCGCTGCAAGCGGGGTACGCTAACCAGCCTGTCACGCCATAGGCGTGGACTGCGCCACATCCCGAATTTATTTATCTTCTACTTTTACTCTGCCTTTATTCTATTTTTATATTCTCGAACCGTTGCGATTATCCCGCTGCAAGCGGGGTACGCTAACCAGCCTGTCACGCCATAGGAGTGGACTGCGCCACATCCCGAATTTAAGATCGCAAAAATAGCAAAGTTTATTTTAAATGCCTTGTGCTTTCTAACCCTTATTTCAATTTAGAAATACACTTAGTTAGTAACATATGTGACACTAATTTATGTACGAAAATTTAGTTGTTTTTATTAATTCATTGATTTACAAATATATAGATAAAAAAAAATATGACATATGTCATATATTAAGTTTAGTTCCTGTCATAATTTTAACAGAAGATTAATAAACCGGTAAAATAGACAGTCTTATGAAAAATTTAAAATTATTTGGTTATCTGATGGTTATTGCATCAGCTTTACTGTGTGTTCAATGTACCAGTGACCCTGTTCCCGGACCTGCCGGAGCAGATGGAATAAATGGAATAGACGGGATCGATGGGGTTGACGGGGTTGACGGCTCTGCGGCTTCATGTATTGCTTGTCACGCAAATGAAAAAAGAGACCCGATCATTGAGGCCTGGTCTACCGCCAAACATGCTATAGGAGGATCCTGGGCAAGAGGTACACGCGCCGGTTGTGCAGAATGCCACAATAACGAAGGCTTTATAGAATTCATAGAAACCGGATCAGTCAACGAGAACGGATATACTGTTTCTAATCCACTTAATTGTAATGGTTGCCACGACAATCACAGATCTTTCGACTTTGAAACCGATGGAAACGATTACGCTGTAAGAACGCTGGATGCAGTTCCGCTAAGAAATTTAGATAATATAGATTACACCATAGATTACGGAAATGCCAGTAATACATGTGCAAACTGCCACCAACCCAGGACAGATGCTCCTGTTGCAAATTTAGAAGGCAAGTTTTTACAGACAAGTACGCATTGGGGACCGCATCATGGACCGCAAACTGCCTTATTAGAAGGTCTGCTGGGTGCTTACAGCACTTTTACTCTGGTTGAAGCCATACCACCAGTACAGGAAGCTGCACACAGACAAGGATCATCCTGTATAGAATGCCATATGGGAGGGACTA
>Ga0272441_10013545_pt1 | contig 11707 bp, 5 predicted proteins | sample SSMProp6N_FD_193582 | JGI IMG/M metagenome (GOLD analysis project Ga0272441, IMG submission 193582) | Marine sediment archaeal communities from Little Sippewissett salt marsh, Falmouth, MA, United States - SSM-Prop-6N | ecosystem: Environmental > Aquatic > Marine > Wetlands > Sediment ... | reverse complement strand
GATGCATCGTCGAAGCCGCCTGCCCCAAAGCATTTTCAGAGAAAAGATGTAGTCGAAAACGAAAACAATCGAATATTTACCCTTGACGAAGGTCGTTCCATATCAGGGTGGGTTCTCAACCCACGCGTGAAGACGTCGCGCGCACAAACGCTGGAGACGCAAGGAATTCCTCCAGCCTACAGCCTCCGGCCTCCGGCCTTTCGGAGCATGACCCTCCCGGCGCGCCGGGACCAAAGCCCTTCGGGCTTGACGCTGCCACCCCTGCCGGTTCGCGAGATACGCTTCACGCCTCACGAACGACGCTTGGCGCCGACGTTCGCCTGCTGCGATCGACCGAAGTCGACGGCGTCACGATCGAAGCCTGGGTGATGACGATCGACGAATCGCTTTCGATCCCGGCCTACCTACTAACGCCGGCATCGCCCTGGCATCCCAACCAGGCGGTGATGTCCCTCCACGGGCACGGCGCCGCCGAGCCGTGCGTGGGCCTGCGCGACGACTACCACCACCGCTTCGCCCTGGAGCTGGCTCGGGTCGGTCACATCGTGCTCTGTCCCGCTCTGCGCGGGTTCGGCGCGCTGGGCGACCTGGCCTTGGGCGACGAGGGCCGCTGCCTGGACTACTGGAAATCGCAGCGAGGCCGGCAGTTCACGCTCATCTCCGACGCCTTCCTGTACGGCCGGACCGTCATCGGTGACACCGTCGCCGACCTGCTGCGCTGGGAGGACTGGCTGGCCCGCAAAAAAGGCATATGCACCCTCGACGTCGCCGGCATCTCCTACGGAGGCGATCTGGCCTTGACGTACCCGCCGTTCAGCGACCGCGTCCGCAGGATCTACGCCAGTGGCACTCTCGGCTCCTTCGCCGCGATCTTTCCCTGCTGCTACAACGCCCCGGCCCACGGAATCCCCGGAATCCTCAAATGGATGGACCGAAGCGACATCGCCGGACTAAACGCCCCCCGACCCATCCAGCTCCATTACGGAGAGAACGACACCCCCGGACCCACAAACAATTCCGCATCCTACAACGAAACCGTCGAAACCGCCCTCGCAGAGCTAAAACGAATCTACCACGCCTTCGACGCCCTCAAACAAATCAGCTTCAAAGTCACAACCCAAGCCATCCACGAAATCGACAACCATGACCTGCAGGACTTCCTCGCGGGATAAGAGCCGACTTGCACATTCTGTAGCATTTCGCTCTCGCGGATGAAGGTAATCCCTATCATGCCCCGTTGCAGTCAACCTGAACGACCGCGCCGTTCTCAAGGTTGAAAACCACCTTCACAACAGCCCAGTACCCGTCCGCGATGACCGTGAAATGGTTTTCGGAGCGACGAGACACGAACATGTTTTGACCGGAGGCGCTAAGGTACATATTGCAGAGGATGTATCTGTCACCGTTTCGAATGAAGCCGCCGTATTCGCGGTTGTAGCGCCGCAAATGAGACAGCACGGGTTCGCGCGGTGTTTGCGTGGTGCTGCAAATGGCGGTATTACTCTGGAGATACAGCTTGAGGATGTTCTCAAGTCCCGCGATATCCTTTTCTCCGGGAACCCATGCGGCATCGCAGGGAATACCTTGATATCCCAGGAAATCCCGCACTGCGTTCGGGGCACTGATAATCACCTTGTAAGGCCCTCTGCGAGCAGACCCCGAATGGCCGCCGTTCCCACCAAGCAATTCCACTATCTCCGCGAAACCTGCACCCCGTGCATAGTCCAACGCCGACTTACCTTCGTCATCCTTCGCACCGGTATCGGCACCGTAGGCCAGCAACAGTCTAACGAGGTCCACCCACCCGGAATAAGCCGCCTGCTGCAGCGGAGTCCTCCCCCAAGGATCTCTCGCGTTGACGTCGGCGTTTCTGGCCAGGAGAATCCGTGCCACGTCTGTGTAGCCAAGCTCGACTGCGTAATGTAGCGCGGTAAACCCAACAGAATCCCCATCCGATTCGCCGACTTTGTTGGCAGGATGAGGTCGGCTCCAATACATGGGATGTCTCTGATTCCACGCGCACCGTGCATCGGGCTCTGCGCCGTGGGCGATCAGCAAGTCCGCAATGTCACAGTGCCCCCCTTGAACCGCCAGATACAGAGGCGTCTCCTGCCACTTGTTTTGCGCGTTCACATCGGCGCCCGCTTCGATCAGACTTCTAACCTTTGGAGCATGCCCCACCAACGCCGCCAGAAAAAGACCGACCTCTGCGCCGGCGTCAATCAGCAGCCTGCCCGCTTCTCTCTCCCCCTGGAAAATCGCATGCCAGAGTGCTGTATGACCTTCCCTGTCTTTGGTGTCGAGATCGGCGCCACCGGCCACAAGCACTTCCGCAACATCACTGTGCTCCACCGCCACATGAAGGGGCGTCGTACCGGTCGCATAGAACCTCCCTCCCCAACCCCGGCGTTTCCGCAGGAAGCGGGTAGTCCCCGCATTGACCGCGGCTCCGCGCTCAACGAGCAACTGCACGATGTCACGGTCTCCCTGATACGCTGCCTCATGCAACGGTGTCCACCCGGCATTGTCCTTGCCGTTCACATCGGCACCACTGCCAACGAGCAACTCGGCAATATCCCGCCGCCCGGCGGATGAGGCCATGTGCAGGGGAGTCAGCCCGCGATCGTCGCGTAAACTGACATCGACACGCCTTTCGAGGTGACTTCTGACCTGCGCCGGCTCACCGGCGTATGCAGCCAAGTGAAGCGTAACCTGCATGCCGGGGCGAAGAAGACGCGCAGCGGTCTCCCTGTCGCTTCTTCGCATGGCAAGTTCGGCCGGTGTCCGGCCAAGGCTGTCTGTCGCATTTGGGTCGGCCCCGGCCTTGAGGAGCATCCCCGCCAGAAGTCTCGAACCCTGCTCGGCGGCGATGTGGAGAGGCGACGCACGGTAGCCCCGGCCCGGCTTGCGCGGGTAGGGGCCGAACACGCGCTCGTAGCAACCGACGGAATTCAACTCGGCACCATGGTCAATCAACAACCCAACCAGATCAGGATCATCGCGGGCGACGGCGCCGCTCAGAGGCGTCTGTCCCAGCTTGTTCACTGCGTTGACCGCGGCTCCATGAGCAAGCAGCTTCTTCGCCACCGCCAGATGGCCGTACTTGGCCGCATAAAGAAGAGGAGTGTTCCTCGGTTTGTCCGCCGCATTGACGTCGGCGCCACGAGAAATCACGGTCTCCACGATATCCCGGCAACCGCGTTGAGCGGCTACATGCAAGAGAGTCTCTCCATCATAGGTCTGCGTTTGCGTATCGGCACCTTTAGCAACGAGATACCGGGCGATGTCCGTATGGCCCTTGGCGAGCGCTTCGTGCAACGCCGTAAAGCCCCACAGATCGTGGGCATTGATATTGGCTCCCGCGTTAAGCAGCAATCCCACAATCTCCTTCTGTCCCCGTCTCGCCGCAAGCTGCAAAAGCGTGGTGTGACGAGCATCATACTCGGCGTCCACGTCAGCGCCGCTGGCGATAAGCAACTCAATGAAATCCGGGGCGCCGCAGAAAACGGCTTTCCCCAGAGGGACCTTGCGGGATTCGTCCGTTGCGTTCACCACCGCTCCTGCGACAATCAAACGTTTCGCCACATCAAGGTGGGCGGACTCCACCGCCATGAGCAACGGTGTATTCCCCGCCGAGTCCACGACGTTGAGAGGCGCCCCTGCCCCAACCAGCAGTTCGACCATCTCACAGTTGCCAAGTTCGGCCGCAGTATGCATTGGCGTCTCACCATAGCGCGTTGCGGCCCTCACGTCCGCACCTTCGGCAACAAGGAGCTTCGCCGTTTCTACATGCCCGGCGGAAAGCGCCTCGTGCAATGCCGTGGCGTCATATCGGCTTCGCCCGTTGACATCGGCGCCGTCTGCCAGGAGCGAGCGGACAGCGTCAACGTCACCAGCACGCGCGGCTTGGTGCAGCAGGACCGTCGCTTCCGACGGTTCGCCTCTCTGAGTCGGCGTCTTCTTGCAGCCACAACAGAGAAGTAGCAGCGCCAGCGCCCCCAGCCAGAATCTCGCGTTCTTCACTTTCCGTCGCCTCCTGTTCAAACAGGATTCGTCTACCCCCGTAGTATAAGGCACAAAAGATGGTAGAGGTAACGTTCGACGGCCTGGAAAAGCAGAAAAAAACTCGCGGCTTCGGGCGGGTCACCAGATTGGGGGAAGGAGGCGGCATTTGGTTTTTTGGGCGTATTGGGTATAGCCGGGGAGTTGGTTCTGGAGGGTTTTGTCTTCGAGGGCGGTTCGGACGATGAGGATGGCGATGGCTCCGGCGGCGGGGACAAAGCCGAAAGCGGAGCCGACGATCAGCGGGCCGGCCAGGGCCCAGAGGCTCGCGCCGACGTAACCGGGGTGACGAACGATGCGATAGGGTCCGGCGGTGACGACCCGATGTCCCCGGTCGTGCTGGATGCGAACGGTCACCTCGAAGTGGGTGTTGACCAGCATGGCCCAGGTCAGGACGACGGTGCCGGCGGCGAAGAGGATCGTGCCGACCACAGCAGCCCAGACGCCGAGGCTCGACCATCGGTATCGGCCCACGTCCAGTCCCACCACGACGGGAAGCACGTAGAAGGCGAGCAGACCGTAGAGGATCAGCAGGAGCTTGTCCCAGGGCTGGGTGTCTTTCTTCTTTTTCCAGCCTCCGCGGTGGTTGACCAGGCCCGGGTTGACGGCGGCGACCAGGACGCTCTGGCCGAACATGCCGACGAGGCTGACGACGAGAAAGAGCCACGCGCGCGGCAGGTCCAGCCGGCCCGCTGCGACGAACAGCAGCGCCGCCTCGATGAACGCGCCCAGAAAACTCCCGACCAGCACGACGATTCCCGGCTTCTCCAGCCGGACCCGGGCGGGCGTTGCCAGTTCGCTGTGATCGACCATCGGCAACCTCCGGCGTATGAACAACAGACCGCATGGGCTAAAGCCCATCCTACGAGTGCGCCCCAGGCGGCAGCACAAACGCGTGGGTTGAGAACCCACCCTACAGTGCTCGCGTGACCCTCCCGGCGTGCCGGGGCCAAAGCCCTTCGGGCTTGACGCTGCCGCCGCCACTACGCGCCCGCTGCCGGCAGCGGCTCTTGCGTCGGCTGCTCGACCGGGACGCCCTTGCAACCGAGGCGGGCGGCCATGCGGTTGAGCATCACGTAAAGCGAGGGGACTACGACGAGCGTGAGGATCGTGGCGAAGCCGAGCCCGAAGATCACCACCACGGCCATGTTGCGCCACCACTGCGTCGATTCGCTCCGGGTGGCCCAGGAGAACGTGTGGATGTTGAAGGAGATGCCGACGGCCATGGGGATCAGGCCGATGATCGTGGTGGTGGCAGTCAGCAGAACGGGTCGCAGGCGCGTGACGCCGGCCTCGGTCGCCGCCGCGACCAGATCCATCCCCCGCCTCTGGAGCTGGCGCGTGTAGGCCAGCAGAACGATCGCGTTGTTGACCACCACACCAGCGAGGCTGATCACGCCGATCCCGCTCATGATGATGCCGAACGGCAGGTCGCAGATCAGCAAGCCGATCAGCGCTCCGATGAGCGAAAGAACCACGGTCGTCATGATGATCAGCGGGATCAGCAGCGAGTTGAACTGGATCACCAGCACCATCGTGACCATGAGGATGGCGATGACGAAGGCCTTGGAGAGGAAGGCCTGGGCTTTGTCCTGTTCTTCCTTCTCGCCGGCATAGCGAATCTCGCACCCGAGCGGCACGTCGAGCTTGCTCAGTTGCGACTGGACGTCCGCCAGCACGGCCGGACCGAGACGGCCCTCGGCATCAGCGGTCAGGGTGATGACGCGCTTCTGATCGACGCGGTTGATCGTTCCGAACCCGCCCTGGTACTCGAATTCGCCCAGGGAGCTGAGCGGCACGGCCTGCCCGGCATTGTTCGGGATGCGCAGCCGGTAGAGATCGTCGACGTTGACCCGGTCGGCCAGGGGCAGACGCACGGTGATGTCGTACTCGTCGTTGTACTGGCGATAGGTCCCGACCTTGGAGCCGTAGATGGCCATCTTGAGGAAGTTGCCGACGGTGGCGGTGTTGACGCCTAACAGCATGGCGACGCGGCGGTCCACGGTGAAGGCCAGCTCGGGACGCGTCCCCTCGTGGTCGCTCCGCAGGTTGACGACGTTGGGCACGGCCGCAATCAGACGCTGGGCTTCGGCGCTGAGCTGCTCGAGCCTCAGGAAATCCTCGCCGATGATGCGCACCGTCACGGGCGCGCCGGTGGGCGGCCCCCCCTCCTCGCTTTCCACCTTGATCTCGACCCCGGAGATGTCGGCCAGCGACTGACGAACCTCGGCAACGATCTCACTGGAAGGACGCTCGCGCTCGGCAAAATCGTAGAACACCAGCGTCACGTTGGCCATGTGCGAGCCGCCGACGCTGGCCGTGAGATCCATGGTGCCGCCGGCCGATCCCACATTGGTGATGACGTGCTCGAGCCACGGCGAGTACGGCTCGAGGCGCTGCTCAACCAACCGCGCGATGCGGTCCGTCTCATGGATATTCGTGCCCTGCGGAGCGCGGATATCGATGACGGCGCGCTCCGGGTCCGTCTCCGGGAAGAACTCCGTGCCCGGGCCGATCTTGCCGTAGACCGTCGCCACGCCGAAGAGCAGGCAGAACGCCAGGAACAACGTCATGCCCGGATTCCGCAGGCCGATCTGCAGCACGCGACGGTAGCCGTCGAGGAACCAGTGGCGCTTCCGACGAGCCCTGTGCCGGGTGCCGGCCCAGACCGAGCAAATCACCGGGTTAAAAATCAATCCCACGAACAGTGATGCCAGCAGGCCCAGCGTCAAGGTGATCGGCAGGTACTTCATAAAATCGCCCATGATTCCCGGCCAGAAGATCATCGGCAAAAACGCGCAGACGGTGGTGAACGTGGAGGTGATTACCGGCCAAGCCACCTCCCGCGCCCCGAGGATCGCCGCCTCGGTGCGTCCGTAGCCTAATTGAAGATGCCGATAGATGTTTTCCACGATCACGATCGCGTTGTCCACTAACATGCCCAGAACCAACACGAGACCGAACAGCACGATCATGTTCAGCGTGTAATCCAGCGCCTGAACCAGAAAGAAGGTGATGAGCATGCTCAGCGGGATGATCAACGCCACGATCGTGCTCGGGCGCCAGCCGAGGAACAGCAGCAACACGCCCGTGACCAGGATCAGGGCCGAGGCGATGTTGTTTTCCAGATCGGCGACCATGTCCCGGACCATCTCCGACATGTCGTACGTGATGTCGAATTCCACCGCACCGGGGACCCGCTTCTGCGCCTCGTCGATCACCATCTTCACGATGTCGGAGACACGCACGGCGTTGGCGCCGACGCGCTTGGAGACGCTCAGGGTGACGTTATCGAGACCGTCGAGGCGCGAGTAGGTGGTTCGGTCCTTGAACGTGTATCGCACGGTGGCGATGTCAGCCAGGTAGATTGGCTTTCCGGCGCGGACCGTCAGCAGCAAGTGGTCCACCTCCGCCGGCGTGACGAACTCGGCCGGGACGCGCACGTTGAATTTCGTTCCCTCGGTTTCCAGCCCGCCGGCGGAGATATTCACGTTCTCCGACGGAATCAGCGTCAGGATCTCCGGGATCGTCAGACTGTACTCGGCGATCCGGTCCGGGTCGAACTCCAGTCGAACCTCGGGCTCCAGGTCGCCGGCCATCTCGACCTTGAGCACGCCGGGGACGGCTTCCAGGGCGTCCTGCACGTCGTCAGCGATCTCCTTAAGCTGCACGGGCGAGACGTCGCCGGAGATGCTGATCAGCATAATGGGAAGCTCGGCGAAGTTGATCTCCTTGATGGCCGGCTCCTCCGCCTCCCGCGGCAGTTCGCCCTTGGCTAAATCCACGCGGTCCCGCACGCGCTGCAGCGCAACCTCGCTGGGCACATCCGGCGTGAATTCCACGCTGATCATCGACATGCCCTCGGCGCTGCTGGAGGTAATCTCCTCGACCCCGCGAATCCCGTTGAGCTCCTTCTCGATCTTCATCGTCACGGAGGTCTCGATGTCCTCGGGAGAGACCCCCTCGTACAGCGTACTGACCAAAACGTAGGGAATGGGAATATCCGGGGCCGCCTCGCGGGGCAACGACATATAGCTGTAGCCGCCCAGCAGGATGATGAGAAGTCCCAGGACGGCGACCGTCGTTCGATTTCGGATGGCAACGTCGGTCAGCAGCATGAGGGCTACTTTTTCTCTGATACGACAGTAACGGTCTGGCCCGGCGCGACGAAGCGATGGCCGGCCACGATCAGCTTCTCGCCCGGCTCCAGGCCCTTTTTAACCCGGATGCGATCGCCCTGGATGATATCCAGGTCCACCTCGCGGCGTTGCGCCTCGCTGGAATTGACGACATAGACCGCGTGCCCCTGCTCCATCGGGATCACGGCCAGCAGCGGGATCAGGACCGCGTTCTCCAGAATTCGACGCGTCAGACGCACCTGCACGATCTGGCCGCTGCGCAACAGGCCTTCGTCGTTGGCCACGCTCACTTCCATCTTCGTGGAGCGCGTCTGCGGATCGGCCAACTCGTTGATGAAGGTAATCGTGCCTGTGCGAGAAATCTCCTCACCGCGGACGTCTGCAAAGACCTCCGCCGGGCGACCGACTTCAAAGAAGGCAACGTCGCGCTCGGGAACGTCCACCACCACCTTGACGGGATCCGTCTCGACCAGCTCGGCCACCGGCATCCCGGGCTGAACGTACTCCCCTTCCTCCACCGGCAGGTCGTTGAGCACGCCCGTCATGGGCGAGAGAATGCGCGTACGCTCCAACTGGGCCCGAACCTCCGCAAGCCGAGCCTGGCTGGCGGCCAGACTTGCGGTCGCGTCGTCCAGGTCGCTGCGGCTGGTGGCGTCCATATCGACCAGCTCCGCCATCCGCTTGTACTCGATCTCGTCCCGGTCGTACTGGGCCTTGGCCCTCTCGACCTGTGGACGGATCAGATCGGCGTTGAGCTCGATCAGCAGCGAACCGGCGGCCACCCGGCGGCCTTCGACCGAAAGAATTCGCTCGATCCGACCGGCGAGCTCGGCCGAGATGGTAACGACGCGGTTGGGCTCGACCACCGCCGGCAAATCGAACGCATCGGTAAGCTCCGCCTCGACGGTAACGGTCTCGACGGTCACGTTCACCGGCGGCGCTTCCGTAGCGGCGGTCTCGTCCTTCTCAGCCGGCATAAAGATCACACCTGCCAGCAGAACGATGGCGATCAGCACAATGACCGCCTTGATGGCAAAGCGGAACAGCCGGCCCTTTTCCCGCTCAACACCCGCACTTTTTGGTGATACTTCTCCCATGTCTTTAGCCCATGCAAAGAACCCTCTCTCTCAGGCAAACAACCATCCCATTTTTAACATTATAGCCCCCTCAGCAGGAAAATACAAGAGGTATGCACTCATAGTTCGACGTATCCGGGCGAATCCACCGGCCCTTTGCCCGTCCGAGCGCAGACCGATTGCACCCCACTGTAATCGAGCCAATGTTGCTTTGATGCAATCCAGACGGTATTCTGGAGCCGCGTGGACGCGTTATCAATCATCTAACAATCGAGGATTTTGCCATGCTTGCAGTTTTGATCGTATCGCTGGGCATCTGTACCGGGGCCGCACCTGTATCACCGGTTGTAATGGTCAGCGGCGATGACGTCGTTATCACCGAATCCTGCACCATCGCCATCGCGCCGGGAACGGTCGTTGAAGATGCAGACGGCGACGGCGTAATTCATATTGGCGCGTCGGACATTGAAGTCAGATTTGCCGAAGGCTCGGTTCTGCGCGGCTCGGCTGAAAATACGCGGCCCGACGACTATCGCGGCTTGGGCATCCGGCTCCACGGCCACTCGAACGTCACCATTCGGCGGACACGCATCAGCGGGTTCTGGTGCGGCCTCTGGGCCACGAAGGCCGACGGCCTCACGCTGGAAGCGGTCGACGCCTCCGACAACCGCCGGGCCTGCCTCAAATCCACACCGGCAGCCGAAGACAGCAGCGACTGGCTCTTCCCACACAACAACGACGCCAACGAATGGCTGAACAACTACGGCGCCGCGATCTGGGTGGAAGATTCCAGCCACATTACGGTGCGAAACTGCACGGTGCGTCACGGGCAAAACGCGCTGTGCCTGAAGCAGGTGAACGACTCGAAGATCTACGACAACGATTTCTCGTTCAACTCGGGTTGGGGGATCGCGATGTGGCGGTCCTGCCGCAACGTCATCAGCCGCAACGCCTGCGATTTCTGCGTGCGGGGCTACAGCCACGGCGTCTACAACCGTGGGCAGGACTCGGCCGGCATCCTCATGTTCGAACAAAACAACGAAAACGTCATCGCCGAGAACTCCGCCACGCACGGAGGCGATTGCTTCTTCGGTTTCGCCGGACGCGAAGCGCTGGGCGAAGCCGGCACCCACCCGGCCGACTGGTACAAGCGGCGCGGCAACAGCGCGAACCTGCTGATCAACAACGATTTCTCCTACGCCCCGGCTCATGGCATCGAGATGACCTTCTCGTTCGGCAACGTGTTCTACGGGAACCGCCTGGTTGAAAACGCCATCTGCGGCGTCTGGGGCGGCTACTCCCAGGACACGCTGATTGCGAGAAACCACTTCGAAGGCAACGGCGAAATGGCCTACGGACTGGAACGCGGCGGCATCAACATCGAGCACGGCAAGGACAACCGCATCGTCGGCAACGCCTTCGCGCGAAACAAATGCGGCGTGCACCTGTGGTGGGACGAGGAGGGCGATTTTGCCACCAAGCCCTGGGGCCGGGCCAACGGAACCGAGTCGAAAAACAACCTGATCGCCGACAACGAGTTCGTGACTGATGACCTGGCGTTTCATTTTCGCGGGCCCAGCGACGTTACGCTGGGTGCAAACGTCCTGCGTAACGTAAAGAAGAAGACCGAGAAGGACGTTGAAGCTGTCGTGAATAGCAAACCGAATCTGGCGACGGAGGCGGTGGAAAGGCCCGAGTACACTGCCTACGGCCGGACACGCCCGGTCGGCGTGCGCAAGCACCTGCGCGGCCGGCAAAACATCATCATGACCGAGTGGGAACCTTGGGACCACGAATCGCCCCTCGTGCGACTGGTCCAGGACAGCGGCGATTCCGTGACGTACGATCTGCACAAAATGCCCGGCGATCCCAAGGTCACGGTCGCGGCCAAGGGCGTAAAAGGGCATTTCTCCTGGCCGCAAGCCCCCGGCCAGGCCCCCACGTATACCGTCTCTGCCGCAAAGCCGGGCGTGTACCCCTACCGGATGCGAGTCAAAGCGGGGCCGTTCGAAAAGGAGTTTTCCGGCACGTTGATTTCCGCGACCTGGGACGTGACGTTCTTCAAGTGGACCGAGGATGTGGACCCGCGCGAGCACCTGGAGGCCTGGCGAAAGCTCGCTCGGGACGAAACCGCAGTCTCTGCCAAAGTGAAACAGTTGCGCTTTCAGTACGGCGGGGGAGGCCCCAGCGACCAGCGCATCTCCGAAGCGGTCACAGCCGCCAGGCTGGGCGGCGACCATTTCGGCATGATCGCGACGACGCGTCTGCCCCTGCCCGCCGGCCAGTGGGAGTTCGCCACCCTCAGCGACGACGGGATCCGCGTTGCCGCCGACGGTCAAAACGTAATCGAGAACTGGACCTGGCACGGCCCCACGCGCAACACGGGCACCTTCACGCTCACCAACGACAAAACGGTCGATATCACCGTAG
>Ga0272441_10013544_pt1 | contig 11707 bp, 10 predicted proteins | sample SSMProp6N_FD_193582 | JGI IMG/M metagenome (GOLD analysis project Ga0272441, IMG submission 193582) | Marine sediment archaeal communities from Little Sippewissett salt marsh, Falmouth, MA, United States - SSM-Prop-6N | ecosystem: Environmental > Aquatic > Marine > Wetlands > Sediment ... | reverse complement strand
AAGTAATTTTAAATTCTCAAAAGTTACCCCACCCCCTGAATGGAATATCCCCTATAAAATCCTTATATCCCTCATAGTCAAGACCCAAGCATCCTTTTATTTGATTTGTACGTCCTTAACGGAATGGTGACGCTGAGCAAGTTGTCTAATAATCTCGATGTTACTGCCCCCTCGGCCGATCAGTTTGGATTTATCGGAGGGGTCAACCTGTATTTTAACAACGGCTCCACTTCCTTCACCATCCACTGAGATATCCTTTACGCTATACGGTTTACATAAATTGTGGATGAACCGTTTGGTATCAGAGTCCGACTCAACAAACTTTATGTTTTTCTTGAAGAGGTTCCGTAGTTTCTCCAGGTTTTTACCTTTACTACCGATGGCGATTCCCAACTGTCCCTTCCTTACGATGAAGACAAGACGATCATTGGAGACAATGCAGTCAAGAATATCGATTTTCAGGAGGTTCCCCGCCATATGAATGTACTGCATGGCCTCTTTAGAAATCATGATTTCCGACATGAACAATACTACCTTTTCTTCATCATCTGAAAAAGATTTGTTCCGCCATCGTCAAGCACGGCTAAGGTTGAGACAGCATAGGATTTTCCACAGGTATATCCTAAGTCGATACTGTTGGATTCAAATTGATAGATGGGAACCTTGTTCTTTTTTGCTTCGGTGTGTAGTTGTTCACTCTTCGGACAATTATTTGCGATCACAATGAGATGTGCTTTTCCCTCTTGTATTGCCTTGACACTCTCTTTGATGCCAATTTTCACTTTTCCTTTTTTAACCGTATTTTTTAATGCTTTATCGACATCTACCATGGTTAGTTCTCCTTCTTTTTCGTCAATGGTTTCGTTCGTTTCATGAGAAGTTCTACAGCTCCTGTGCCGAGGTTCACTGGTTGTCCAACAATGATGTTTTCTGCTACCCCTCCAAGGTTATCTTTTTCTCCCCGTCGACTCGCATCTAGGAGATGATTCACCGTGATTTCAAAGGCTGCCCGGGAAAGAACAGAGCTTTTCTCCCCACTCACACCATGACGCCCAATGGCTTTAATGGTACCATCCGTTGTCATGATATCTGAGACCAGCATAATATGGCGAATATCCACGTTCAACCCCTGCTCTGAGAGGGTGTTGTCGGCCTCTTGGATAATCATATTCCGTGCTGCTTCGATTCCTAGTACACGTCCCACTGCTTGAATATCATTGGTGGTCGTACGGTATTGATCTACTCCTTCGATCTCCAGCACTTTTTCAAGGTTACTCCCCTCACTGTAGATAACGTAACCTTCTCCGGGTTCTTTTCGGATAATGATTCGTTTGATACCGTCAATACCCTTCACTTTCAGATTTTTCAAGGTTTCATTCACTTCAAGTAGGTTTTTGTAGCTTGGTTCATCAAGCGTGAGTTTAAATTTATCCTTCTCAGTAGCGACATTGATCCCACGGATTTTTTTCACTGCATCCATAAGATCATCCACGGTAAACCCCTTATCATGAATGGTTTTTTTATCGGGTTTAATAAACAGGATAAGGTTGGTGAGATCCGCTTCAATATCCGCCACATCATTGAGGTGGGTGATCTCTATTTGATTGGCAACTTTTTTCGCTAGATTGGGATTCAAACGATATTCATCCCTCAAATAAATGTTCATCATTGGTGTGGACGGTATGGATCGTGCATCGACAATCTCAATCAAGCGAGGAAGACCCAGTGTGACATTAATCTCGGCGACACCTGCATAGTGAAAGGTTCTCATCGTCATTTGTGTTCCTGGTTCACCGATGCTTTGTGCTCCTACAATGCCACATGCCTCTGAGGGGTCAATCTGGTTTTTATGATACTCGACCAAGGCTCGTCCTATGATTTTTGCTATGGCAGCAGCAGATTGCAAGGATGAATCTTGAGCAATTTTCTGAAGAATAGTGTCAAACACGAAGGGTGGAAGATCATCAGGCTGTACTGCCTTCTGCATCGCGGTCCGCAATTTTTTAAGCGCTGGAGATTCCCGCGGGGCAGCCTCTTTTGTGGGAGGTGGCGTTTGTGCTAACGGAGAGGTCTTTTTTGTGGCTTTTGGTTTCTTCGAGGCAGGTTTTTTCACCGTTGTCTTTGCTGTTTGTTTTGGTGCGGCCTGGGGTTGTTTTTTCTTTGGTGCCGTTTGTTGCTGATCTTTTTTGTCTTTCGTTGATTTCGCTTTGGTTGTCTTTGCCACCTTATACACCCTCTTTCATATCAGTAATGATCCGGTCGACATCCACGGCCAGACCCCCGATACTCCGAGCTGGATCAATACCATCTTCACCATACGTGAATTGGATGATCTGCCCTCCTGCATGTCTCACCGTCCCATCATTTTCCACTTTCACATCTTCCATTGCATTGATCAATCGACGTTGCATGTAACCGGATCGTGAGGTTCGAACAGCCGTGTCCACAAGACCTTCACGGCCACCCATAGAATGGAAGAAATACTCTGTGGGTGTCAGTCCCTTTTTGTAGCTAGAGGCGACAAATCCTTTTGCGCTTGCCCCTAAATCACCTTTTTTAAAATGAGGTAAGGTTCGATGCTGGTAGCCCCTGCTGATTCGCTCTCCTCGCACTGCCTGCTGGCCAACGCATCCTGACATTTGTGAAAGATTCAGCATGGAACCACGGGCACCAGATTTCGCCATGATAACCGCGCTATTTTCCAATCCCAAGTGTTTACCGGCTATTTCACCGGCTGCATCTCGAGCTCTTCCTGTGACGCGCATGATCTCCATTTCAAGGGTCTCTTCAAGACTACGTCCAGGAAGGGATTCGAGTTCGTTGTTTTCATAGGCCTTTACCAGATTATGGATTTTTTCCATGGCCTTTTCGAGGCTCTCCTCGATCTGTCGTTTTGCAGCCTCAGGGATATCCTCATCATCGATACTCGTGGTAAAGCCGAACAGGGTGATTGCTGCAATACCCAGCCTTGTAACCCGATCAATGAATTCCCTTCCTCCATCCATCCCGTAATCTCTCATGATACGGTCAAGGATTCGTCCCTTAAATGCCCCAACGCTATTTTCATCGATGGTCCCCTGCATGAGCTGGCCATTCTTGATGATCACATAGGCGTTATGGGGACACTCTGGCTTTTGACATACTTCACAGTTAAAGCACGTTTTCGCTTTATATTCCAGGTTAAGATCATCGGGGAGAAGTGCACTGAAGATATCTTTCCCCGTGACATATCGCTGATTGTTCTCCGTTTGAAGTGTTGGATGTTTTGCCACACGCCCAATCACGGAAAGGATATAGGATGCATCTTCAAGAGGTATTTTCCTCTCTTTATACGTTAATAAAAAGCAGCCTGAAATATGATCATGGATGCCACCTATGATGGCACCGCCAAAGCGGGGTGAGAGAATATTCTCCTGCACCTTCATCAGAATCTCTGCCTCTGCCTTTGCCTCTTCCCCCTGAAGAATATGAAGGTTCATTTCATCTCCATCAAAATCAGCGTTGTAGGGTGGGCAGACACTGAGGTTAAAACGGAAGGTTTTGTAGGGAACAACACGGACACGGTGAGCCATCATGGACATGCGATGTAGTGATGGCTGCCTATTGAATAAAGCGAGGTCTCCATCCATCAGCTGTCGTTCGATACTGGAGCCAATCTCCAGGCTTTCTGCGACTGCTTCTGCGTTTCTGTCCGTAATTTTAATACGACGTTTAACCCCTTCGGAAACCTTTATTACATAATTCACTCCTGGGACGTAGAGTGTCCCTGGAGGCGGAATCATGAATTTTTGAGTAATCATCTTTTTACACCAGTCGATATTATGTGGTGTTACCCGTACAGGGACGGTGAGTTCCTCAGCAATTTTAAAGGGAACACCGATTTCATTGATACTCAGATTGGGATCTGGTGAAATCACGGTTCGAGCGGAGAAATTCACTCGTTTACCTGACAGATTACTGCGGAATCTCCCCTCTTTACCTTTGAGTCGTTGTGCGAGGGTTTTCAATGGTCTTCCTGATCGGTGGCGAGCTGGTGGAATACCTGATGTCTGGTTGTCAAGATAGGTCGTGATGTGATACTGAAGCAGTTCCCAGAGGTCTTCCACAATAAGTTGAGGGGCACCAGCGTCCCGATTTTCTTGTAAGCGCTGGTTAATACGAATGACATCGACGAGTTTATGGGTGAGATCGTCCTCTGATCGCTCACCGGACTCAAGAGTAACGGATGGTCGAACGGTGACGGGTGGGACGGGTAGAACGGTGAGTATCATCCATTCGGGGCGAGCGGTTTTTTTGTTGATGTCAAGCAAGGGTAAATCTTCGTCACGGATTTTTTCCAGCCATTCCCGGACCTCTGAAGGGGTGAGCTTCTTGCCATTTTCCCTTAGAGAAGTTGGTTTATCAAGTTCGATTTTCCCTACTTCTCTTCCGCAATACGGACATTTATCAGATTTGACACAGTCTTTGATGACTTGTTTAAAAAGATAATCTTTATCTCGTCCAGCTACTTCGTATTTAGCAAGGTCTGTGAGATAGGTTTCTCGTTCTTTTTTGGTTAAGAGGAGTTCACCGCATTCCCTGCAGGTTGATCGGAGGCAGTTACGAATGGTTTTTACAAGGCCGACATGGATAACGGGCATGGCAAGGTCAATATGTCCAAAGTGACCCGGGCATTTGTCCTTGCCGACGCGTTGGCCGCATGTTTTACATCGTAAACCTGGTTCGATAACGCCCAGCCGGGGGTCCATGAGACCCATAGCGATGGGAAAACCATCATCGTCATACGTATCTGCAGTGATGACCTTCGTTGCACTCATCTTTCGAATTTCACTTGGCGAGAGCAACGAGAAGTCGATGCTTCCAATTTTCTTGGTAATGCTTCTAGATACCGCCATGGTACCACACTTTCCTTTTTTTGTTCACACCAGGGATTCCAATCGAATCCTTGGTGAAATAATCAATGATTTGAGTTCGTCAATAAGTAATTTGAAGGCATAGCTCATTTCGATAGGGTAGATATTTGCCTTGTCTTCACAGACGGGGCATTTTAATCCGCCATGACGATCCTGAATGGCAACATGGCCACAGGTGTTACAGACGTATTTAATAGTGAGATCGGATTCATCGAGTAAACGATCCTTGATCACCATTGATGCTCCGTGTCCTATGAGACAGTCCCTCTCCATTTCTCCAAAGCGAAGTCCACCCTCACGGGCCCTTCCCTCTGTTGGTTGCCGAGTAAGTATCTGTACGGGTCCTCGAGATCGAGCATGGATCTTACCTGCTACCATATGATGGAGTTTTTGGTAATAGATACAACCAACGAAGATGTCGACTTCGAGAGGTTTTCCTGTTTCACCATTATACAGGATCTCTTTACCGTTATGTTTAAAGCCGTTGGCCATAAGGGCTTCTCTCAGTTCCGTTTCACTTTCCCCGCTGAAGGCGGTTCCTTGAACGAATCGTCCCTCTAATGCACCGACTTTTCCCCCGATCATCTCGAGGACATGACCAACGGTCATTCTGCTGGGAATTGCATGAGGGTTAATGATGAGATCGGGAGACATGCCTTGTTCGTTGAAGGGCATATCTTCCTGTGGAACCAAAAGGCCAATGACTCCTTTTTGTCCATGTTTTGAGGCAAATTTATCCCCATACTCAGGGATACGTTGTTCCCTTACCTTTATCTTAACCATGCGCGAGCCGTTCACCGATTCCGAGAGCATGACTTTATCCACGGTTCCCCCTTCGCCGTGATGGACGGTCACCGAGGTCTCTCTCCTCTTTTGTGGTGTGAGAAAATCAGTTGGTTCTTCGAGAAACCGTGGGGGTGATGTTTTTCCAACGAGGACTTCCCCACTTTTCGCATCGCATTCTGGGGAAATGAGGCCATCCTCACCGAGGTTCATGTAGGCATCCTCACTACGGACCCCCCGGCATTCTGGATCAGGTACTTCAAAATGATCTTCTTGACCGCCAGGATATCGTTTTTCTTCGCTGCTATAGGTTCTGAAGAAGGTAGTTCGTGCCATGCCTCGTTCAACGCTGGCTTTGCTCATCACCAAGGCATCCTCCATGTTGTATCCCTTATAGGAGGCGACACCGACGATGAAGTTTTGCCCTGCAGGACGCTCGGTGAAATTGATGTATCTCACGGCATGGGTCTGCACTAGGGGTGATTGCGGATAGTGCATGAGATGTCCCCGTGTATCCGGTCGTATGCGATAGTTGGATGCTCCAAATCCTAGGGATTGTTTACCCATACCCGCGCCCATCGTAATACGGGGTGAAGAGTTATGTTCTGGATAGGGAACAAGAGATGATCCAATACCAAGGATGCACATCGGATCGAGTTCCATATGTGTGTGATCGGGGGTGATGTCCTCCTCATGTAATGCGATAAGGGTGTTTTCTTCCTCTTCAGCATCGACATATTCAACGATGCCCTCATTGATAAGGTCGATCCATTTTTTCTTTCCCTGTTGTATTTCCTCCAGCGATTTGGGGGTGAGAAGCAGTTTTCCCCCTTCCACGACGACAAGAGGTCTTCGTAATCGGCCACAATCACAGTTGACAATGACATCATTTGCATCTTCTATGTAGGCTATGTTAACTTCGTTGTTAAGAAGGCCTTTTCTGCGGCGATCCCTGAGTTTATGAACGAGTTCCTTGCCCTCTGAGTGCATTCCAATGAGATCTCCGTTGAGGTAGACTCGAGTTCCCGTTGATTTCTTTGAGATTTCCTTTATTCCCATGTCCTTGAGGATGTTTTCTACTTCTTTTTCGTGGAACCCCTCGGAGATTTCTACTGCTAGGGCAAGGTTTTTGACAAGACCACAGTTGGGGCCCTCGGGTGTTTCGTTGGGACAGAGTCGCCCCCATTGTGTTGAGTGAAGATCGCGAGCTTCGAAATGAGGCTGAGATCGCGTCAATGGTGAGGTCACACGTCGAAGATGACTGAGTACGGCTAGGTTGCTTGTGCGGTCAAGGAGCTGAGAAATTCCCGCTCTGCCGCCTACCCAGTTACCTGTTGCAAGGGCATGGTGGATACGCTGGGTGAGTACATCGGAGCGAAGGGCTGAGGAGATTTTGATTTCCTTTCCCTTGGCATGAATTCGTTCCAGTTGATACTTCAAATCTTTACAGAGAGCCGTGAAGGCGACTCGAAAGAGATCCTCCATGAGGTCTCCAGCGAGTTTCAATCGTTTATTGGCATAGTGATCCTTGTCATCCTCACCGCGTTTACCAAGGGCAAGTTCCAGGACATTCATTCCCATACGTGCCATGAAAATGGCTTTGGTCAATCGATCAGTGGGTTCATTACCCAGATGGGGCAGAAGATTTTTATCCATTAATGTTTCAACACGTTTGATACGGTATTCCTTTGCCTGTCCGCCGGCAAATTTTTTCCCGAGATAGGCAATGGCTTCATCCTTTGTGGTGATACCGTATTCACTTGCGCATTCCTCGATATTTGCAAGAACGTAGGGTTCCATCTTAGGGTCAACGCTGATGACATCGACAATTTCTTCATCGTTTTCCATACCTAGGGATCGTAACAAGATAATGAGGGGTATTTGTCCATAGGTTGTAGGTAGGGAAACCATGAGCATACCGTCTTTTTTCTTTTCAACGACGGTTAAAGCACGATACCCCTCCCGTTGAGAGAAGACTTTTGCAACTTCTACGTCTCGTCCATAGCGTTTGCTTTTTTCGACAAGAACTCTGTTAGGTGCAAGATCCTCGACAGTAATGAGTACGCGTTCTGTTCCATTGCTGATGAAATATCCACCGGGATCAAGAGGATCTTCTTGGAGTTCCTGTAGTTCCTTTTTATAATCGTCCTTGGAGAGCGCATGTCCCCTTCGTTCTTCAATGGAGAATTTTGCAACGTTGCAGGCCTTTGATTTTACCATGACGGGGAGTTCGCCAACGCGAACCTCCTCGGGCTCATATTCAACCTCGTCTTTCACAGGGATGAATTCAAGGAGAAGGGGTGCTTCATACGTGAGATCACGGAGTCGTGCTTCCATGGGTGTGAGTTCTCGAACGGTTCCATCGGCCTCTTTTACTTCCGGCCTTCCAATTTTAATTTTCCCAAATTTGATTTTATAGCCTTGGATTTCTGGATAGATGAATCCTCGCTCCATCTCTTCTTCCTGTCCGATGATGGTGCTGTCTACAATGTTTTGAAGACGAAGGTCCAAAAAATCATTGTAGGAGGCAATCTGATGATTAACAATACTACGATCTTGATAAAAAGCGTCAACAAGTTCTTTCATGGTATACACCAACACTATTTATTACTTTCAATGACCATCCGGTAGGCTATTGCTTCCTTAGCAGTGTGGCTCTTCCGGATTATCTTTACAATTTGTCCTGGTTTTGCCCCAATCGAGAGGGCCACCGGATCAGCATCTAAAATTTTTGGTAGTTGACTCGGATCAATATGATAACTTGCCAAAAGTTCTTTCACCTCTGGCCCAGAGAGGATCTCGTGACGTGGTACTAATTCATGTTGTTGGATATTAAACGATATTGATTCCTTTTTTTCTGCCATGTGCCTCGTAGGTCCTCCTAGCGGTTTTGTGTGTGTAGCGGGCCTGAAGGGATTCGAACCCTTGGCCATCTGGTTAAAAGCCAGACGCTCTACCTAGCTGAGCTACAGGCCCATATATAGGCCGAGACTCAACAACTACCTCATCAAGTACTATCCTTTTATTTTTATAATCCACTCTATGCAATTTATTTTTGAACAGCCTACCGCCTATACGGATTCCTCTATATATAGCTTATGGACTACCTCGGGTTTCGCTAATGTTGTTGTTCTCTGCACATGTATGACTGAAGAGATGATGCGGTCATAAGGTTAGGGTTTTGAGAGTGAATAACCGATTCCTATAGGTATGATAATAATTAAAACGTATGTTAATCCAATATCCATCATATAATCACCAAGGGTCATTTGCATGGGACTTTCCGGCAGAAATAAAAGCAGATCGATGAAGAGGCTTAAAACAAACCATGATACTCCCACGAGTATACCCTCTTTGATAGGTTTATTTTCTTTCTTTGTTATCAATAATAGGGAGAATACAATAACTACTGCTGTGAGAACGACGGGCATGATAGATTCAAATAGGGGGCGGTTTGTTTCCCTAAGGGGGAAAATAATAAAGGATATCACAAAAGGAATAAGCCATATCAGGAAACCAAATAAACCAATTTTGATATATTTCTTCATCTTTTCTCCTCAGATACGGATGGAGTATCTAATTAGATATTGATATATCATGTGATATTTTCGAGGATGATGGGTCATGAGTGACTTGAAGAGAGGCCGGTTAAACACAGAAGCCTTGGTATGCTCCATAGTCTTACCAGATGGTATGAGTCATGAACGTATCAGTTTCTAGGTTTGATGTTCGGCAGGCTTTAATATGAGTTGATTTTGCTTTTTTTTAAAGGTAATTTCGTAATCCTCAAACAAAGGATACCGTCCTAAAAGAACGGGAATATCATCCCGGGTTGATACATGGATCTCCAGGTCCTCATAGGTATTTTTTTGTTGTTTATTTCCAATTTGCATGCTAAGTTTTGCTTTGAGAAGATCCGTTGATCCTCCTGCGGTGTCCACTGTGCCAGCTTTGATAAGATTCAATCCAAGATATTTGGCGATGGGGAGAGGAATGACGATGAAATCGCCACCGGAGTCAAGGAGTGCTTCAATTAGTGGTGTTTTTTGATCTTTGAACAGAAATTTGATGGGTACTATGGGATAATTACAATATTCAAAGATAAGGGAATCGTTCATCATAAACCTTGGTAATTATGTATGGCATGATAATACTTTTGATACATGAAGGAATGCGGATAATCATGGTTTGCAAAAAGCCAGCATGGAGCGTTACAGGATAGTATGTCGATCTTCTTATGGTATACTCATAGGAATCAGCAAGATCTCGTTGTGTTATGCTGGAACCGTGAACGATCAGAAGAACAAATATCCGGTGCTCATGGGGCTACAACATATCGCGGGGAAATCCTTGGATGACTTTCGAGATCTTTATGGTATCATTAGGGAATTTATCTTCAGGGAATTTTTCCTCGGCAAGTTTCAATATTTCTTCGATATTGCTACTATGATCAATGATTTCATCATTGAACAGAAGGAGCCATTCTCCAGTAAAATCTTCCTCTGTCTCTTTTTCCTTCATCACTGGTATGCTACCTACTAGACATTTAAAAACGTTATGTTGTGTCTGTCGTCACATAAAACTATGAACCATGAGACGGTGTGTCATGAAAATCATCGTAAACTTTATATACTATAACCTACAAAATAGGTAATGCGTTTTAGATAATATACTTTGAGCAAGAAGAGGTTTGAGCAAGAAGAGGTCATTAGTATGAATATTATTACATTGGATGATTTATCGAGAGCGATTGCCAATAGAGTGGGTGTTGCCATAGAGGAAGCACGACGTGATGCAGGATTTGTATTGGATATCTTTGGTTTCGATGATCGTGTCATCGATAATGTCTTAGATCCAGAGGATAGACAGCTCTTTTATATTCTAGAAGAGGAGGGCATGTTGACGACAGAGCGAGAGGAAACGACGCTATACGATGGTCGAGAATGGAGGACGCATTATTGGATGCTTCGAAAAGAAACCATTTTACGGTTCGCAAAAGAGCAACCGAAAAATGTGAGAACTACCATGTATGATAGTAAACAACCTCTTCACGCCATCCAGGACATGACGTCGGACTTTTCCTATGATGCCCTCGAAGAGGACCTGTGGACAACCAGAAAAATTAACACCTAACCTACCTCTTTTCTACCTCTTTTTTACAAACATTAATAACTAAGGGATAGTTTACCTCCCCATTGCTTTTAAGGAATCCTAACACGGTAGAATTTGGTGATAAACTATGGTAAAGAGAAAGATCATTGTAAGCTCTGAATCCGTCACGGAAGGCCATCCGGATAAAATGTGTGATATCATTTCAGATTCCATTCTTGATGAGGCGTTGCGACAGGATGAATACTCAAGAGTAGCAGTGGAAACAGGAACAAAAAACGGTGGTGTGATGGTGTTTGGTGAGATGACGACGAAGGGCTACATTGATATTCCTCGCGTCGTACGCAACGCGATCAAGGAAATCGGCTATACGAAATCAGAATTCGGCATTGAATGGGAAACCTGTTCTGTATGGGTACAGATCACTGAGCAAAGCCCGGATATTTCCCAAGGGGTTTCTGAGGGTAAAGGGCTGCATAAAGAGGAGGGCGCAGGTGACCAGGGGATGATGTATGGTTACGCGTGTAATGAAACAAAGGAGCTCATGCCTCTCCCTATTTCCCTGGCGCATAAACTCACAAAGAAACTGGCAGAAGTGCGAAAAGAAAATGGCGTTTCTTATCTTAGGCCTGATGGTAAATCCCAGGTGTCCATTGAATATGACACTAAGGGAAAGCCTGTACGAGCCGATACCATCGTCCTTTCTACACAACACGATCCGGGTGTTTCCTACGATCGTATTCGTAAAGACATGATCGAAAAGGTCATCAAACCGGTCTGTAAAGAATGGATTGATAAGGATACGGTGTTTCATGTCAACCCGACGGGTGCTTTTGTACGCGGAGGGCCTTATGCTGATGCTGGTCTTACGGGAAGAAAAATCATTGTTGATACCTATGGTG
>Ga0272441_10013543_pt1 | contig 11707 bp, 8 predicted proteins | sample SSMProp6N_FD_193582 | JGI IMG/M metagenome (GOLD analysis project Ga0272441, IMG submission 193582) | Marine sediment archaeal communities from Little Sippewissett salt marsh, Falmouth, MA, United States - SSM-Prop-6N | ecosystem: Environmental > Aquatic > Marine > Wetlands > Sediment ... | reverse complement strand
CTCAAGTACGCTATTGTTTTTCATGGTGTATCCTTCCTCTCTTGGGTTTTTAAAGTTTGGTCGCTTTTTAACCCAGAGAGGATACACCACCTATCCGCTCATACACAACTTTTGATTATAACTCAAAGCCGGAAACGCTTGTTTTTCTTGCGGTATAATATCAGATTTTAATTTGTAAATGATATAAAAGAAAATTCCATAATAAAACGGACCTTCTGTAAAGAATATTTTTGTGGTTGGTAAAAAAATTATGTTATTAATGAAAAGATAGATCAAGGCATTTGCCAGGATTTTTTGCTGGGTACCGACATTTTTTTGTATAAATGTCAAATCCCTGAAAACTCGGTTCAAGATAATGGCAATAACGATCAGTGACAATAAACCGAATCGGTAGATGATTGAGAAGATACCCAAATCGCTGAAAACATAGCCATTTTCCAGCCCAATATTTTCAGGGCTGTTTTTGTTTTTAACCGAAGTCATGCCTATGCCCATAAAAAATGTTTTTTTAAAATACGGGTAGAAAAATTTTATCCCATTAATTCTTCGGGCAAGATTTCCTTTTTCCTTGTAGCTTGATTCGATCCTGGTTTTTTCGATAATTTTGTAATAGGCGGTTTCTTCCAGTTTGTCCGGATTGATTGCAAAAAATGTGGCTGCCAGAAATAGCCCTGCCATTATCGTACAGAATACAAATGTTTTAGGTATAAGACTTTTCAGATTTAGCAAGAAGAACAGGGTGGTCAAAAATATAGTAAGGAGAGTTTGTCTGGTCATAAGAACAAAAACAAGTTGATATCCGACGATAATGAAACTCAAGATTGCTATAAGTCTGATGAGGGTGTTTTGGGTGAATCTTATAGTTGACAGCAAGTAAAAGTAGGTAAATATTGTCATAAATGTATAAACAACGATCCTAGGATTTCCCCCCCGGAAACCGGAGACTCCGTTGTAATAGGCATATTTGAATATGACGAATCCGCCCAGCAGTTTCGCGTCAATAATCAGAAGAAGCGATATGCCTACAGATGTGAAAACGATGAAGCCTATGTATTTTCTAATCTGATCTTGATTGAGTTCTGCCAGACATAAATAGAGATATGTAAAATACAAAAAGAAAGGACGCGGTCGAAATATCAAGGATTTTGGCGGCTCTCCTAAAAACAGGTAACTGCCAAAAAATATTGAAAAGGTCACTACCGATAGTATCAGGAGGATATACTTGAAGTAGTAATTGTCTGTATTCAAATTTAAATGGAAACCGTTCTTTAAGAATTGAACGAAAACTCCGGCAGAGACCAGAACGATGGTTAAATCCGCCCATAACCAAAATGGAATCCATAAAAAGATTATTTGGAAAAATTTTTCATAGAAAATAGTTAATAATATTAAAAAATAAAAAGGTGATTTATATGCAAATATTATAAAAAATATAAAAATTAATAAATAATAAAAACTACCAAATAAAATGGGTACTATAAATTTTATTATATAGTAAAAAAATATAAGGGTTAATGATATTGAGATGAATTTCTTAATTTTCATTAGCCGGTCTGGTGTCTTTAAGAAGACAAGTAAGTTGTTAATTATTTTTGTGCATGTTTATTATTAACAGATCTTAATTTTGTGGTTTGCTTCCCGGTTTTTTTAAGCGTGATCCGGCCTTCAAGCTGTCTTATGCTCTGATTTGGCATTTATCAGGGTTGCAAATTTTTCTATCATATAATCAACAAAAAGTATAGCATTCCCTTGGACATCTGGGCAATTGTTGTGCGTGTGTGTGGGGGGATGTGGCTTAACAGCATCTGATACTGGATTCATTATTGGGCAAAACGGTGAGAAACTCCGCAGAAGCTATATTCTTCACTGGCTGTCGTTTTTCAAAACTGGCAATAGTGGCTTCAGCATGGATATATGGGTAAAAGCTTTATTTTGCTAAGAGTGTAGCAGCTTGTTAGGGTAGATTTTCGTGAAAAAATGGATATATGGTATTTTTTGATGAGAAGCTCAGAGATGAATTGCCCAAAAGGGAGGTTTTTGATACATTGGTCGAAGGACAGGTGGTCCTTTGGAAGTTAACCCAAGCTTACAATACTTTGAAATTAAATGGTTTGATACGTTTTTCATCAGGAACAATACGGTGTGGTTTATAATATGGCTGGAAATATTGAATGGTACAACATCGAGAGTGTAAAATTGATTTTTTTAGAGGATTGACAATATTGATTTTCTAATAAGTTTTGTTGAAAAGAGGTTACGGTGGACAAGAAATTAAAAATTGCTTATTGTACTGTTGGAGATCCTAGAGATATTCGCTCTTGGAGTGGAATTCCGTATTTCATTATGAAATCCCTTGAAGGTATTGCTGATATAGAAATTGTTGGTCCCCTGAAAAACAGATGGCGGTTACCGGGAAAGATCATTAATAAATTTCTTGAGATTACCCTGAAAAAAAAGATCAGCCTCAACCACATTCCGGTTGTTGCCAAGGGATTTGCCAGACAGATTGATAAAGCACTTATCGGAAGGGATTTTGATTATATTATTTGTCCTGCCGGTTCGGAAATAATTGCGTATTTAAATACGCATATTCCCATCGTATATATTTCGGACACCACATTTTCCTGCATGATTGACTATTATCCTGGTTTTTCTAATCTGATAGATGCTTCAAAAAGGTGGGGGGTGGATATTGAAATGCGGGCCATCCAGAAAGCATCTTACGTTATCTGTACTTCCAATTGGGCGGCGAAATATGTGTTGGACGTTTATAACTGTCCAAAAGAGAAGATGGAAATTATTCCGCTGGGCGCGAATATGGAGGTAGCGCCTCCGCGCAAAGATATTCTCGAAATACGAAAAAAAAATATTGAGAAATTGTGCTTATTATGGGTTGGGGTAGAGTGGGAAAGAAAGGGCGGGCTAATCGCCTATGATGCCATGGTTGAAATGAACCGGCGCGGCTACGAAACAGAACTTGTTGTTTGTGGCTGTGTTCCGCCGATAAAAAATAAACACAAGGGTTTGATCTGCGAAGGGTTTCTGAGTAAGAATGATCCTGATCAATTGAAAAAAATAAATGATATATATATGAACGCGAATATATTTATTATGCCGACCAAACAGGAATGTGCCGGTATCGTTTTTTCTGAGGCATCATCATACGGGTTGCCGATTCTGACTTTTGATACTGGCGGGGTGTCGAATTATGTCACCAACCAGGTAAACGGTTTCCGTTTGTCCCTCGGATCCTCATGCCTGGACTTTGTTGAGAAGTTGGAGGAACTTGTTGCAAATAGAAATCTCTACCTGCAAATTTCCATGGATGCCCTGCATAAATACGACAACGAGTTAAACTGGGGCGTATGGACGGATATCCTGAAGGAGCGGTTGAAAAAACAGGATGGTTTCAAAGAAACAGTGGATATCGAACCTGTTTCGGTAAACGAAAGAAGTTTTAATAAACGTGAACAAAGGACCTTGATCGAGAATTTTATCTCACTCAGTATGCTTGAAGTTGCTAGTTTTATATTGCCGCTGATAACGCTCCCCTATATTTTCCGCGTGTTGGGCCCTGCTAAATTTGGGATCATTTCCTTTTTTCAGGCGCTAAATAATTATTTTGTCCTTGTAAGTGATTATGGTTTTAATTTAACGGCAACTAAAGATGTTTCTTTGAATAGAAATAATAAACGTGAACTGTCGAGAATTTTTACGGATGTAACGTTTTGCAGAGTGACATTGGCTTTACTGACTTTTATTGTGATGTTGTTGATCGTTAATTTGATAGATAAATTTCGTGATGAACAGCTTATTGCCTTTTTGTTTTATGGGTCGGTTGTGGGACAGGTTTTGTTTCCTCAGTTTGTATTTCAGGGGATGGAGCGCATGAAATATATTACCATTATAAATGTTGCGCCCAAACTGTTTTTTGCGGCTTCGATTTTTATTTTTGTAAAAAATGAATCGCACTATTATATGGTTCCTATGTTTACATCCTTGGGATTTTGCCTGTCCGGGATGATTGCCTTGATTATTGTGATCCGTTATTTTGGGATAAAACTGAAAGTGCCATCCCTCAGTGGAATTCTTTATCAGCTCAAACATGGCTGGCAGGTATTTCAGTCCTTGGTTTCAATCAGTTTTTACTCTACGATCAGTGTTTTGATACTGGGCTTTTTTGCTTCCAGTGATATCGTGGGTTATTACTCTGCCGCAAACCGTTTGATAAGTGCGGCCAAGAGAATTATCGGGCCGATTACGCAGACACTTTTTCCTTTTGTCAGTAAAAAAATGTCAGAATCGAAAGAAATGGGTATAAATGTTGTGAGGATCTCTGTTAAAATATTGTGGCCGCTATCATTCCTGGTTTCCCTTTTTCTGTTTATTTTTGCACCGTTAATTATCAGTCTGCTTTATTCTACGGATAGCAGTGAAATAATCGTAGTTTTCCGTATTCTGGCATGGACGCCGTTTGTTATCTCTTTAAGTGCGATATTCGGATTGCAGATGATGATTCCTCTGGGGATGAAAAAAGCTTATTCTCAAACGTATCTCCTTGCTGCCATTTTGGGTCTTGTTTTGTTCTTCGTGTTAACCCCAATTTATTTGCATGTCGGAACCGCCATTGCCGTGTTGATCGTTGAAATATTTGTATCGATATATATGTATTTCAGGTTGAAATTTAAGGGTATTCAACTCTTCAGGGGGGGCAGCTACAAGCAGTTTGGTTTTCAGCAGGAACGTTCAAACGACCTTTTCTGATCATTGCTGGCAGGTAAACGAAACAGCGTCCGGTCGAGATGACCTCACCATATCCATATCTGAAACAGCATTAGACTGCATGCCGTTGGCGCTTTTTTCTGTGTTTGTTTCTTGTTGTTGAAACGGTGTTAGTGTTATATTAAAATTCAGCTGAGTATTTAAGTAAACAGATGAAAGAGGATATCCTATTGAGGCTGGGGCCGAAAAATGGAAAAAGCCAGGGATGAATTTTTGGACACGGTGTCCGGGGTATTGATATTGTGGATAGTTGCCCATCACGCTGTTCAATTTTCAAATATGGGGGGGTTGTATTGGGTGTTTATAATGATCCCGTGGTTTTTTTTTAAATCCGGGATATTTTTCCATCCGGAAAGGAATAATTCATTTGGGCTACATTTACAAAAGCGTTTTGTATCCTTGGGAATTCCAATGATTTTCTGGGCTGTTGTTGGCTATCTTGTTTTTTGTCCGGAACTGGTAACGCTGTATAATAAACCGTTTTGGAATATGGTGCTTTCCCCTTTTTACAGATTTTTGCGCTTTGGTGATTTCCTGGGGAACGAACCTTTGTGGTTTTTGCTGTCTCTTCTGTTTGTTCAGATAGTATCCTTTTATATTGTTAAAATCAGATATTATTATATTTTTGTTTTACTGTTTTTAGTCGCAGGTTATTATATGGAATTAAATTCCATAATTCTGCCACTGGGGTTCAGTACATTGCCTCTTGGTCTGTTTTTTTATTTCACGGGTTTTGTGTATAAAATTTATTTTGCCAAACATGATCTAAAATATTTTATCATGATAGGTCTTCCGGTATTTATCCTGATGAATATCTGGGCTTTCAGTTATGTGGATGTTCATAAGAACAGGGTTATATGCGGAAGTTATCTTGCTTTTGTATTTTTGTCTTTGCTTGGAATTATTTTCTCAATATATATTGCAAGGTTTATGCGCTGCAATTTTTTTGTCTGGGCCGGTCAAAAATCTCTGTATTTTTTTGTTCTTCACTGGCCGGTTTTCAATATAGTAAAAACAATTTATAGATCGTATATCGGTAATTCCGATGAACAAAGGATTGTATTTGGGGTTGTTTTATTCATTTCAGCGGTTTCGGTCTGCAGTGTTACAATATTGCTTCTGAACAGGTTAAGTGTACACTGGAAATTTTTTAAATATATCTAACGAATGGATCCTTGATGGACTAAACAGATATCATATCAAGGTGTTGAATTTTATGGTGTTATTTAAAAATTGGTTTAATAAGCACTTATACCGTTGAACATTAAATAGTTAATATGTATGCCGTATTCAGATAATCTTTTTGTGGAGAGTCCGAAAGGCTCCTGGATGGAGATACATGCCAAAACTGTCTATTATATTGGTTAGTTACAATACGAAACAATTAACAGAAGATTGCCTGCGTTCTCTGAATACTTATGTTGACCTAAAGGATATTGAGATAATTGTAGTCGATAATAATTCTGTTGATGGCAGTGCCGAGATGATCCGTGAGCGGTTCCCTGCTATTATTTTGGTAGAGAATGAGAGTAATATGGGTTTTTCGAAAGGGAACAATATCGGTATTCGTCGTTCCAGTGGGGAGTACCTTCTTTTATTGAATACGGACACAATTATTATTGAAGATTTTGTGTCCCCTATTTTTGAATACCTGGAAAAGAATAAGGCGGTTGGAGTATTGGGTTGCCGGGTATTAAGTAAAGATCGGGAGTTAAAGGTTACCTGCTGGAATCAACCCAATATTTTCACGGAACTGTCTTTTTTTACCGTAGAGGTTATAAAAAATATATACAGTCCATTTGCGTACTGGAAAAACATGCAGTATTGGGACCATTTGTCCGTCAGGGAGGTCGATTGTGTTTCCGGTTGTTTTATGTGGATCCGAAGAGAAGTTGTTGAAGCTGTTGGCGGTCTGGATGAAGATAATTTTATGTACTATGAGGACACTGAATTTTGCAGGCGAGTGCGCAAACATTCAGAGTACAAGGTTGTTTTTTTTCCTGCTACCAGCATTATCCATCTGGGCGGTGCCAGTGGTGACGGTAAAGAAGTGGACCCAAAGGTTATAAAGTTTTCTTATCAATCGTGTTGTAACTATCTGGAGGTTGCTTTCGGAAAATCATGGCAGAGACTTTTTAAAATCTTGTGCGGGCTGATCTGGCGTGTTGAACTGTGTGTTTTTTATCTGTTGAAACGGTTTAGGCCTTTTGCAAAGAAATATAATCTTATTAAATGGATGCTTTCAAAAACAGAAGTGAAAATAGTATAGAGCCGCTTGTCTGAAAAGAACGTCAAGTTTATGTGCTGATCCGGACTCAGGTTCTATTGAAATAGGTTATTGTATCGCCCAGGCTGCTGTACGAATACCCGCTTTTGTCCCACCATTGAAGATAATCTTTAATCCGGTGAACGATTCGATTTGCCTGTTCTGGATTTTTTGCATAGGGACTTGCGCCCGGTATGATCTCCATGCTGTGAAACATCATATTTAAGAATACGGGAGAAGAATTGCTTTTGTGAATCAGTTTTCTGCTTGCGCGGATCATTTCAGCAGCCGTGTGGTAGGTGGGTCTTAAAACTGTGCTGGGGAAAATTTTACAAAGTGCTTTTTCGATAAAAGTTTCTCGGTTGATGATGTTAATGAAGGGAAAAAATCTTTGTAGAACAGGGTGTCGATATAAGGTGACGGGTACCTCCAATACGGTACTTTTTCCTTTGGCCGTTAAGTCGTCTATATCAGTAAAATAGGGGAAAATGGGTGTTTTGGTGTAGTTGATTTCTTCATTTTGTGTTGTTATTTTCAGTCCTGGATGAACACTTGAATCAACTTTATAATCCAGGCTTTCAAGGATTCTGATCGTATTTTTTCCGGCACCGAACCGCCCGGCGCGAAAAGAGCTCGGTGAATACCCAAAAGCATTTTTAAATAATTCAGTTAGGTTGAGCATTTTTTGTTTTTCGATGTTTTTCGGAAATTCGCATTGATATTTCAGGGTCAGCGTTCCTGCATAATTGTGATAAACCTGTTTCGGCCGGATATAATCTGAATGCAAATGGGCCCCTAGTTCAAACTTGCCGGTCAATGCCTTGAGTGTTTTAACAGATTTCTGGTCTTCTAGGACTTCATTACTTAGAAGGTATGTCGGGATTGCTCGGAACTGATCGAATACGGGCTGAAGTCGGTTGGGAATGCCATCGGTTATGGAGTCAAAGGTCAGGGGATTGGACGAAGTCCAGTCGGATGATTTGTCACATTCACAGTCTATGGAAATGATCAGGACCGGTTTTCGTGTCATGGGGTATGGTTCCTTTTGCCAGTCAGTTTTTTTCGAAGGCTTTTGTAAAGGTAATGGATGAATGGAGATAAATCGTTTCGTTTGAAAATTGCATATGTGTCAGTCTGAAATAAATTTTTGATAAATTTCCAAAATCCCAGATGGCCTTCAGGGAGATGTTTCCAGTCAGAATCGTCCCGCATCCAGTAAATACTGACAGCGGGATTAGCAACTGAATCATAATTGATGTCTTCCCCGATTAGATGTTTGTAAGCAATTTGTACCAGGTTAAGTCCCGCGCAGGTTGACAGGTGGATCGGAGTGCCGCAGCGGATGTTGATTTCCAGAAAATATATTTGCCCCCCTTTTTTTTTGAACTCAAAATCCACAACTCCTTCGTAGTCTATGAGCGTCAAATATTTTGCCAGCTTGATATGTTCTTCTTTTGACAATGGCATTGTTTTGATAAATGAACTGCTTCCAATCGAGTATGGGTATTGCCGGATTTTACTAATGCCACATGCCAGGACACGGCTGCTATTGGATGGTTTGTGTGCGAGAACTTCTATCATGCCATTGGCCGTAGAATCGCCGACAAATTCTTGTAACATGCATTTACCGTATTGGTTTCTGTAGTTTTCGATTATCGGGATGATGTTATCCTTGGTTTCTAAAATATTGAAGGTTTCTTTTCCGAAATTTAGTGAGGTGGCCGGTTTCAAAATACAGGGGGGGGATATTACTTCAATCTCTTTCAGGGGTAGATTCTTGCCAGGTTCAATTATTGCCGTTGGCGGGATGGAGAATCCTGCTGCTCTGGCCCAGTCAAGCATTTTCCCCTTGTCCATGAGGTCTTGAGAGTTGTACTTGTTGCTATAAAAAAAGTTCCAATGATGACGTAGGCGGTTTTTGTTGTTGTTTAAAAAGATTTCAGTATTGTCCGTTGCACATAAAACAGCTCCTTTATGAGTAGTGCTGCACAATAAGTCCAGTAAGTCCTGGTCAGTCCAGGATTTTGGTCGATAGAATATCTTTGCAAATTTTGAATATGTCGGTAAAGAATTTTCCTGGCTGAAATTGATGCCTAGAATAGGAATATTTGTCATTCCCAGGCTGCGAATAATTCCCAAGGCAGTCAAGCTTTCACAACCCAGAATCAGTGCAATATTTTTTCTCGTGCTGAGCAGGTTCCTGAACTCGGTTTCTGAAATAATCATAAAATTTATTTGGATTTGGTTTAATTTCTATTTTATGAGTGGTTTGGTGAAATAATCAGTAAGCGGTTAATATTTAAAGACAAACATGAAATCACTTTAAGTAATTATATTTATTGATAATATAAATAATTAATTTAAATATTTTTTAAATCAATATGCAAAATTAATTTTTGATGAATTGTATGTCAATTCAAATATTAATTCAAACATTAATTTATGTAGTGGAAATATTTATTGAGACCCCATGATCTTTGGATGTGTTAGGAAAGTCGCTGCGGGATATTTCTGGTTATACCATTATGTTTGAATATAAATTTGTCAGCGAAACAGAGACTTGTGTCCGAATGATTCCTCTACGCAATGGTGGTTTAATGTATGATGTCGGGTCGGTTTCGTTACCATTTTTCCCGGCATAATTTTTTAACTGTTATTCAGCAGGTCTTATGGGTTATGGAAACGGTATGTCTGTAGCTGGTAATGTGTGGACCGTATTAATTGTTGCTTAAAAGTTTGAAGCTTGACATTTAATTACTGGATAGGGTTTAATGAAATACTGCATAGATCTTATCCAACAGATTTTTTGATGCTGAGAAGTTCTCAAAAATATTATACAGGCACACATCGAAAGTTTATGAAAACATCAAATATTTCTGACTGTATAATTGTGGTAGCAATTATGGGAGTGGTTTATTATCATCACACCGGTTCCTTTTTATACATCGGCAGGAATTATATACCGATTACGGACTTATTGAATTTTTTGAATGAGCATGGGTGGGTTCATACTCTTGCTGAAATATTTCAGGGGGTTTCGGCGATTGTCGGACTTTTTTTTATAAATTCAGGTTACGGCTTGTCGAAGCGCTTTAATGGTTCAATCAGGGAGTTTTATAAAAAGAGATTTTTTAAAATTTACTTGTATGCGGCGCTGTGCGCTGTTATTTGTTCAGCAATTGTTTTCATTATTGATGGTCGGATGATATTCAGCTACTGGTCTTCATTTTTACCTGTTTTCGGGTTTTATGAGTTTCACCGCGATGCTGCGCTATTACAGTACTGGTTTCTTGCAAATATTTTTGTATATTATCTTATCTTTCCTTTTTTGTATTTCAAATATTCAAACAGGAAATATCTGCTGATTTTACTGGTTGTTTTTTTATTTGGGGAGTTAACCGCTATTGGTATCATTCCCTCTTTTACGACACTCTACCATAGTACAATTTTTCGACTTCCTGAATTTATGCTTGGGATTTTTATCGCGCGCAACGCTTCTATTGAAAAATTGATTTTTAAGAAATCGGCCAGGACTTTATTTGCCGGTTTAATTATTTTTCTTTGCGGGTATGTTTTTCTTTATAACCGTTATTTACATCTTTTTGTTTATTTCCTGTCGTCGATCGGCATTTATGTGGTCCTAGCTCAGTTGTTTCTTTTTATTCAGATCGACAAAGAAAAAATGAGGTTGATTAAAAAATTGCGTGCCGGGACATTTACTCTTTATTTACTGCATCTGGCTTCGATGAAATATCTTTTTGATTTGCTCTGCAAGGATGTTCGTCCCTTTTTGGAGCTCTATAACACTTATATTCCTTTTATGTTTGATGTACTTTTTGTTGTGGCGGGATCGTTACTTTTTATGTTTGCTGGCGGTATTGTAGAAAAGCGTTATAATACGATGATGCAAAGGTTTGTTTGAGGATCGAACGCTACAAAAAAATGTTGTTATATTTTAAATGAATCCGGAAGTGTGATAGCGATGTTAAATTGTAAAACCGTAATTACCTATGGTACTTTTGACATGTTTCATGTTGGGCATCTCAGGTTGCTGAACCGGGCGAAACGGTACGGTGATCGCCTGATTGTCGCGGTGTCTACAGACCATTTTAATGCCATAAAGGGAAAAGAGATTGTTATACCCTACAGACAAAGAGTTGAAATCGTTAAAAACCTAAAATGTGTGGACATGGTGATTCCGGAAAAAAGCTGGGCGCAGAAGGTGTGGGACATCAAAAAATATGATGTGGATGTGTTTGTAATGGGATCGGATTGGAAAGGAAAGTTTGATGAATTGAAGGCGTTTTGCGAGGTTTGCTATTTGCCGAGAACAAAAAATATTTCAACGACAGGCCTAAAAAAAAGAACCGGAATTTATGGACCGGTTAAGTGATTCAAACATTCTTCCCCGTCGATTTTGAGGACTGATATATAAATGTTGGAGAACGATAAAGATAGTATATTTTTTATAAATATGGTGTTTGTGGATAAATTATACAGTTGAACACTGAATATAAATTGATATTTGATGTCAGTAGTGTCCCAACGTTTTTCGAAAAAACGTTGATTTTAAAACATATATCAACAAGTTACAGCAAAAAAGGACCTGCATCGATTTGAATTTTAAAGTACCATTTTGCCTTTCCAATTTTAAAAGGA
>Ga0272441_10013542_pt1 | contig 11707 bp, 11 predicted proteins | sample SSMProp6N_FD_193582 | JGI IMG/M metagenome (GOLD analysis project Ga0272441, IMG submission 193582) | Marine sediment archaeal communities from Little Sippewissett salt marsh, Falmouth, MA, United States - SSM-Prop-6N | ecosystem: Environmental > Aquatic > Marine > Wetlands > Sediment ... | reverse complement strand
ATTGTCAAAATTAAAAACGCAATACTAATAAACACAAACCATTCAATGAAAGGTGAAAATTATGGAAGGAAAAATTACAAACAACAAAGCCAATTCTTATACTTATATTCAGGATTACTTTCTAACCTATTGGGTTAACGTCATCGTACTTGGTCCGGCCATGCTTTATCTTCAGCTGCTTAGCTATTGTCATAAGAGAAAAGATGTCACCTGGCCCTCTGTTTGAACTTTAAACAAAAGAATTGGCATTACTACCAAGACTTTAATCAAATATCGTCATACACTCGTAGAATATGGTTTTATTAAAGAAATCGTCAAACAAAAATCTTCTACAGATGAATATTTCCATAATTTTAATCAATTAGTCATTTTGGATAATAAAAAAATCTTTTTCCTCCACCGGAACGATAACCGGAAGATACCGAAGAAGTGATTTCAGGCATTGCAGAAGAACCACCTTTCATCAAGCAGAATAATCTTAAAATCATGAATAAGGATAATAAGTATTTTTTAAAGAAAAAGAGGATAATGAAAAAATTAAAAAAATAAAGCTGGATAAAACCACTATCGAGAAAATCATCATAAATTATTTACCGGAGGATATTGTAAGTAAATTAGATTTGCTTGAAATGAAAAGGAATGTTGTGAATCCTGCCGGTTGGTTGATTGCCTCTCTACAGGCGAATTATTCACATCCGGAATCCCAACAAAAAGTAGATGACGAAAGAACAATCAATTCTGTTAAAGTTGAACAGGAAAATAAAACGGTAATCCTTAAAAAATATTGCCTTCTGGAAAAGGAGAAGAAAAAAAGAGGCTTTCATCCCGGGGAAAAAGTCTGAAATGGGTTAGATATTCTCAAAATAAGGTGATAAAAAATTGTTAAATGCCATAAATTGAAAACCAGTTCTTCTTTTCAAATCTTCTTCCCGGACTACTTAGAAACTTATCATGTAACCGGCTCAGACTTTTCTCCCAGATGTTGTTATTTTTTGGATACACCTAAACTAATAAAAACCGGAATTAAACATAAAAGGGCAATAGCTTGTGCTACTTCCATCAAACCATAAATGTCTGAAAATTTTCCGAAAACAAGCATTAAAATACCGGCAAGTGTTGCGGAAAATCCTATTATTGCCCCTGTGCCTAAATTTATATAATCGGGAAGAATATGATGTGTTATGGTAATATTAGCAGTTGATGTTCCATTTTGCATATAACCGAAAAGAATAATTCCTATAATAACCCATAACCCCTTTGAAAATATGGCAATTGTGTAAAATCCAAAAGCCAATATGCTAAAAATTATCATAATACGTTTTTCTCCAAATTTGTCCGATAAATAGCCTCCTGATAAGGTTCCCATTGACCTTAGAAACATGTGTATCGACAATATAATACCTGCAGGAATAATAGCAATTCCTTTCATAATCATTATTTGCACACCAAAAACAAGCATAATTCTTTCCAAAATTACAGTGATTGCACCCATGCAAACAAGCAATGAAAGCCATTTTGCTTCATTTTTTGATACTTTTTTCTTTTCCATTTTTTTATCGCTGCTAATACGGCATTTAATTTTATCGATTTCAGCAAATTTTAAGAAATATGCAATAAAAAAACCGGGAATCATTAAAAATACGAGATATTTAAGCCCAAATGTACTGACAATAGGTATGGAAATCATGGGTGCTAATGTGTATGCAAATCCGCCAAGGGTCATGAATATTGATAGTGATTTTCCTCTTGATCCTCTAGATAAATTTACCACAATGGACGAACCTAATGGGTGATAAATGGAAGAAGCAAAAGATGCCAATCCCGCAATGATTAGTAATAAATAATAATTGGTTACTATCCCGGTAATGCACATCATAAAACTAATCCAAACAATACAAACAATAAGGTAACTACTTTTACCAATTTTATCAAGGAAATATCCTGCAATGGGCTGAAACAATGAACCACTGGTAATAATAATAAAAGCTATCGTGGATTGTTGGGTTAAGGTCAAGCCCAGCGAACTGCTGAATACAAATAATACAGGTGGTATTAAGGCCATGTAAAGGTCATTTGTAAAATGTCCTGTACTTACTGCAATTAATTGAAGATTTTTTTTAAAAAATTGTTTCATATTTTATTCCATTTTTTTTCACCAAAGGGGATAGAATAGACTGAAAGTTACACTATCCGAAATAGGAATCGGGCATTATTTACCTTCAATAATATATCCAAGCTCTTTGAGTCTCTTTGCAGCTCTCTTTAAATCTTTTTTCTTAACCAAAATGTGGTCGGTAGAATAGGCAGAAATTGCAAATATCGATATTTTCTCATCAGTGAGTACTTTGGTAACTTTTTCCAAAAAACCAACCAGCTCAAAGGGCAAAACCATATTGAAAGTCAGGATTTTCCAATCTTTCTCGATTTCAATCGCATTTTCTTTATTATATTTAGATTGATCTATAATTACGGTGATTTCATTTTTGTCAATAATATTAGCAAATGCATTAAAATCAGGCTTTCTTGCTTTAATGATGGCAAAAGTTTCTTTCCAAACGTAAAGTTTACCGTTTTTAAAATAATACTCTAAATTCATCATTGCCTTAAAACCTTCCTATCAACCTATCAATTAGATTATAAAAAAAGTGCACGATCGGTATTAAATGACATTTTTTTACTCTAAATTTCCTTACAATCATAAACTTTCATTAATTCGATTTTACTGCCCGGTGAAATAACATGTACATAATCTTTGATATTTTGAAGATGTTGTAACACTTTTGCCTTATCTATGCCAGAAGGAGCATAGATAGTGAATAATACATTCTTTGTATCCGGGGTTATCCTCGTTCTCAGATCCGGTCCGTATATGATGCTGGATATAATCCCTGTAGAATCAGCTATAAACATATCGTCGGGAAGCAATTTCTTTTCCTGACTATTGATCATGATGTATTTTTCTGTCCCGTCTGCAGTGTCGAGCATGACAGGTAGCTCTATGGCATCCAAATCATGCCCTGCAGTCAGTAATAAATTTTTTAGTTCTGCCATAAACATGGCTTCAACCAATGCGGCCACTTTGGGAATTGATCTATTCTTTAAAATAATAGACTCCAATTGAAATAACACATGGTAGGATTTTTTAAATTTCTTATAATAATTCCTATAAGTATTGATGGGTTCCATATTTTTTAAATCATCTCTTGCTAAGCCGGTAAATTTTTCCCGTAAGTCACTTTCGACTTTAAGTTTATATTGATTAAGTTCTTCATGTTGTTTAGGATTGCTCACATCTTTCATTACCAAAACACCTAATGATGCTTCCGGATAAGTTTTTTTTATTTTATCCGATATGATAATATGCATCTTAACTCCTTAATTCAATAATATTTTATAATGCTACTTTATATTTGTTATTATACAAATTTTCCAAGCAGTTTTATAGAAAGTGAATAACCGGTTTTTTCGACTTCTTTCTGAATTGCCTCTCTTACCTTCTTATAATCAAATGAATACTTATATTTTTTAACAAAAAAATTGGAACTCTCTTCAATCCCACCTGCTAATCCTCTAAACTTGGCCCCGTAAATTTCATTATTTAATTCATACCCGGGAATGAAAGGTAGCCCTGAATTCGATTCACTCAATATTTCAAAAAAAGCTATTTCCTTTTTCTCATCATTAATTCTTACTTTGCATTTATAAATCAATTTCTTTTTAGAGAACAAGGTTTTTCTTTCAGCAATTACAAAACTCATAATAAGAGAACCATCCCTCCATTCTTTAAATTTATTTGGAAATTGTTTACTGACTGCAATTAATTCTTTTTTTAAAGACATTTACTTTACCTCTTTCTAAAAAAATAATTTATGATTACTGTTACATTTATGTCTTTATCTGTTTTAATAGTTAAAATGCTCATTTTTCAAGTATTTTAAAATATCGTATCAAGATATTTCAATTTTTATATCGACATTTTATCGGTTACGGCTATAGAAAAATAAACGGCTTAAACCTCGCTTTATTCATGGTATGAAATAATTAAAGATAAATATTAAACAATGTACGCATATATAGAATAATATGAAAAAATGGGATAGTCAATAACTTTTTTACGTGATAAAACTGGTTGTTTTTTGATGATTTGTTCCAGGTCTCTTCGGAGAAAATTCTTTTTTGCTATATTTTTTTATCAATTTATATATTTAAGCCCTCTTAGTGGTATAATCATATAAAACATGTTGCTTAATTATTGAGTAAAAATAAACGTTACCTAACATATTATTTAGGGCATTTTCTGTATTTAAAATGTAAATTATTTCTTTATTCTAATTTTAGGAGGAATAAAAATGCAAAAATTATTTGGCTTATGGGTTGATCATGGAAAAGCAATCATTGTGGAATTAATGCATGGAAGCCATAAGGTTATTCATATAGAATCAGATATCGAAGGACACTTTCGCCTAAAAGACAGCCCACAATCTGTTAATCCCTCTAACCTGCAAGGTAATACTATAGAAAGTAAAATGGATTCCCGTTATCACAAACATCTTAATATCTATTTTCATAATATCATTGATTTACTTAAAGACGCAAAACATATCTTTATTTTTGGTCCGGGTGAAGCAAAGATTAAATTAAAGAAACAAATAGAAAAAAATAAATTGCTTTCAAGTAAGATTTCTGACATTGAGGCAGTTGACAAATTAACTGAACCACAGATTATAGCAAAAGTAAAAAAATATTATAAAAAAGAATAAATCGGTCTTCGACAAAAGTAAACTCACTGTTTCTCATTGTTAACCGGTCCGTCATATTGTGGGAGAAGATACTGCTCCCTCTCTCGTTTAAAGTGCTGTAACTCGGAGGAATAATTGGCAACAATCTGTTTCGGGGTAAGTCCTTCCTCCAGGTATTGACCAATCTTATCTGTTCCCATGACCTTGTCAAACATAACGACATTATCCGGAGTACTCTTAGGTATCTTAAAATCTCCCAGCATGAAAGCATAAGCCAGAACATAAATACCGGTCTTTGCCGGATTAAAAATGTAGGGATCACGTACTTCCAGGTGGACACCCCCTGCTGTTCCCCGTACTTCCGGGGTAAAAATCACTCCGGGCAATTTCGCTTTATTGAGTATCTCGGCATAGCGGTAGGCATTAAGGCCTTTGCCGCCAACCCAATTAAATTTATCCGCCTGAAAAACACCTGTCCCTTCTCCTAATCCGGTCACCATGTAACCATAAAGGGACTGAATGTCGGGTATGTTAGGAGAAGTCTGCACAAAAGGCAGACCGGTATCAAGATAAACCATGACCCGGTGATAGTCTTCCATAGGAACAACGGTCAAGTCAGCACCGATACGACGATTAAAGAAAAGTGCCAGCTCTCCGGCAGTCATACCATGCGCCATGGGCAAATTGTCTACCCCCATAAAAGATTTATAAGGGTCTTCCAATACGGGCCCATCCACAATCATTCCTCCCAATGGATTAGGACGGTCGAGAACAATGAGCGGTTTATTATATTTTTCCGCCGAGACCAGGCAATACTGTAAAGTGGACATATAAGTATAAGTGCGGGCACCAATATCCTGAATATCGAAAAGAAGTACATCGATTCCCTGTAACATCGCTAGTGTGGGCATCCTGGTACTGCCATAAAGACTGTAAACTGGAATACCAAACATGGGGTGCACATATGACATTACCCAAGAACCACCCCTATTGGTCCCGTCAATACCGTGTTCCGGTCCATAAAGAGCAACCAGTTTCGTTCCCTCAGTAGCAGCTAATATTTCGATAATACTGACTCCTCTACTGTCCACGCCTGTTTGATTAGTCACCAATCCCACATTTTTACCCTCTATAAGGTGAAAATAACTTTCCAATAAAACCTCATTCCCCAGTTTTATCGCTGCTCTTGTATTGCGCGTCTCTTTGACAACCGCCTCAGTCTCCTGAGCTTCACTGACAATTAGTGGAAAAAGAATTAAAATTAAAATCGATAGAAATAATAAATAAATGGGAAAAGATTTCTTTTGCATTTTTACATTACCCTTTTTTGAAATTCACTCAAATAATTGGAAGCTTAACATTTTGCTACAGATTATATTAATATAGGATAATATGAAAGATGAAGATAAGTCAATCACTTTTCTCTGATTTTAGGCAATTGTTTATATATTTTCTAGTTAAAAGAAATTGATTAATTTAAATATAATTCCCCTATTAAGTTAAATTTCGAAATGATTAGAAAATATAAAAATGAATTTCATGAGTTAATTTCCTGTCTAAAAAATACGCACAAGCGGGCATTGATTTTACTAAATGTTGCATTATTTTAATATTATTTATTTTATTATAAATACTTTATTATTTTATTTTGGTAATATTTTTATTATATTTTAATTATATGGTATAATAAATAAAAGATATAATATTAGAAAGGATGTGAGTATTTTGGATAAAGAAACAAACAAAGACCGTTTTAAACGAATTGCCGAGAAAAGAACGCAAAATATCCTTCGTGCCATTAGAAACCTATCGGGATTATCAAACAGAAAAGTCTATGAATGGGAAACAGGCCAGCTGGAAAAAATATGGGAGGCTGTAGAAAAAGAAATAGCAGATTGTAAAAACAGCTTTAAAAACCCTGATTCAAAATTTTTTAGACTATGAGAGGTGAAACAAATGGATACCCTCCATATTTTAAGAAAAAAAATTGAATCAATTAATCAAAGGGATTATGGTGCCTGCCAATCACTTAAAGGAGAATATGACTATCCACGATTTAAACTATTGATTGAACAGATTCCAAAAGACCCCTATGCCCCGCCGCACACCGGCAGGTATCGTGTTATCGTTAAAAATGACTTTACTCATCATTTTGATGAAATATTTAATACAAAGACCAGTGAAATTGCTTTCCGGGATTTTTTAGCGCGTCAATTTTATGATGCATCCATCAAATTTTCAAAAGGAAGGAGAGGTACAGGTAACAGCGGTATTATCACCATCGCCAAACCGGGACAATCTATGTTGGAGAGAAATTCGGTGCTTGCAGATAAAAAGAATATCGAAGTGCGTTTCTTTATCGGTTTGCCTGCCAATGGCCGGAAAATCAATGCTAAAATCTCTACAACCATGCTTTTCGAAGAGATCAAAAAAATTATTGCCCATGCCTTATTCCCTGAGAACTTAGATATGGATGACCTTGTAAAGCATATAAAAACAGCAGAAGATGCCGAATATATAAGGTGTAAACTTGAACCATTAAACCTGGTTGCTTTTATAGCAAATGAGGCTGTCCTGCCCCGAAGAAGTGGAATAAGCGACAAACCACTGGATAAAAATCAAGCGATTTCCTTCAAATCACCTGAAAACCTTGAGGTGGAATTAGATTTACCTCATTCCGGAAAAATAAAAGGAATGGGAATCCCAAAAGGCATCACGCTTATTGTCGGCGGAGGTTATCACGGAAAGTCCACCCTGCTAAATGCCATTGAAATGGGCATCTATAATCATATACCCCGGGATGGCAGAGAAAAATGCATCTCGGATTTCAATACAATAAAAATTCGCTCCTATAGTGGCAGGTATATCGAAAAAGTCGATATTTCACCCTTCATCGACAACCTTCCCCTGCATAAAAATACAACGCGTTTTTCCACAGAGAATGCAAGTGGAAGCACCTCCCAGACAGCCAGTATTATAGAAGCAATCGAAGCAGGAACCAATGTGCTGCTTATGGATGAAGATACCTGTGCTACCAACTTTATGATCAGAGACCAAAAAATGCAAAAGTTAATTACGAAAGATGATGAACCGATCACTACCTTTATCGATAAAGCAGAATATCTCTACCTGAATAAGGGAATTTCTACCATCCTTGTCCTGGGTGGCATCGGAGACTATTTTGATGTTTCAAATCATATCATTCAAATGAAAAATTATCTCCCCATCGATGTAACCAGCAAGGCGCATGAAATCTCCTATGCTACCATCAATAAACGCGTGTATGAAGGCAAAAAACACCCAATAAGCATAAAGGAAAGAATTCCGGCAAAAAATTGTATCAGCCCCTATAATAAATATGACAAAAAAAGTGTTTATTCTAAGGAAATCAATAGAATACAATTTGGAAAAACTATCATTGACCTTAATGGCCTCGAACAGCTCATCGAGCTATCCCAAACCAAGGCGATTGCCGAAGCCATATTGTATTTGAGCAAATATTTTGACGGGAAAAAATCATTAATAGAAATGATTCAAAACTTAATGGCTGATATAGATAAGAACGGCCTGGATATCTTAAATAACAGGGCATCCGGATATTTTGCAGGTTTCAGGGCAATTGATTTGGCCTGTGCCGTCAACCGCTGCAGGGAATTAAAAATTATTTAAAAAATAATTAAAAATGTTTTTTAGTGGATCATGATTCAGTAGTGAGATAAGTCATATAAAATATATGACAGAAAATTATTTCTTATGCATTTTGTATTCCTTTTTGTCTATGTGAATTTACTAAAATAATTTACCAGCCTACTGCAATTCAAAAAAGGGTTATTTGAGTATAAGGTTATATGTATCATGTTAAGTCGATGTTTTTTTGCGTTGAAAGAAAAGTTAGTAAAAATTTTTCTTTATCAAATGATACAATTTTGTTTCATCTTTATTCGTTAAAGGTAGCTTTTATGATTTTATAATACTTGATATGAGAACAGATAAAAAATGTGAAGCTTTGAAGTCTGACTCTAGGATGCCCTCTTTACTTTTTACATTCGAATACGGCACGGTTCCCCAAGCAGGATAATTTTCGCAACATCATTCTAAATAAGGAGAATCTAAAAACGAATAATTAGAAATGATTGTACATTGTGACAAACAAAGAATCGTTCTCTGTTTTACTTCCTTTACTTCTTAGATATTTTATTTTATGTTTATTACTGTTTTTCTCTTAAGCACTCTTTCTCTCTTTCTTACAGAATTTTATTTAAAAAAATTAATTTAGTTTATTTTTTATATGTTCAAACATTAATATGTATGAAAATGCAGGGAAAGGTTTTTATTGCAATTTTCCTCTTTTTGGGGAATGAATTTTTTATAGCATTCCCTTTTTTTGAATTCATTGATTAAACAAGCAACCCCAACTTTGCATCAAAAGAGAAGCTGAGGCATTTAATTTGCATATATTTAAAACCATATTTGCGTAATTAGTAAAAAATGTTTATGATAATCTAGGTACTTATAAAAATGTTCAAGGTCTTAAAATAGATAGTTGGATTATTCTGGTGAAATGAAATAAACTGTCTGCGCGAAGGATAATTTATATGTGCATTACTTCAATAATATTTATTGCATTTGGATTAGCAATGGATGCCTTTGCTGTATCCATCTCCAGCGGATTAACCATAAAATACTTAAGAATCGCAGACGCTTTAAAAATTGCATTATTTTTTGGATTATTTCAGGCCATTATGCCTATAATCGGATGGTCAGCAGGTTTGAGCTTTCGAGATTACATTTCAAGCATTGATCATTGGATTGCCTTTACGCTATTAAGTATAATCGGCCTTAAAATAATATATGAATCACTCAAAATAGAAGGAAAAAGACAAAAATTAAACCCACTGAATATTTATGTCTTACTGATGTTATCCATTGCCACAAGTATAGATGCTTTGGCAGTAGGTTTGAGTTTTTCTTGTTTAAGATCTTCCATCATACTGCCCTCAATAATCATTGGGAGTATAACATTTCTACTTTCCATTTTCGGGGTTTATTTCGGTAATCGATTCGGAAATAACCTTAAAAAGAAAGTTGAAATCATAGGCGGCCTTATTTTGATTGGTATTGGAATAAAAATATTAATTGAACATTTAACCTAAATAGCATTATTAACTTTCAAAAAATCTGATAAATGCTCTATTTATCTTAATTTTCTTAACAACGTTCGCCCGCTTGGCGCATTTTTACTAGGAGCATAACATTTAAGTTTACTATATATCACGCCTCTATCTGCACTCTGCCAGTAGATGACTCCTCCCCTATCTTGTCCGATAAAGCTGTGTTATGAATAGTAAAAATACATCATGGCAGGCTCAAGCTGGTATCGTTTCAGTTGAAGGGGAACATCTTATACTCATTCTTTCGAATGGTTTCTTATTATCCTTCTCGAATGTTATCCTACGTTTTAAATATTTTCATTGCATAAAAAATCTAAAAACTTATTGACTGTATCCCTATCCGCCAACGATTGCGCCTGCAGAGGGAAAGCACTGCAAAGAGTAGAGATGAATGTGGAGTGTTCTTTGCAATGTTCTCCCTTTTCGACGCAGGGATGTCAGCATGAAGTGAAGGGATTTTTTTGCAACAAGCTCTTTTCTTAAAAACCATTCTGGCAAGTGGATGAATTCTGCTCATGCCATGCATGGTTCGTATTACATTGGCATGTCCTCGGATAAAAACATCTTAAGATATTTTTTCTGAAGTGATGCTTCTTCCAGGTAAATGTATTTTTTTGCTGGAAAAGGTATTGTTCTATTTTTCCTTCCCTTCCCCTTTCATCTTCCCTGCGATAGGTAAAAAACCTTAATGCAAATAGGATTGTTTCTGTTTTGTTTTAAGGTTTTTTTTCTTATCGTGAAACGCAAAGAATCAGGATGATTGAGATACCGAAAAAGAAAAAGCCCTTCAGCTAATGCCAAGGGGCTGAAAATTGCTTGACTCCCTGGATAGTACAAATTTCGCAATTTTTTTCTAAATAAGGAGAATCTAAAAATGCATGATTAGGATAATTGTTCATTGTGGCAAACAAAGAACCTCATCTGTTTTGCTGGCCGTAAAGAGAAATATCATCAATCCTGCCGGCTGGTTGATTGCCGCCCTACAGGGAAATTATCTTCATTCAGAATATGCTATAAAGGAAGACGATAATGGAAGCATCCTAAAAACAGAAGAAGGTGAAACGGAAAATAAAACAGTAAAATCAAACAAAATATCCTTTAAAGAAAAACCTAAAGGAGAAATAAACAGATTGTCCCAGGAAGAAGAACTGGAATGGATTAGAAAAATAAGAAAAGAGATTTCAAAATGAATGACCACCCCCTTCTTTTCTATTTCGATTTCGTAAAAATTTTAACATTACATTATATAATTTTTTTTATTTATATTATCATATGATTGTAAAATTATATAAGGTGAGTTGAAAATTCAATCTTCACAGGTGGGCCATATTGAAGCCAAAGTTTATATCGCATATTCTTGTGAAGTACTTCTACCTCTATGACAATTTTTAACTTACGTCTTTGGACCACAAAACCTCATGATTGACTTTGGTCAGCAATATTTTTCTTTTTAGGATTCATGTTGGATTCCACAGGTTTACAAAATGTCAAAGTAAAAACTGGATAATAAAATGTGAAATTGTGAAGCTTGACCCTAGAATATTCCCTTCTGTTATTTCTTCACAGGCATTAAAAAGAAACACATCGATTATTTTTCTGCAATAACAAGCATTTCAAAGTTTTCCGCGGTCAATTGATCTTTCCGGGAGTAGGCTCCCAACTTAGCACCATAGACATCTATTTTTTTATACCCAAGAGTTTTCAACATCCAGGTTATTTCACTGGGTACATAATAACGTTCATTACATTTCAATTCTTTTTTATTTCCTTAATCATCTTCAAATTCAACAATATTAT
>Ga0272441_10013541_pt1 | contig 11708 bp, 12 predicted proteins | sample SSMProp6N_FD_193582 | JGI IMG/M metagenome (GOLD analysis project Ga0272441, IMG submission 193582) | Marine sediment archaeal communities from Little Sippewissett salt marsh, Falmouth, MA, United States - SSM-Prop-6N | ecosystem: Environmental > Aquatic > Marine > Wetlands > Sediment ... | reverse complement strand
AGGGTCACAACAATATCCAGGAAATCATTACTCAAAACTTCCTGGAATGATTTTTCAGTAGTAAAGCTCAAACTTATAATAGATATATACTTTTTGGATTAATTGGTCATATTTTGCACTATACTTTAAAAAATGATAATTATTCCAACAGTTGTAAATTAAATATATTTTTATTATATCATCTAAAATCTACTGTACTATCATATATACATATATACATATATACATATATACATATGTATATATGTATATGATGATCAGAAGGATAGACTAAAACTCTGCTTTGTGGATTAACCCATCCATTTTGTAGTCTTCAGTATTTTATCCCATCATGAATTGGACAAATTATGACGAGAAGCTGATTCGTCGTGGCGAGATTTTGCTTGATCTGTCTTTTTTAGCTAGCTACAATCAGGATTTGTCTTCGATGAATATTAATAAGATCGGTCGTCCTTTCGCCCTTACAGATGGTTATATAGAATTTCTTACAGTTGTACGCTATTTGTTCAATATGCCTTATAGGCAACTTGAGGGGTTTACCCGTTCCTTAAACCGACTCGTTACATCACTTCCTTGTGTTGATTATTCCAGTATCAGAAAGAGAAGTCTTAACTTAGATTTGGATCTAGCTAGCGTTTTAAGAGGTTCGGACGCTCCTATCGAAATAGCAGTTGACTCAAGTGGTATCAAGGTTCATCGTTCAGGAGGATGGATAGAACGCAAACACGGAAAAAAGAAACGTTACATTAAGATCCATTTCGCAGTAAATGTTGAAACAAAAGAAGTTGTAGCGATGGATGTCACAACTGATGGTGTCCATGATTCTAAATTATTTTGTAACATGTTAAATATGGCTACGGAAAATGGTGATGTATCAAAAGTCTATGGTGATGGTGCATATGATTCTTCTGAAATCTATGAACTCCTAAAATCAAACGGCATAGATGTTGCTATCAAACCACGAGAAAACAGCCGAACTGATACCCCTTCAGACGCGAGGAGATATGAAGTGAAGTTATACAAGAATAAAGGATACAAGAAATGGGTTAAGTCTAAGAAATACGGAAAACGGTGGAGTGTTGAGACTGCATATTCTACATTTAAACGGATTTTTGGAGAATCATGTAGAGCGATGACCATTAGTAACATAATAAAAGAGATTATAGCCAAAGTATACATATATAATATGATTATAAACTTATAGATCTACATGGGCATACACAATAATGCCTGACAAGTTGGTCACGAATTAATCCACAAAGCATAAAACTCAATTAATATCGTCCAACCAACCGGCCTTGTTGTTAATGCTTATATCCCTTTTGAAGATTTTACCCAAATCATTAGGATTTTTTGTTTGATGGTACTTGAAGTATATCTCGTCGTCCATAATCCCTAAAATCTCTATTTTACCGGTCCGATGAGACATTATGTACTTAAACCTCTTGCTGTGACCGTTTAACAGTCTCTTGGCCCCTTCCACGATTTGGCAGCCCCTGTGGAGGGATACTTGAAAGTGATGTTTGACTCTTTTAACCGGTCTGCACTGGAATACATAGTAAGGATTTACCCCCATGCAGACCAATCCATTTTGCAATTCAGCCAATGTTTGGGGGTCATCATTAACCCCTTTTAACAATACAGTCTGATTGTTAACTACCACACCAACACGCATGAATGCATCAATGGCATCCCTGGATTGGGAAGTCAATTCATTGGGATGATTAAATTGGGTAACCATGTAAATCCGCCTACTTTTGAGAGAATGTTTTTTCAACAATTCCAACAGCGTGTCATCCTCGATGATTCTTTGGGGAAACGTTACCGGAACTCTACTTCCAAATCTAACAAAATTCCCACTGTTCAAAAAGGAAAGCTCCTCCAAAAAATGTTTTAAAATTCCTGTAGAAAGCACGAGGGGATCACCACCACTGATGAGAACGTTGTTGATCTCAGGATGTTTTTTAATGTAGCAGGAAGCTTCCTGGAAGCGACGTACAACCTCTTGATTGGGCAAACCTACCAATCTCTTACGAAAACAATGTCTACAATACATAGCACAGCGATTGGTGGACAAAACCAATGCCGTTTGAGCGTATTTGTGCTGTAGGCCCGGTATTTTCGTATTCTCCGCCTCACCGCTAGTGTCATAAGATCCAATTACGTTCAGTTCCCCTTCTGAAGGGAGGGCCATCTTTCGTATGGGGTCGTTGGGGTCCTCAGGATCAATAAGTGACATATAATATCTGGTAACGCTCATGGGGTGTACATCTATAATTTTCTTAAGGTTTTTCTCCTCGTCTGATGTTAAATCGATGTGCTCTCTTAGTTGTTCAACTGTGCAGATATTCCGTTTGAGCTCATCCTTCCAGGTCATAATAACACGTCCGTTATGTTGCTAATCTGAATTCGATCCAAATAAAGAAGCGTCTATCCAGCTTTTTGTGAGCGACATTGCAGAAAGAGGCGTTCAAGACGAAACACAAATGACAAGCTGGTGCAACAATAACCGGATCAACTAAGTTGGAAAATGGATCTTGACCAGTTCTAATCCAACTATTGTTCAATCGCCGATAGCCAATGGATTTTAGCAAAGTATTGATATATAAATAGTTCGGCCCACAAATACAAATAATAAATTATTTTAATTAAGTAAAATAATTTCAGATCGGTCGATTGAACAGTTTAACAATATTACGACAAGTAAATCATATAAAAATGCATACATGTCTCTTATTGCCCACGGCTAAATAACTGATCCCGTCACCTTTTAAATCTACCTACGAAGAACAACAATCATGCGTAAAGAGTTTCGTACACTTATCTCGTTAAACGAGGCCAAATCCACAGTTTTCAATCATCTCCCACATATCGATCTAGAAACTTTGCCTTTGGAAGATGCTCTTGGTCGCATATTGGGTGAAAATATTGTATCACCAATTAACGTTCCTGGATTTGACAGATCTGCCATGGATGGCTATGCAGTTCGATCTGCAGATACACTCAGAGCTCGTGAAGACCAACCAACGTCACTTAATCTGTCAGGTCGAGTTCCCATGGGAACCGCACCCCATATCGAAGTAGGTCCAAAACAAGCCATTGAAGTATCCACTGGATCCATGATGCCAAAAGGGGCTGATTCGGTTGTCATGGTGGAACATGCAGAGGAGAAAAAGGACATGCTTTTGATCCGGCGGCCAGTTCACGTGGGCGAGAACGTCCACCGGTTCGACAGTGATATCGCCTTGGGTGAAACTGTACTGAACCCAGATACTATGCTTACTGCCAGGGAGATTGGTGTATTGGCGGCAGTCGGAAGACTCGATGTCAAGGTCAAAACGTTAAAAGTGGGGGTGGCATCTACAGGCAACGAATTAATCATACCTGGCAACCCCATTGAACCTGGGCAGATATATGACATAAACTCGTATTCTATAGCTGCTGCGGTGAAGGATTGTGGAGGATCTCCGGTTATCCTGGGCATACTGCCCGATGACCGCCAAAAAATGTCAGAAGGTCTGACCAAAATGATTGAACAGTGCAGCTTAGTTCTGGTCAGTGGGAGCACTTCTGCTGGCAAAGGCGACATGTTCTACAGAGTACTGGAAGATTTAGGTGAGATAGTTTTTCATGGTATCAATCTGAAACCTGGCAAGCCCACCCTTTTCGGCTTGGTCGATGGAAAACCTATCTTTGGCCTTCCAGGCTATCCTACCAGTGCCCTCACGGTATTCGGCCAATTGGTTGCACCGATGATCAGAGACGTTTTGGGAACCAACCAGCGTAGCGTGGTAGTATCTGGAAAGCTAATTAGGCCCATCAGATCAGAAGGGCGTCGTCAGATGTTATCGGTGGGTATAGTTGGGGGACGAATTTACCCAGTTGACAAGGGTAGCGGGTCTATAACTTCTTTGTCCATGGCCGACGGTGTGATCGAAATTCCAGACGATGTAGAATATTTGGACGAGGGCGATAAAGTAGAGGTCCACTTGTTTGGAGATTATTCGGAACCTGCCCTTCTAATAATGGGGGAGGATTGTCCAGCCATGGATAAGCTTCGATACCTTTTGCCCTTCCCTGTGAGGCTCATCACCGCTGGCAGCAGGCAGGGATCGTTTTCTGTGGAAGAAGGAATAGCCGACCTGGCCTTAATATCCAGATTTAATAACAGTAGCTCAATTGATGACAAACGATTGGTGGTGAAGGGCTATTCCAGAGAGTTGGTGATTATGTCCAAAGACGCACAGCTTCTGGAGATGGATATGTTATCCGGTAGTAGAATGATAGGATGGTCTAGATATTCAGAAATGAGCAAAATTCTCGACCAATTTCTAGATAAAAACGATCTCACGGTTAAGTTGGTGGGTCAAGCCAGAACTCACTTTGCGGTGGCGGCAGCAGTAAAGGCAGGCCAAGCAAACGTTGGATTTGGTGTTAGATCCGCAGCTGAAAAGGAAGGTCTTAATTTTAAGAAGATCGCTGAAGACGAAATAGACGTTCTGATAAATTCTGAAAGGCAGGGCGAGGGACCCGTGCAGATTTTCTTGGAGACGTTGAAGTCTGATAAATTCAAATCGATGCTTTCCGCAGGCATCGAACTCTGCTATGATACGGAGATTTATAGTCGAAAACCAATTAGATGATACTAATTATTTTTCGCCAAAATAGTGCCTAACGATACGAATAGATCAAATCTCAAACTCATGAGAGTTCGAGATTTGTCCAAAAGATATCGTTAAACACTATAGTCCCCGTAACTATTTCTTCCGTCTTATAGTAGTTCTGTAATAGTTCAGCGGGTGGTTCACCCATTTGCAAAGTTTCTCTTTTCCAGGACAATTTCCATAAGTGGACATGGTAGCGCAAGAGGGGGGCTTATAAGATGTACCGCTCCTTCCAGCAATATGCCCCACTTGATACCGTGTTTTTTCTTCATCAAAGTCTGGACTTGTGTTGAAGATTTGAACTACCTCATCAACGGTCATCCCAACGTGGAGCAAAAAAGTGGTAAGTGCAAACCGGGCTGTGTGAGACAAATTAGTTCCTTGGGTTACTTGAGAGAGGGACAATTTTATGCAAGGGGGGAATGCCTCTTCGTTCACTTCACCCAAATCTATAGTTTGATCTGGGCGAACGGCCTCCAGTTCACACTTGATTCGAGAAAGGTACTCACCTAGCCTTTGACAGATTTGGGAAGGTACTTGTAAGGGCAACCCCTCCTGGATCCTACTTCTGGCTCGCTCTTCTAAAAGGCGTATCAATTCCTCGGCGGTTATGGTGACCCAACCATTCCTCATGGCTCTGTTAACCAGTTTCCACTTAGGGCTATGCATGTAGTGTGCTGATTTCAAATATTCAGAAAAATGGATTTCCAGTAAATCCGCATTCTTATTGGGGTTTACATCAAGATCCTGCGCCAACAAAATTAGATCTGCCAGGTCTTCGAAATTCATTTTGCGCCGAGCCAGCTTGGATTCTGCCAGAGAATATCTCCTTACCAAGAGCTCGTCGCCCAAACAAGACACCATAACGCGGGCCAAGGGATATGATAACAATTCTGCCAGGGGGTGACCAGGTTCATTGGTGATATCCCCACTTATGGCTCCTAAGACCCTGTCTAAAGCCCGGTTCCTAACTGGCTGAAAACCACGTTTTTCCAGCAAATTTTCTATGGAGTAGCCGGTATCCCTCACCCGCTCTGCGGCCTGGTGGGTGAAGGGGTACTCAGAGAGGCTCATTCTTGTTCAATTCTAGGTGCTAAGAGATAGTTTATGTTCAAACCCAGACCAATTTTAAAGCTGATTTTGAGGGGGTAATCTATGCCTATCTCCAGCTTTACTTCGGATGCTTTTCCAATGGCTTTGCTCATGTCGGAAAGGTAATCAAGGGAAAATAAGGATCTAGCTGTGCCCGGTTTTAAGCCCAAAAGTTCGGTGCTGGGCATTTCAAATTTTAGAGAGTCAATATCGCCTTGTGCTTCCATGGTGAAAATATCCTCTGGGTCGTCTGTAACCGAAAGAACGACGTGATCGCTGACCTTCTCTGCGGCTCTAATGGCCCTACGAAGCTGAGTGCCAGGAATTATTACATGGGCTGGTAAATCCAATTCGGGAACTCGGGGTTCCTTTCTAACTGCACTGGGATCGATCAGGCTCAACGTGTATGATAGTGAACCCACGCCGATCTTCAGTTTGTGGCTTTCTTCGTCCAACTCCAAAGTTACATTCTCTCCACGATCGGCCATGCTCAAAACGTCGCTTAGCCGCACCAGGTCCACTCCAATCTCTCCAGGGGACACTTCGAAATAATCGAAGGCTTGAGATTCGAGCTTGAAGGAAACCATAGCCACATTTGCAGGATCTACAGCCTTCAGTTCCATTCCGCTTTCCGATAAGTTGAACTTCACTTCGTCAACCAGAGGCGAAACCGCCTCCACCGCATCGCGCAGAGTTTCCGCGTTAATCACTGCCTTGAACATGTTGAGACCCCCTCATCAAGAGGAACAATTTTCTCTTAAATATAGTTTATCCTTAGTCATACTCTCTCCAGGTGTAATTACATTTCGTACATCTGAAGAACCGCACTTCACTTTCATCTGCAGACCGCAGTTGGCGTAGCCACCAGTAAGCAGTATCGTTTTTGCACTCCGGGCAACGAGCCTTGATCGTAGGAAGTCCAGCAGCTTCTTCGCCATCTATCACTGTCATATGGCGTTCTTTCTGCTCAGTCCTACTAACCAAAGCGTCGTTCTTTGTCATCTCTATTTTCTTGCCGCACTTTCTGCAGACCAGTACCCCTTCAGTGGGGATCATAATGCTCTTACAATCGGGACAGAATTCCATTGCTCTAAAAATGTCCACTCGTCATATTAAAGTTTGCTAGTTGATAAGAGTAGAACGTAAGTTGTAGAATGATAGAGCGCTCGACCGCTCAGAGGTAATATATGAGCACTGCAATTAACGTGATCTGCGCTAATAGACCCGGCGTCTTGCGAGACATCGCGGGCGTGGTGGCCTGCAAATGTGGCAACATTGTTTACGTACAACAATTTGTTTTGGAGAGGGGAAAGAATGCGGGCAAAGCCACGGTTTACATGGAAATTGAAGGTGAAATGAAAACCATAATAGATGATTTGCAGGCGCTACCTTCGGTTAACGAAGTATCAATCTACCAACCTTTTGAAAAGATATACGGTTCCAGGGTAATCATAATTGGAGGGGGTGCTCAAGTGGCTCAAGTAGCGGTAGGTGCTGCTAACGAGGCAGATCGCCACAACTTACGAGGAGAGAGAATCAGTGTGGATACAATACCCCTCGTAGGGGAGAACGCCATAGCCGACGCCGTAAATGCTGTAGGCAGACTACATAGGGCATCTGTTTTGGTGTTGGCAGGGGCCATGATGGGGGGTCGCATTTCAGAGGAGGTTAAAAAGCTACAAAAGGAGGGAATTCCAGTTATTGCTCTCAAGATGGCAGGATCTGTGCCCTATTACGCTGACTTAGTGGTGACTGACCCCATCCAAGCAGGAACCTTTGCCGTGATGCACGTGGCCCAAACTGCGATATTCGACATAAACCGTGTCCGTGGTTTGGAATTCTAAAATTATAGTCAAAAACCAATTAGATGATACGAATTGGTTTTCGCCAGAATAGTGCTTAACGATACGAATAGGGCAAATCTCTAACTCTTGCGAGTTCGAGATTAATCCGAAAGGTATCGTTAAACACTATAAATTGGAAATAGATGGGTTAATGGGTAGTCGAAATAAAATGTCAGGAAGTTTACCTGTGTAGACCCATCTCGTCTAGATCTTTAATGGTGTCTCCATCAAACAAGTCTTCGACAGTATAAAATTCATTCTCAATCTGAAGAACAGGTGCGCTTAGGGTGAATATTCCATTTACCCGCAACTCTGTGAGTGCCTTCGCACTGGCCATGTCAGCCACCTGAAAATCCACACCCCACGCACCCAGGGTTAATTTCAACTGTTCGCATTTTGGACAATCTTTGGTACTATAAACTACGTACTTCAAGCAGTTCCCTCCAAATTTCTAAACCCTTTTACGAAATCCCATATATGAGGCAAAGGGGTAACTCTCATCAGACATAACTGCATAACTGAAATCCACCGCATTATCGGCACATGCTCTACAACATGAGAAGTTGGCCAGATAGTTGATGCCTTCCATACCATGTTCTAAGACGTTGTTGCAACTGAGGCCTGAGACACGTCTGCAGTCCAGACCCTTACAAAACTCATGTTCCATTGCCAGGTCGGGAAATTCGTCTTCGAACCACACTTTGGGGAGTAGCACCGGTAAAATGGCCATGTCCATACCACATCCACAAGGGCCGTATGTATCTTCAGGCCCATCGTAGATGATGGCCTTGTAGGGATATTCGTCCATCTTTATCGACCTTCTATCTTGATTTGCAACTTTAGTTCTCTTTGATTCTAACGGCCAATTAATAAACTTTCTATTTTGGCGGTTGGTTTTTTTAAAATTTTGAAATAAAGCCTTCTTATGAAGATTTTTGGATAAATACGAAATTAAGATCACGTTTCTTTAGGTTCCCTCCACTAATTCGGGCTTCAAGTTTACGAAAGTTATATATAGAGAATTGCAGGAGAACCTGCTAGATATTTGGCGCTTTGGTCGGACAAGATACTGATTTGTTAGCTTTTCTGACTTCAAAGTGCAGATTAATGGTAGGAGGGTAACTTAAATGTCAATACTTCCAGTAGCTCCAGTTAGCAGACTCATTAGAGAAGCAGGTGCCAAAAGGGTCAGTGAAGGGGCCCGTGACGAATTAGCAAAAATTTTGGAAAATTATGGCCTGGAAATCGCCGAAGAGGCTGTTGAATGGGCCACGCACGCCAAAAGGAAGACCGTTAAAGCTGAAGACATAAAAGAGGCGGTCAAAAGGGTCAAACCACCCAAAATGCCCAACTCTGATTAAGTAAATATATATCAGAAAACTATGTCATCAGCATTATGCCTGCGAGCTTAGACTATGATTCTCTAGGCTTGATGTGTGGTATCGAGATTCATCAGCAGCTCGATACCGCCTCCAAGCTCTTTTGTGGCAGCCCTACCACTTTGAGGGAAGTGGAAGACGCTAATTTTGAGTTTTTCAGATACCTGCGGCCGACCAAAAGTGAACTGGGTGAAATTGACAAGGCCGCATTGGGCGAGGCATTGGTCTCGCGGAAGTTCGTTTACAAATCTTATGATAGCACATGTCTAGTGGAGAACGACGAAGAACCACCTAGCGAACTCAACTCAGAGGCTCTTGAAATCTCATTGGTAGTTGCCAAGCTACTAAATATGCACATAGTGGATGAAGTCCACACCATGCGTAAGATCGTGATTGACGGATCGAACACGTCCGGATTTCAGAGAACTGCATATGTGGCCTCTGACGGATATCTCGAAACCTCGCATGGCAAAGTCGGTGTGGACGCACTTTGTCTGGAAGAAGATGCCGCCAAGATCGTTGAAGACAGGGGTGACGAAGTGGTTTACTCGTTGGACCGGTTGGGCATTCCTCTGGTAGAAATAGGCACTTCTCCTGATATAGTATCCCCTCTGCACGCCAGAGAAGTGGCTCAGAGGTTGGGCATGATGCTTCGTTCTACAGGGCAGGTCAAAAGGGGGCTTGGCACCATTCGTCAAGACGTCAACGTCTCCATCAGAGACGGAGCCAGAATTGAGCTGAAAGGAGTCCAAAACCTTAATTTGGTAGATGCCCTGGTAGAAATGGAAGTTTTAAGGCAGGTCACCCTCTTAGAGATAAGAGATGAGTTGCGTCGGAGAAACGCTCAAGTTGAAAATTCCATCGAAGACGTTTCTAAAATTTTCGCGAAAACAGGTTCTAAAGTTATCCTCGGCTCCCTAAAGAAAGGTGGTGTGGTCTTGGCAGTTAAGCTGGCCGGTTTCGATAATTTGGTGGGACGAGAAGTACAACCAGGCAGACGTCTTGGAACTGAATTATCTGACCGGGCCAAACGAGCGGGAGTTGGAGGCATATTCCATACAGATGAGCTGCCTGCCTATGGCATATCTCAAGAAGAAATAGACAAAGTCAGAGATCTGCTCACAGCGGGTGAAAATGACTGTGTAGTAATGGTTGCTGCACCAAAAGATAGAGCAACCGCAGCCATTAACGAAGTGTTGGTGCGAGCCGAAGAGGCTTTGAAAGGCGTACCGGAGGAGGTTCGACGAGCCCTTCCAGATAGCACATCGGTATACATGAGGCCACTTCCCGGCTCAGCCAGGATGTATCCCGAAACAGATGTCCCGACTGTTGCCATAACCGAAAAAAGAATCCAATCCTTGGAGCTGCCCGAACTTTTCGACGAGAGGGCTGCCCGATTTGAAAGAGACTATGGACTTAGCCCTGAATTGTCCTATCTGATGGCCACCTCTCCTGAGTACCAGTTCTTTGAAGATGTGGTACAGAGATATTCTCTTGCACCTTCGTTGGTGGTAAGGACTTTAGAGCTCACCACCAGAGAACTTGCACGTGAAGGGTATCCGATGGGTAATTTGGAAGACAAACATTACGTCGACTGTTTCTCGCTGGTTTCAGAAGGCAATATGGCCAAGGAGGGTTTGCCCGAATTGCTAAAGGTCATGGCCGAAAAGCCGGAGATTACGGCAGTAGAAGCCGCAGAGGCAACAGGTTTGATTGGTGTAGATCAAGGCGGCGTAGAGGAAGTAGTGATAAAGATAGTCGCTGAAAAAAGGAACTTCATCAAAGAGCGAGGGTATAGGTCCTTAGGCCCCCTTATGGGCATAGTGATGAAAGAGCTCCGCGGGAAGGCCGATGGTGCTCAGATTAGCTCCACGCTTAAACGGGAGATAGAAAAGATCTTGAACGAATGAGAATTCAATTGATCTACAACAATCTTATGCACAGTTGTCAGGAATAACACTAACCCTGCCGACTATTATTAATTTTCAAATTAGATATATGAAATATATACTGTATTGACACCTATCTACATTATTTTGATTAATTATATACACAAGACCCACAAGTGCAGAAAATAATGAATAGATTATCGATGTCAGTTCTGATTGCAGGCCTGACGGTTGTCACAGTGTTATCATTTTCCGGTTGCATAAGTGACGAGGAAGGGGTCGGCCCCTCTCAAAAGACAAATGTAGGCGTTTCTATCGCAGGATCAAACACGGTTATGCCGCTAGCTGAAGCTTGTTCTGAGGAATTCAACGCAATACAAGATGATATACATGTTTCACTTACGGGTGGTGGTTCTGGCGTGGGAATCAAGAACGTTGCCCAAGGGCTCGCAGATATTGCCATGGCTTCCAGACAGGTTAAACCCGAAGAAAAGGCCACTTATGGAGACGATTTTCAAGAGTTTTTGGTCGCTTACGACGCCATCGCCATAGTGGTCAGCCCGGCAGTATACGACTCAAGAATCTCCGAATTGTGCCAGGACGACGTTAAGGCCATTTATGATGGCCATATCTCAAATTAGGATGAGTTGGGCGGTTTTGATGAAAATATTTACGTTCTAGCGAGAGAAGTAGGTCCCGGAACCCGCGACACATTCAACAGCATGATCATGGGAAGCGAAGAAGCTGAAACATTAGGTGTACACACATTCCACGGCAGCAATGCTGAAGTGAAGACTGCCGTTGCCAGCAGCGACAAAGGAATTGGTTATCTTGGACTCA
>Ga0272441_10013540_pt1 | contig 11708 bp, 10 predicted proteins | sample SSMProp6N_FD_193582 | JGI IMG/M metagenome (GOLD analysis project Ga0272441, IMG submission 193582) | Marine sediment archaeal communities from Little Sippewissett salt marsh, Falmouth, MA, United States - SSM-Prop-6N | ecosystem: Environmental > Aquatic > Marine > Wetlands > Sediment ... | reverse complement strand
TGATAAAAAAGCTTGATGAAACCGGTGCGGATTAATTTGTACTGTTCAATTCCTTCTTTCAGCCTGATATTGATATTGACAGTGAGAAACATATCAAAACATTTAACCTGAGTAATGAAGGGGATTACAGGAAAGCACTCAGGTATACAGGGATACTGTATGAAAATATCAAGGCTGATATTTGCGGTTCACATGGCATATTCACCGGTGCGGATGTAGTAAAGATGATACTGGCAGGATCGACATGTGTACAGGTAGTGAGTACATTATATAAGAATGGGCTGACACAGATCGGTAAGATGATAACAGAGATGACCGAATGGATGAACGGTAAGAACTACAAGAGTATCGATGAGTTCAGAGGTAAGTTATCAAGAAAAAGTCTGAGCAGTAATCCCTTTGTTTACCAGAGAGCTCAGTATGTTGATCTGTTACTTAACTCTGAGGATATATTCAATCCTCCTCGTTAAATATATAATCATATCAGGAGATAAAACGAAATCTTGCTCATTTATTTATTCCGGCAATGTCACTGCATTTATATTGAAAATTGCTATTTTTAGTAGTCAATTATTGTCTTTAAGGAATTAATAGATGGGCAAACTTTCTGTATTTGCAACAATTATTCTTCTGCTTTCATGCCGGTTACCTGCCATCTCTGTGATTCAGGATCACGATGCTGATACTGCATCAATAAACAACCAGACACTACAGGCATATATTGTGGCAAGGAGGAATCCTGATCTTGCCATTATGGACGCCCACAGGGCATTATCTTCCTCCCGTGCGATACAGTATGAAAAAGGTATAGCAGATGCCTCCCTCGCTCTCGGAATGGCTTATTTTGCAAAGTACAATCCCGGCGACAGTGCAGTCTATTATAATAATCAGGCTCTTGATATTTATAATGAGACCGGTGATATTGTGGGTAAGGCAAGGGCTTATTACTGCCTGGCCTATGTATACAGCCTTAAGGGCAAGCTTGCTGAATCAGAAGAGTATAGCAGGTTAAGCCTTGACAACTTTGAGGAAGCAGGTGACAAACGAGGCATGGTCAATGCCCTCAGTGCCCTCACCTACCTGGCAAGACAGAAGAGCGATTTCAACAGTGCACTGGAAATGACCAACAGGGCAATTGAAACTGCCCGGTCAATAAACGATACCGTGCCCCTGGCTGATGCCCTGAATACCCTTGGTAACATATATAAGGATATGTTATTGTTCAATGAGGCTATCGATTCCTATTTTGATGCTCTTGAACTGTGGGAATTAAAGAAAGACACCAGCGGTCTGGCTATCGCCTATGGTTCAATCGCCCTGATGTACTTCTACCAGCAGGAGTATGACAGGGCACTGGAGTTCAATCTCAAAAAGCTGCCAATATCAGAACAGGCAGGTGATCTCTGGGAGCAAGGCAAAACCCTCAACAACATATCCCAGATTTATTCAGCCCGGGAAATGCTTGACAGCTCTCTTTTTTATCTGCGAAAGTGCCTTGACCTGAATGTGAAAATGAACTATCGCTCCGGTATTGCGAATGTATGCCACAATATAGCAGCTGCATTTTATATGAAGGGTAAGCCTGACTCAGCTAACTACTATATAACCAGGTCAATAAGCATAGCAGAAAGCCTGAACGACCCTCAACTGCCATCCTATCTAATAACACTGGCACGCTACCTGCGGAGTCAAGGTAATTATTATGAGGCCCTGGCAAACGCCAGGAAAGCATACCTCATGGCCGTTGAGCAGAAAGAGCCAATAGTGGTGTCTGCAGCAGCAGGAATACTGAGTGATATCTACAGTGAAACCGGAAGGAAGGACCTGGCATATGACTACCTTAAAGAGTTTCATACCATAAACGACAGCATAAATAATAATGAATTCCTGAAAAAGGTTACCCGGCTGGAAATACAGAACGAGTACGACAGGAAACAGGAAGCTGCTGAATTTGAACACCGGCAGGAATTACTAATACGTGAAAACAGGATCAAGCAACAAAACCTTTATGTTAAGGGATTAATAATACTTCTCCTGTTGCTTGTTGTGATCTCTTTATTCTATATACGTAATGCACGTCTGAAGGCAAGGTATGCAAGGATCGACCTGGAGCAGAGACTCCTTAGGGCACAGATGAACCCACACTTTATATTCAACTCCCTCTGTGCCGTCCAGGACCTTATCCTTGCCGGGGCGCCGGAAAAAGCTAATACATTCCTGGTGAAAATTGCCAGCCTGATGCGTAATATCCTTGAAAATTCAAGGGAAGAGTTCATTCCCCTGGAAAAAGAAATAGAAACCCTGAAATTATATCTTGATGTACAGCAATTACGCTTTGAATCGGGGTTTGAATATAATTTTAATGTCGACAGCCCCATTGATACAGAAAACATTTCCGTTCCTCCAATGCTGGCACAACCATGCCTTGAAAACTCTGTTGAACATGGCCTCCTGCCGGGTAAGAACGGAGGGAAAATAGAAGTTAACTACATGATTGAAGATGAGCTGCTCAAACTTGAAGTGACAGATAATGGCGTTGGCAGGGAACAATCAGCAGGGGGAAAAAGCGAGGGAACAAAAAAGAAATCTTTGTCAACAACCCTTATTCAGGAAAGACTGGATTTCTTCAGGAAAAAACTTAAAACCAGGAATATAAGCTACGTTATAAAGGATCTATTTGAAGAATCAAAGCCTTCCGGTACTAAAGTTGTAATAATGATGCCCTATCGGAAGGTGTTTACATAAATAATTTGATAGCGAATGAAGATTATAATAGTGGATGACGAGGCCTCGGTGAGGAATTCTATTTCGGCCATTCTTAATGAAAAATATCCTGACAGTGATATTCTGGCCAGTGTTGGTTCGGTGCAGGGAGGTTATGAGGCCATTCTTAAGCATCACCCCGACCTGATCTTTCTTGATGTCGAAATGCCTGATGGCACTGGCTTCGACCTGCTTAATAAAATTTCTTCCATCGATTTCAAGGTAATCTTCATAACAGCACACCAGGAATATGCCCTGGGAGCTATTAAAGTAAGTGCACTCGATTTTGTTTTAAAGCCCTTTGACCCGGATGAGATTTGCAGGGCTGTAGACAAAGCAAACACTGTTATCAATAATGAAGAGGAACAGCTGAAGCTGAAAGTCCTTCAGGAAAACCTGGACAGCAGGAAGGTGCTCAAAAGGATAGTATTACATACGGCAGAGAACCTGCATCTCGTAGCAGTCAGTGATATTGTGAGGGCTGAAGCCGATAGTAATTATACCCGGTTCATACTATCAGATGGTAAGAAAATAATGGTTTCCCGCACCATTAAGGAATTTGATGCCCTCCTGTCCGGATCGGGGATGATAAGAGTGCACCAGTCCCACCTGGTAAATATCGCCTGGGTCGAGAGGTTTGTAAAACGTGACGGTGGTTATCTTCATATGAAAGACAACTCCAAAATTCCCGTTTCACAGAACCTCCGAAAGCAGGTAATACAGGCAATTAACGATTCCCTGTACCTTTAAAAATAATAAATTCTACCGTTTTACAGCCCGATACTAATTCACTTCGGGCGGATACTAATCTGTGCTGTCAATTCTCCTCACAGAGTCGTAATTTTAAAAGAAAAAAGATTAGTATCATGAAATTCAAGACAATTTTTACAATTATTATTGCTGTTTTTTTTCTTTCAACGATTGATGCTGACTGCCAGGTTAAAATCAACCTCAGGAAGAAAATAAACAGGGAGGCTAACAGGCGTGCCAATGAAAAGGCAAACAAAGGAGTAAAGAAAGGCTTTGATATACTTGAAGAAGGTATTAAAGAAGCTGTCATGGGAGAAGACAGCACCGCGGTCCAGCAGGGACAGGCAGGTGATCAGGGAGTAGCACAGGGACAGGCTGCAGGTGCCGGGAATGAAGCCGGTGCTGCCGGGAGCGAAGGTTCAGCTGAAGCCCTGACACTTAACTGGAGCAAGTACGATTTTGTTCCCGGCGATAAGATAATCTTCGAGGATAACCTCGTTGGTGAGGAGAACGGAGAGTTTCCCTCACGATGGGATCTGGTACAGGGAAACAGTGAAGCAGCTGTTTTCGGGGGCGAAAATGTTATCATGATGAGAGGAGGTGCTCCTTCTATTATTCCATATCTTAAAAACCCCGAGCAAGATTACCTGCCGGACGTTTTTACCATAGAAATGGATCTGTATCATCCATCAGACGGATGGTTTGTAATATACCTGTATGATAGGAAAAACCAGGGCGATCCCAGCTCTTCAGGATATTCATATTTAAGGGTCGAGGAAGATAATTACGAGTTCGGTACCGCAAGAAGTTCGCATCCTGATAAAAGCCTTGACAGGAAAGCAAGGTGGTTTCATATTTCAATTGCCTATACATCAGGAAAACTGAAAGCCTACATGGACCAAACACGGCTTATCAATATACCCCATCTTGACTTTAACCCAACAGGGCTGACACTTTATACCTATCATGCCAGAAATGATAACATCTATTATGTTACAAACATACGCATTGCAGAGGGAGGCGTAAAATATTACGACCGCTTCCTGCAGGATGGCAAAATCGTCTCCAACGGTATTCGCTTTGATGTGGGCAAAGCAACACTGCGGCCCGAATCTATGGGTGTAATCAACGAAATATATGGGATGCTTGCCGAACATGCTGATGTAAATGTGAGCATTGAAGGCCATACCGATAGCGACGGTGACGCCGACATGAACCAGAAACTTTCGGAAGACCGGGCAGAAACAGTCATGAAACAACTCATATCCATGGGTATCTCCTCTGACCGGTTAACATCAAAAGGGTTCGGTGAATCAGAGCCGATAAATACCAACGCAACACCAGAAGGCAAGGCAGAAAACCGCAGGGTTGAGTTTGTGAAAACCAATTGAACTAACCTCTATTGATTAGGTTCGTCCTCAACCAGACAAAGGGGAGAGACATTAGTAATACACCTCCTTAAGTTTCTCCCCTTCATTAATAGATCTATTAATCAATTTATTGCAATGATGAAAAAATTGACTGCCATTCTTCTTATTTCCTTTTTAGCAGGCATATCTTTAACGTATAGCCAGGAAGGTGACTGCCCTGAAATAAAGGTTGCCGTTGAAAAAGGAGAAATGGATGATGCTTTCCTTCAAAAGATCCTGAACGATATTCCAGGTCAGCCAGATGCAAAGGATTACTGGCTTTCAAAAATACAGGATATGGTTTATGAGGCCCTGTGCAGCAATAATCCGAGCGTAACTTTTACTCTTGCGGGATCTGGAGAATCATATGAATATGTTTTCCACTACCTCCTGATGCTTGCACCAATTGCAGAAGAAGACTATGACTCTGAAGAATCAATTGTTGATGAATTTTCTACATTGTATTACCGGATGAGCTCTAATATAAGCTCGGTAAATCCCTGTGGGACAGGGATGTATACAGGCCCCCATGTCATCACCAAAAGCCGCGATCTGAAAGTTGTGGTTGAAGCTAATGTGGCGGACTATTTTAGTATTGAAAAAAGATTAAAAGACTATGAAGAAGAACACCCTGTGCCACCAAGGGCTCCTGAAATGAACGTTGAACTGGATCCTGAGTTTGTATCCCCACTAAAAGAAGAACGTACATTGAAGATCAAAGCAAAAGTAAATAATTGTGAAGGGAAACCGGTTTATAGCAAAGTACTGGACCAGCATGTTTATTTCTCACCTAAAGATAGTGAGAGAGGATATCTCAAATTACCCCTGGGCTTTGGAGGTGGATCAGGTTCATTTATGGGAGGCGGACCCGAGTCAAATACCCTAGTGGTATTCACTAACGCTGAGGGGAAAGCAGAACCTGAGTTTAAACTGGAGAATGGAATAGAAGCGGAGAATCTTACAATATCCGTAACAACATGTGGCCTGGTATCATTTTTCATTGAAGAGCTGGAAAATCTGAAAATAAAAGGCCTTGAAGTTAAAGTCAGGCCAATTCGCAAAGAAATATATCAGGAGGAAGAAACGGATATTATCCTCACATTAAATAAAACGGATCCTGATGGCAAGGATGAACCCGTTTCCGGGAAAAAACTATCCGTGAGAATCACCGGATTAAATAACGGAGAGATAAAACCAAAATCGGATTATGTTACTGACAGCAGAGGGGAAGTTCGCCTTCATTATAAGGCGGGCGACAAGGATGAAATGATACAGGTATCAGCTTCATTCCAGCCCGAAGACTATCCGGATAAAGCAACAGGAAGAGCATTTATAAAGGTTAAGCCACCCGAGTATGACGCTGCAATAACCATTACCAGAACCACAAGGAAGGAATTCCTGGATGAAAACCATGACAGCAAAACAGACAGGGATGGATGTACAACACAAACGGATGATGTAAGACGTATAGATGAAAATATTAACGCTACAATATATGTGCAATGTAAACTGTCACATAAAGCGGATATGCCAATATTTAACCAGACCTGGGAATATTATCAACCTACCATGGCAAACATTTCAAGTTTTAACCTGATTCATGATGAAACGCACGAAATGTTTGGCTCTGTCTCAGGATCAGGATGTGCAAATGGAGGATATGAAACAACGGTCGAAACTTATTACATGGTCAAAAATCAAAAGATATATGAACCTCTTGCAGCCATGTGGATCGTTGCTATAGATAATAAAACAAATAAAGCAGTAAAAATAATACCCGGAGGTTATAGTATCGCATATGATATTGAAGCTATGATTGAAACAGAATCAAGGCAGTGGGATAATAACGGGGATAAAAGTGATAATAAAGAAGAGACCAAAACTTCAGAGGAACTTACCTATGAAGTAGGTCCCGTTAAAGACCCCGTACCTGACCCAACATTTAAGCCTGGCCTTTCCGGTATCTGGGACTACCTAAAGGAAGAGGTTGGTGATTCTCTTCTCAACGCGATACCTGCTATACCTATCCCTCCTTCTTCATCAGAAGAAGTACCGGAGATAAACCCTGAATTGATTGTGAGCTATGGAGATGGAATTAAATCCTTTGGTGGCAACGGAAGCAAGGAGATAGACAAACCCAGGGAAAATGGTTATGAAAGGGAATCTCATACCTATAGCTGGCAGATGACAAGAAGAAAAGTTAACAAATAGAATAAATAAGAAAAAATTGAAATCATGAAAAAAACTATCTTACTCTTTATGGCCAGCATTTTGGCATTACAGATTTCCGCACAGTTCACCGCCAAAATGCATTTTACCAGCATGGGCCAGGAACGCATCTTCACAGTTTATTCCGCCGATGCCGGCTACCGTTATGAATTTAACGAGAACGGTATGGAAGGAGTAATAATTGTTAAAAAGGGATCACCTGAGGTGATTATACTGATGCCACAGCAGAAAATGGCAATGAAAGGCTCCGCAACAGATCCAATGAGCATGGGCAATGATCCCGTTGCCTCATATAACTACTATCAGAACGAAGGAATAACAAAGGTGGAGGGTGAAGAAACTGTCAACGGTATTCTCTGTACACGGACCGGGTTATATAATAAAGATAATCAGACACAGAAAATGTATACGGTATGGGCATCTGAAAAATACGATTTCCCGATCAAGCTTATCAACCATATTGAAGGTACCGGGGAAGCAACAATGGAACTTAAGGATGTCGAGCCATGGACTCCTGATTCAAAAAGCTTTGAAATACCCGAAGGATACCAGGTGATGGATATGCCGAAGATGATGCCGTAATATTATTCTTTCTAAAATGATAAACAAGTCTGTCCTTTTCTTAATCCTGTTAATCATATCAGGAGAGTTACTTTACAGTCAACAATCTGAATATGATCAGCTTAAAGCAAAAATTGAGGATGAAGAAAAAGAACCAAGTAAATCAGAGGGTTTCGAAGCATATATCTATTGGCTCGGAGTTAAAGCTGCCGATCGTGACCTCGCACATGATCTGGCATCAAAATATTCAATGGAAGGTAACCCTTACTGGGAGGAAAGATTCCTTGATCTTGTAGAGCTGGCACAGGAATCAGGAGAAAGCACTCTCTGGGAGGCCGATTATGCTTTTGTAGAACTAATAGACGACAAAGATCCTACTTGGTGGGACGCTTACACAAACGCGGAACTTTTCGGGAAAAGACTATTTCTGAGAGCTATTGAGTTAGGTTTTGATTATGAGTATATAAGAGAAAGAGTTAGATGCCTGATGAGATTTGCGTTGGGCGATTTGGAGATGGGTGAACACCAGGGACTTTACGACAACAGAGATCTTCGACATGGTACTCAGTTGGATTCTGAAGGCAATTATATTATGCCAGATATTGACTTTGGAGATGTTACCTGCCTTCCTCGCAGCGCATTTCATGTAGCCTCAGAGGGTACTCAAGCAAGACCTATAGATAAAGGTCTCGCTGATGTCGAAAAGATACGTGATATATGTGATTGGTTTAAGCTTTTTGAATACAACGCAGGAACTGATTTAATGAACCAGTTCCTGCTTGACTTCCTGTGCGATGACAAATTCAACCGCGAAAAAAATCTGAATTGGTATCTTTCTTTCGCTCGTAAATACAATCTTGAGAAGTCAGAGAAACATATACTAGGATTTTATGGAACACTGTACGGGAAAGTTGAGGTAAGAGAGGGAGAACTGACCAAAGATGCTCCAGGTGCTAGAATACAGGTTACAGATGATTCAAATACCCTTAAGACGGAAGCTAACGGATCTGGTAACTATACTATAGAAAAGGCTCCCCTGCACTGCAATTGTCCTCCGCTCCCAATATCAGCAGAATATCAGGGAGACAGGGTTGACAGCAAGTACCAGGGCAAGCTTTCCGAACCGGATCCGGAAAGCAGGCAGAAAAAAGATTTATTAATAGCCGGATCAGGCTTTGCATGGATAGGAACCATTGAGCTCGAAATTACAGAAACATACATCTGCGATGTGGAAGAACAAACCAGTGAACTCGGTCATAAGAGGGTAATTGCCGGTGATCATAAAAGCACCGTGGCTGACATTTTAATAGGCATGACCGACTTCAACCTTCCGGCTAATGGTGCCAGCACAGGTGCCAAACTGCAATATATCTCAGGACAGGTAACTTTAAATATGAGTGAAGACCATACAATAAATGGGAATGCAGAAAGAACACAGTGTCATAACAGTGGCACCGGGAGATGGGAATGGGTTTCTCCTGGTAACTGGAGCACCAGGCATGAGACCTTGGCTGCACAGGCCTACTGTGATATCGAAGAAGGAGGTCTCAATCTGCTTATTGTAAAAAAAGCAATAGGTGAAAAATCCGAGGCGGATAATATGCAGCAACAGATGGCTGAAATGCAGGCTAAATTACAGGAGGCTTTAAGTACTATGGATCAGCAGGCAATGGATAAAATAAAGGGTGAAATGCGTAAAATATTGCAGGGCGATCAGAACTCTGCAAGTATTCCAATCAAGGCTGTGATTGAAATAGCCTTTGGTGCAAAAAATTACCCGGTGTATACAACCTATGAAAGAAAGGTTTATAATGTCTGCACCGGCGATTATGAAGAAAATGAAAGCAGGTCCGAAACTCTTGAAATGCCAATTATACCCCCATTTGGAACTGAGATGGAGGGTGTGTACACAAGGGATGAAAATGGTAATGACAGGATAGATGCCAGCATAAATGATACACAACCATTATATAAAACATTCGGATCTGGTATATGCCCTGAAGGTACAATTACAATCACAGGCAACATCACACTTGAACGAAATAAAAATTAATCTGATAAAAACTCTAAATTAGCTATAAATGAAAAAATTATCACTTTTAATCCTGTTTATTTTCTCCTTCTTCTTTATGTTAACCGCCCAGGAGGACTTTGGGCAGGATCCTCTGTACAGTGCAACGATACGGGCAGATATCGACGGGGTAAAAAAGGCCCTGGCCGATGGTGCCGACATCAACAGTCAGAGCGAAAACGGATATACAGCACTCATGTGGGCCTGCACCTACAGTTCCAGGTCCGAATATGCGGAAGTGGCGAAATTTCTAATATCCGCAGGTGCAGATGTTAATACCCCTGCCGCTGACGGTACCACAGCACTTCTTGAAGCAGCCGAAAATTCAAAAGAAATTACCGGCCTGCTTCTGTCCAATGGAGCTGATATTAAAGCAGTAAGAGACGACGGAAGAGGAATATTTACCAGCGTTATTTTTGGCATTCTTATGGAAAGCGTTAATATTGAACTGGCTGAGCTAATTCTTACGAAAGGAGGGGACGTCAATGAGACTGCCACCTCAGGTGATGTTGAAGGCTGGGCCCCGATCCACTATGCCGTCAGCAATGGAAATGAAGACCTGGTCAGGTTTCTTGTTAAAAACGGTTCCAATGTAAATGCAAGAACAAAAGATGGTTTAACACCCTTATCTATTGCAGAATCGAACGAGTATTACGACATTGCAGAAATGCTGAAAACTGCAGGGGCAAAACAGTAGTTAAAATAGCTTATCAGTACACTGTATAATAAATTAGTTTTAAAATATCCGCTTAAAATAATGAATATTAGAATAGGTACTAGACCAACGAAAAAGCCCGGAAAGGCAAATCCCATAATTCTGGGACTACTTTTTATAGTAATAGGAGGATTTGTATTCTTCATGTGGGGATTGCCCCCCATGCAATATGCTCACTCCTCAAAGGACTGGCCGGCAGTGCCCGGGGAGATAACCAGATCAGAGGTAGAAACTTACAGGAGTGACGGTAAAACACAATACCTGGCCGATATTGTATATAAATATTCTGTGGAGGGTAAAACATATACCTCTTCCAAGGTAACAGTCGGTGATCCACCCTTCACGTCTAATATATCTCCAGCAAAACGTACACAGGCTGAATATCCTGTTGGCAAAGCAGTTGATGTTTACTATGATCCTGAAGCATACTCTTCATCTGCCCTCAAGCCCGGTATTCAGAACAACGACATAATAGTTGCTCTTATTACAGGGATTTTTCCATTCATAGGTATCCTGGTTTTTGCGAGCGGACTCAGGGCAAAAAGACGTGCTAAAAAATTTAATTAACCAGGAACACTGAACAATAAAATTCATATAAATGTTGTAGATTTATTTATTAAATATTAACCTTCAAACTATATAAACTATGAAAAAATTACTAACTCTTCTTTTCGCCGCTTTTTTTACCCTTACATATGTGGCCGCACAGGATCCTATCTTTGTTAAAGGAGATAAAGTGCTGAACGCTGGTATTGGCCTGGGAACAACATTATATACAGGGAGTTATTATAGCTTGCAGGTACCACCCGTATCTGCTTCACTTGAACTGGGTATACTTGACGAAGTGATAGACAAAGGTTCCGTAGGTGTTGGCCCTTACGTTGGATTCGCTTCCTACAAATGGGAATACTCAGGCTGGGGATGGAAATATACAAATATTATCCTTGGTGCCAGGGGCAACTTTCATTATCCTTTCGTAGAAAAGCTTGATACATATACCGGCCTCCTGATAGGATTCAATGTTGTATCATCTTCCGAGTTTGGTACCTCAATACCAGGATTTGATTATTCAACAACTTCCAGCGGCCTTGCCTGGTCATGGTTCATCGGAGCAAGGTATTATTTCAGTGACAACATTGCAGGAATGATTGAGCTAGGATATGGCATCGCATATCTTAATCTGGGTGTTGCTTTCAAGTTTTAGTAAATT
>Ga0272441_10013539_pt1 | contig 11709 bp, 6 predicted proteins | sample SSMProp6N_FD_193582 | JGI IMG/M metagenome (GOLD analysis project Ga0272441, IMG submission 193582) | Marine sediment archaeal communities from Little Sippewissett salt marsh, Falmouth, MA, United States - SSM-Prop-6N | ecosystem: Environmental > Aquatic > Marine > Wetlands > Sediment ... | reverse complement strand
TCGAAGATCACGGTGATGTCGGTCTGGATGGCCGTCACCGATCGTACATAAAGCAGGCCGTATTTGGGCCCCGGCAGCTGGAAGGCATAGGTATGTCCTTCGTGAAGCTCGATGGCCTGGACCAGGGGAGGCGTTCCGTCCGAATATCCGCTGGCCGGTGCTTCCGATACGTCATTCAGGGAGACCGTTCCCAGATCCTTGATCAGTACTCCCGGGTCCAGGAACCCGTACGCGCCGATGGGCGGCTGCGTGTGACCGGTAATTGCAAACGCCCCGCCGAAACCTGCCGTCACCTCGCCGGTGACAAAATCGAAACCTCCCGGAGGATGGCCGCTTATATCAATAGTCAGGACGATATTGTTTCCCGATTCCACACCATCGTCATCATCACCGTCCATAATGCGGGTGGCCTCGTCAAAGGGCTTTTTCTCCACGTTCCCCCGGTCGTCCACGACGATGATCGGGTCGTTGGAGGCGGGGAATACCGTTCCCGTGGCTACCTCGGAGGCGTCGCTGAGCCCGAAGATGAGAGGATTCTTCATGCTGTAGACCCGAGGCCCCCCATCTTCCAGCCTGAAGATGAACTCCGTGGTTCCCCGGTCGTTCAGGTTTTCGCCGCTTCTGGTGGACGTCAGAAACCGGTTGAAGTTGAGCGTGACGTAGATCAGGCCCTTGTTGTCGACGGCGATGGTCCCCAGGACATAGCGGAGATCGATATTGTCGAAGGCGGTGAAGTCCTGCCGGATGGCGCGGTCGAGGGTGGTGTCGTCGCCGGTGAAATCCTCGCTGACACGGGTCATGAACCGGCGGGCATCCTCGTTGCAGTATGCCTCGATCAGGGCATTCAGGACTTCCTCGACCTGTGCCCGGATGGACCCTTCCGCCACGGTGACTTCCTTTGCCGTCTCCTCCGCGTCGTTGGTCCTGCCCCGCGTGTCGGTGATTTCCACGAAGACGCTGTAGGTCTTCCCGATCTCCGGCGTGAAGGCGTAGTCAAAGGCACCGTTGTCGGCCAGTCTGGCCTCATGCCAGGTCACCTTTCCGTCGGTGCTGATCCTCACTCCGCCGATTTCACCGGTTCCGACGCGGGCCTTGCCCCGGATGCGGAGCACGCCGTCCTGCAGGGTTTCACGGTAGAGCGTGACCTGCTCGGTGCTCTCGTCGAAGGAGATGGTGTTGAGGTAGAGGTAGGAGATGATGATTTCGTCCTCCGATTGGCCGAAGATCCACCACTTCGCCTGGACCGGGACGGCGGCCAGGGCGAGCATCAGGATTGCGATAGATACAGTCTGGATATATTTCATGATGATAGTCCTTCCCCTCAATTAGTATTGAATGTTCAGACCGGCGGTGACGCTGGTCTCACGAAAGTCGCGCGTATCGGTATCATACCCGAAATCGTTTACCGACGCCCGCAGGAAAAACATGCCGTACCGCAGTTTGGCCAGGAATGGCGGGCGGTAGTAAAGGTACATGTTTCCAAAGGACTTGGCCGAGTCGTCACCCTCCGATCTGGAGAGCCGGTTCTGACCCGCCTTGATGGAAGAGGTGATGTTCCAGGAGGGTATGTCGCACCCCAGCCCCAGGGAATATTCGATGATCTGGTCGTCCGTATCCTCCAGTTCCTGCCGTGTGGTCCAGCCTCCCAGCCTGACAGCGGGTTTCAGGATGAGAATCCCCAGGGTGTGGCGGCTGTTCAACGAGGTGTTGTACCGGTATTCCACGGTGCGCTCGCCTGGATCTTCCCGGATGTCGTAGGAGATGAACCCCAGGTTCGTATCGCTGTCGAAAATGCCGAAGCGGTCGCGGTAGTTCAGGTTGACCATATGATCGACGCGGGTGGTCTTTTCCTGTGCCTTCTCTTTGATGTCGAGGCGGTAGGAGAGGTCTGTCACGGCGTAGCGCCGGTCAAAGAGCCGTTTCCGCGTGACGCTGATTTCCGGCCGGTAGTGATCGGTGCGGAATTCCTTCTCCCCGTCGAGGTTGTCGTGGTACCAGAGGAACCCGGTGGTGATCGTTGTGAGGCGGTCGAACTTGTACCGCCAGCGGGCCTTGAATTTTTCCCGGTCCGGTGTCGCCGCTCCCAGGACGGTCAGGAAGGTGGGCGAAACGCGTTCGTACTCCAGGGTGACGCGACTCGGACCCCCGGACCCCACGGCGACGAGCCGGTGGGCGTTTCCGTGGTATTCAAGGTCCTCCTCGGTGGCGGAGGGGGATTCGGCGGTGTCGGAAAAGGACGATTCCCCGCGGATGGAGAGACCGGGAATGGGAAGATATTCCCAGTCCATCGTGTAGCTCAGGCTGTCGTAGAGGATGTCCGTGTCGAAGACCCGGTCGGTATCGTATGACCGGACCAGGCTCAACCCGACCTCGAAGGTGTCCGTGAAGGGCTGCAGTATCCGGGCGCCGCAGGCCTCCCGCTTGATCGCCTCTACCCGGTCGTCGCCCAGTTCCCAGAAGTTGTCCCAGCGGGGATTGGCGTACCCGCAGAGGATCGTGATTTCAGGGAGGTGCGTTCCGGTTCCCGTGAACCGGTAGGAGCCGCCCTTCACGGCTGTGCTCAGGGAGTACTGTGAAAAAGATTCAAAGACGTCGCCCATGCTGAGGGTATGGGTCTCGTTGGAGAGGCGGCCCTGCAGCGTGGTGAGTGAAAAGGTCCGCACATCGTTGCGGGGATCATCGCTCAGTCTGAAACCTGTATTGAAGTGGTACTTCACCTGGCCCGCGGTGCCGCTGCCGTTCGTGTTCATGGCTTCGAGGTAGCGAAATCCTTCGGTGAGGGATGATTGGGTGCTCCCCGGGCCTGTTATATCGTTATAGGTATAAGAAAAATCGTTGGACAGATGCCATTCACTCTCTGCCAGGGCACACTGGGCGCTGCACAGAAACAGGGCAGCCGGCAGGGTGCAGAGCAATGGCAGGAGAAGGTTCCTCATCTTTCCGGTAAGCTGCATGAGGGATAGGTTCATAAAATAGTCCTTTCCGGGTCAATGTCGGTCAATACGCCGTGGTCAAATGAAAATTACTGAGCATTGCAATATCAAAACAGATGTCGTCAACGGGTGATGTCAGAAAATGAGCATTGCTGTCTCAGGTCCAATACCGAATTAATTCCTTTTTCTGCAGGTGCTTGGTATAGGCTCACCGGCGTGGGGAAACGATGGGCCCCCACGCTCATATACATGTGGACGCTACATGGTTTTCCTGTCTCCTCTCTCTGATAATATTGATAGTGCAGTGCGTTCCGGTCAGGGGTTTATCTTCCGATAATATTGCATAAACGAAACGACGACTAACGGTAAAAGTATATGATGGGGCTGCCCTTATCGTCAATATGAAATTCAGCTTTCGATGATTAAAAATTGATGGCTTTGTAAAAAATCAAACTGCATCATGACCTCGCCTTCTCAGAACGGGAATGATCGTTTTGCCTTATATTGCTGCTACCTTTCGATCACGACGAGCCGGAGGCCCAGTGACGCGAATATTCCCGCCGAGAGCCAGGAAAAATAGCGGGCCACAGGAGGTCTCCGGAGGACGATCTCACCGGCGCTGCCGGAGAAAAAACCGATCAGGGTAAAGATGATCAGTGCCTGGACCATGAAGATCAGATCCAGGACGATCATCTGGAATCCGATCCTCCCCGCCGCCGCGGCCACGGTATGTACCGTGATTCCGCTGCACATTCCCCAGGCCGTGATAATGGCGGCCTTGCGTCCCCGTGAAATTCCCTGGGTGATCACGAACAGGTTATCGGGACCGGGTGTGATGGTCAGGGCAATCGACGCACCGAGAAAGAGCAGGAGTGTCGTCGTCATGGAAATCCTTGCCCAATCCCTGCGATCAGTCGCCCATTAACCCCTTCAGGGATTTCGTGACGGAGCGCATTCCCTCTTCGGCGGTCTTGCCCATGTTCTCGGTGACACCTTTGGTGACGCTCTCGACCTGTTTCTGTGCTTCCTTCCCCAGGGTGTCCATGGTGGCACCCATCCCCTTCAGCTGTTCGTTGAAGAGCTTCGTGACATCGGGCGACGTAATCTGACCGTAGAGTGAGTTGAAGATTGTGGCGAAGGCCTCGGCGGGTGAGGCGCCGTTCTTTTCCTTGCCGATGTCCTTCAGATGAATGTCGGGCAGCGGAGTGCTGATGAGGTTTCCTCCCAATGCGGTAGCCGCCAGGGTTACTTTCCCGTCCCTGATGATAAAGTCCTTGATGATAATCTTTTTCCCCGCTCCCTTCTTTTCCGCTTCTTTTCCGGTGGCCGCGCCTGAACCCGCGGATGCCTGGATGTTTTTCAGGATCGTCTTGAAGTTGTCCGTACTGCCCTTCTTTTCATAGGTCACATCAGGACCGGCTACCTCTATCCGGTTAATGACGATCGTGTCGCCGGTCAGGGATTTTTCGTCCACATCGACGTAGACGGAATCGACCCCGATGGCGCCGGCTGACTGGAACCCTTTCGGGTTGCCGAGAAAGAAGTCCCTGATTTCCGCTTCCGCCTTCAGTACCGACACCTTCACGTCACCGAGGCGCACCTCGGTCTTGGTCAGGTTAGGGCCGTAGGTGTTGACGGCGTTCTTGATGATCGGTCCCAGGTTGGAAATTCCCACGAACAGGACCACCGCGATGATAACGATAATTGCGACAAATCCCCCGATAATCCATTTCTTCATGTTGCATACCTCCTCATTGATGTTCCCCAGAACCTGTAACGGTTCGAAAAGCATTGTATCACAGGCAGGCAGGATGAAGAAGATCAAAGATGGAATGCCGTTGAATCCGAACCGGGCCGATTCCATGCAATTTGATAAAATACGTTGACAAATAAATTTTTGACGGTATGGTTTTCAGACATGCCACATGTAAATCGTGCTTTTTGAATTCAGGGACTCACAAAGAAGTTCTGAATAGGGAAGACCCGGCGGATCACCGATAAAAAGTATCAGAGATGGCCATCACGAGCAGAACGGAGGCGAGGAAGACAGATGAATGCAGCTGAAATGAGGCAGGTGAAATTCTTCAAGGCATGGGCTATTTTCCTTGTCATGTCAACCGTCGGCAGTGCCGCCGTGGGGTTTCTTGTCGGTGCCGCCGTGGGTGCCCTCATGGGGGCACTCGGGACTCCCGTCCGGAACATGCAGGCAGTGGCAAGTCTGATCGGAATTGCCACCATGCTCCCCGTTTCATTCCTTATCTATCGATGGTCAGTGAAACAGTTTATCCTGAAACAACTTTGACGCACTCGTAAAAAGTCGATGTTCGATGGCACAGTAAAAAGTTTCAAATGCAAGGCGCACAAATCCTGAGGAATGAGGCGTACTTACGGTACGCCGCAGTGACGAAGGTTGCAGTGCAACGCAGCAGTTGGACCGGGAGTGCTCCCGCAAGCCCCGCCTTGCAGGCGGGGTCAAGGGGCACAATATAATTAAACAATTCCTTACCGGGAAGCCCCGCCCTGTGGGCGGGGAGCTTCACTTTTTACAAAGCCATCAACTTTGAGTAACAGTGCAGCTTATGGGTCATGACGGGGTTCATGAATCCGGGACGCCCTGTCCCCTGTGCCGTATCGAGTATGCAGTCAGACAAGGAGGTATCACCTATGGATCGGCGTGATTTTCTTAAGGCGGCGCTGGTTTCCTCGGCGGGAATCGGTGTCATGATGAAAACGGTCCCATCCTGTGGGCGGGGAATCTCCGCCACGGCGTTCACCAACAGGGAAGGGGTCAGGTGCTACCAGGGACCCCCTGTCGGGGTCATCCGGACTTCCATCACCGATCTGCTCAAGATCGGTCCGGGACCCTCCAGTTCACACACCATTGCCCCCCTCAGGATCGCCGCGAACTTTCGTGAGGCGGTTTCAAACCTTCCCGGGGACCGGCTGACCCGGGCGCGGCGGATCGAGGCGCACCTCTTCGGCAGCCTGAGCAGCACCGGCAGGGGGCATCGAACCAATCGCGCCATCATTGCCGGCCTTCTGGGTCAGAAGGCGGAAAGCTGCGACACCGGACTGATGGAGGAACTGGCCGATGAAAAGAAGACCTACACCCTCACCATCCGGAGCGTCAAGTTCACCATCGGCCAGGATACGATCGTTTGGGACAAGGTCGAACACCACTACCCCTTTGCCAACACGCTGGTAATGAAACTGGTCGACGACAGCGGGACGGAGCTTTTCTCGCGGGAATACTACTCCACCGGCGGCGGCTTCTTTACCTGGAAGGGACAGAAGCCCGCAGTGCGCGGCGAGCCGGTCTATCCCTACGGCAGCATGACGGCCTTCCGGCGCCTGGCGGCGGAGCGGAGCAAACCGCTGCACCGGATCATCCTGGAAAACGAAATGGCGGTCATGGGCACGACGGAGAAGGATATTCAGGGCCACCTGGACCTCGTCCTCGACACCATGGAGCAGGGCGTCCGCCAGGGCCTGGAAGAGGAAGGCCTGCTTCCCGGTCCCTTCGAGTTCTATCGCAAGGCCAAGCGCATCCACCGGCAGGCGCTGCAGATGGAAGGGGGCGACAACTTCATGGGCCTGCTCAGCAGTTACGCCCTGGCCGTCTCCGAGGGAAACGCCGCCGGCAGGCTCGCCGTGACGGCGCCGACCCTCGGTTCGGCAGGCACCATTCCGGCCATCGCCTACGTGATGAAACACCACCTGCACTATTCCCGTGAGACCCTTCGCAAGGGATTGCTGGCGGCGGCACTGGTGGGATTTCTGTGCAAGAACAACGCCAGCGTGGCCGGCGCCGAAGTGGGGTGCCAGGGTGAAATCGGCGTCGCCTCGGCCATGGCGGCCGCCATGATCACCCACGGCAGCGGCGCCTCGCTGGAGGCCACCGAGGTAGCGGCGACCATTGCCCTGGAGCATCACCTCGGTCTCTCCTGCGATCCCGTCGGCGGATTTGTCCTGATCCCCTGCATCGAGCGGAATGCCTTCGGGGCCCTCAAGGCCTACAACGCCTATCTCATGGCCACCAACGAGATTATCTCGCAACACTGGGAGGACCTGGACCGGGTCATCGCGGCCATGCTGGAAACAGGCAAGGCGCTGCCGCAGGCCTACAAGGAAATGGGCACCGGAGGACTGGGAGTGACGATGGTGGATTGTTGATGGATCTGTGGCATCGGCAGGCCGCCCAAAGGCGGCCTGCCGTGTGATCGCTGTCCGTTACCGCTTGAAACAGCTGTCTTAAAATTAACTAACAGATCTCCATATAAATGCTTTACATCAATTGCCCGAATGAGGTATTTCCATTAGAAATAAGACGTTGGTGAAAATGAGCCCCGTCACGTTTTTCAAGAAAAAAGAGGCCTGAATTTTTTACCTGAGCCCGGAAGATGGGTGGCACCCCGGTCTTCCCATAGGTTGAAAAGAAGACTTCACCCTTCAGATTCATGCTCATAGAAGAATAGTAACCAGCGATGTGATGCATCCGTAACATACCTTCGGGGCGACAGGCCTTTTACAAAACAGCATTTTCTTCTCAAGACGATAAAGCTTGCAGGAGGGATGATAATGAAAGGCTATTCCGGGAAATTTTATCCTTTTGGTCTTGTGTGTCTCGTTGCATTGATGATCGCGGTCTTTATTCCCTTCACACAGGTTTCCGCCGATTCCTTATCTGATACCGGCCAGACAAAGTGTTATGACAACGGTGGCGAAATTCCCTGCCCGACGCCCTGTGAAGACTGTTTCGGCCAGGATGCCCAGTACGAATCCCAGACACCACGGTCTTACACCAAGTTGGGGGAAAGTGGCGTTGTGTTGTCCGATGCGGCCACACAGGAAGACGGCTGGATCATGACGCGAGACAATGTGACCGGGCTCGTCTGGGAGATCAAGACCGCCGCCAATGAAAATAACAAGTATACCTGGGATGACGCTAACACCTACGCAACGAATTTGACGCTTGGCGGTCGCGCCTGGCGAATGCCCACGGTTCAGGAATTGCAGACCCTGGGAAACTATGGTTCATTTTTGGTATTAGATCCAAAATGGTTTCCACACCACCCCCTTTGCTGGGCATCGACCAGATGTGTATTGTGGCCGGAATATTTGGCCTGGAGGTCCGACGGCGCGAGCTCCTATGACCAAAACGTCACGGATGACTATGTCGATGAATTTGGCACATTAGAGCATGTCGAATTTAATGTGCGCGCCGTGAGTGACGGCTCATGATCGGGATAACGCCATTGAGGCCGGCAGAACATGACGCTTTGCCGATTATCTTGGATGCCGGGCACTTCTTAACCAATTAACCGGGATTTTTTGCGACAATAAAAATATCCTGTGACATTTCCATAGGGGCGGGATCATGCGGAAACTTTTATTGGTCTGTGTGGTGTTTTTCATCAGCCATGTTGCTGCAATGGCCGGGACAGTATCTGATCCCTTGACCGGATTGATGTGGCAGGAGCCTGTAACCTCAAGTACCTATACCTGGGAGGAAGCGCTGGAATACTGTGAAAGCCTGACCCTTGGCGGATACTCTGACTGGCGTCTGCCGGACATCGTTGAATTACAGACCCTGATAGACCATTCTCAGTATTATCCGGCCCTGCGGTCGCTCTTTACGCTTCCTCCGGACGACCCAGAAGGCTATAGACCATTTTGGTCGTCGACGACCTATATTAACTCTCCGGCTTATGCATGGACTGTCAGATTCTTTAACGGCATGGTCGACAAAGATATAGATTCCGCTTCATATGTCCGTGCCGTGCGCGGGGGCGACAGGGTTCGGTCATACGAGGATTTTAGTGGCATCAAAGTAACAATTAACCCTCAGGCTGCATGCGATGCGGGCGCCCAGTGGAGCATTAACAACGGGGTGGAATGGCGTGACTCAGGAACTTCATCAGACAGTATAACCCCAGGCATTTACACGGTGGTGTTCAAACCCATCAGTAATTATCACACACCAGATTCGCAAACCCTTACCCTGACTCTGGGCGATTGTGAAAAAGTCGAGGCTTTGTATGTAGAGGAGCCTCCAAAAGTCACTTTAACCGGCATGGTCTCTGAAACCGGCAGACAAAACAATGTTATGGACCCGCTTTCCGGGGTGACCGTTCAGATTGAGGGGGGAGAAAGTTGCGTTACCGATAGCGAGGGTAAATTTCTTTTTCAAGACCTGTCTCCTGCCACCATTACGGTGACCGCCGAAAAAACCGGATACTATTCCGCATCCAAAATTGTTGTTCTGGAACCGGAAGAAAGAAACGTGATTTTATATCTGACGGCAAAATCAGAAGACGATATGCCGGATGCCTTTAATTTTGATTCATTACCTCAGGGAAAACACTATATAGAGAACATCCCGGGAGAGCTTACATTCGGCGCCACGATCGCCTGGAACGGTTCGCCCGGAACGGTGCGGTACCGGGTGAATGATCAATGGATTGGCGCAACAACCACGGACCTGGGTAATGGTCAAGCCAGGGCTCAGCTGACCGTGCCGGCACCGACAGCCATATCATTGTGTACTGAGTTAACGATTGAAGTGGTTAACGGTGCCGGGAAAAAACGATGTTGCAACATGGGAGTAAAGTTTGTACCGGTGCTGGGGTTTATTCCCTGGTACAAGGACAATATTCTATGGACCCCATCCGGCGCCGGTATTTCTGTTTCGGACGATTGGCCATATTCTCCTGATGGAATTTTTCTCAGTAACGGCATTGAGTTTAATACGAGTTTCACCCTGCATAAAGGGATTAAATACGACTTCTTAGCCGCACAAGCGACCGGTGCGCTGGGGGGTGATTTCGGTATGGGGTTTGCGGCCCCGGTCGGCTCGAACAATGTTAAGATTTTGGGCGGTCTCGGCGCCGGTCTTGAAGGGAGTCTGACAATGAACCTGCAGGGATGCGGTGCTCCCACGGTAGTCCCTTCATGGTCCTTTTCCGGTGAAGGTAAGGCAGGCATTGAGGTGCCGGTGGCTTTGGCTGTAAATCTTCTTGCCCCGCCGGCGGGCGATGTCCTGGCGAATGTACCCGTGATCAAGGATGTCAAACTCCAGCTTTACATTAAAGCCAGAGGGACGCTGACCGGTATATATGAAAAAGACAAAAAAGGAACCTGCTGGTTGGGAACCACCGGACTGGATGGCTCCTTAGGGGGAGGACCTGAAGCCACTCTCGGTGTTGAAAATAAGTGGCTCGGCGCAAGCGCAAGCGCCACTATCGGGGGAGAAGGAATGCTGAACTGGAAGGTGTGTCCCGAGTTTGCCTTTAAAGGATATACAGGGGCAATGTATATGTCTTATGCCTACGAGTCAAAATTGTTCAGAGGTGCAAATACGATTAAAGGGGAGATCAATTGGGATACGTCCAAACAGGCCGCAACAACAGCGATTACCGACTTGAAAACAACCGCTCCGGATATGACCTGGCAGCCCATCGGGAAAGAGCCGTTGAAGTGGGGGGATGTCAACCGCCTGGCAACTGACAGCGTGGTTTACCGGAAGGCCTTGGACGGTTATGAAAAGACGGAGGCCTCATCCGATGAAGAACGGGTTGTTGAGAACGTGATTGCAACGGCAAGCCCATCTATTTTTGCAAATGATTCCGGGACCATGGTTTTGTATGCCCATTATGACGCGGAAAAGCCTTGGTACGCGGCCACGGATATCGCATCGGTATACCGGGAAGAAGCCGCGCCCTGGGTTATGGATCAGATCTCCGACGATCAGGCCGCGGAATTTACCCCTGAAGTAACGGAAATGGGAGCAAACTTTCTGCTGGCGGCGTGGACCCGTGTAAATGGGGATGTCTCCGGTGCCGAGAACCCTGAGGATTTCGACCCCCATTTAGAGATCGTCTATTCGTGGTATAACCGGATATCAGGGGAATGGGGCTTTGTGCCGCAACTGACCGCCAACAGCCGGGTGGACCGCAACCCCCTTCCGATTTACGGTGGCGGAAAGCAGGGAATTGTGTGGATCCAGAACCAGGGAGCTGCCGCGATCGGAAACACCGCATCGGGTGACAGCCTGATGTATATGGAGTGGACCGGATCGGAATGGATCGGTCCGTCGGTGCTCTGGTCCGGTCCGAAAGGTGTTCTCGAATTTACCTTTGCCACCGATGATCAGAACCGGAACCATGTGGTTTTCAGCGTGGATGAAGACGGAGACCCGGAAACAAAAGATGATCGGGAACTTTACCGGGTGTCGACCGAAAGCGGTATCTGGCAGCCGGCGGTCACATTGACTGACGATGACAGAGAAGATGCGTCTCCCGTGCTCACGGCGCCGGGGAATTTGCCCATGCTAGTCTGGGATTCAGGCGGAACACTGAAATATACCTTGCTTTCAGCCTGGAACCCCAAAGACGTGTATCAGGCAGGCGAAATGTTGGGCACAGCACCCACCCTGGATGGTGTGACCATGCCCGGTGGCGCGGCCATTGCCTGGGGGGCACAAAGCCCGGACGGCCAGGATATCGTGGTTGCCTTTTATGATGCTTCTTTAGATCAGTGGTCGCTACCCAGGCGATTGACCCACGACGAAGATACGGAAAGTTTTCTGTCCCTTGCTTTTGCAAACGATGAACTCGTTATTGCCTATCTGAAAACTCAAATCCTGCGGGAACCCATCGAGACGGAAATCAACGGACAGATATATGTCTTCGAAGATGTGCCCCAGACGGGTCGGACTGATCTCTGCGTGCTGCGCCATGCCCTGGGCTATGATCCGGCCGTGGATCCCGATGCCGTA
>Ga0272441_10013536_pt1 | contig 11710 bp, 11 predicted proteins | sample SSMProp6N_FD_193582 | JGI IMG/M metagenome (GOLD analysis project Ga0272441, IMG submission 193582) | Marine sediment archaeal communities from Little Sippewissett salt marsh, Falmouth, MA, United States - SSM-Prop-6N | ecosystem: Environmental > Aquatic > Marine > Wetlands > Sediment ... | reverse complement strand
TGGGCGGTAATGATGATGACGGGGACCGAGGGATAGTCCGCCTGTACACGCCCGAGGAGTTCGAGACCGTCGAGCCGCGGCATCTTGAGGTCCGTGACGACGACCGCCACGTCGCCCCCTTCGAGCACCGAGAGCGCTTCAAGACCGTCGGAAGCCGTCACGACGTCATAGTGTTCCTTTTTCAGCATGGCCTCGAGGACGAGAAGCATGTTCAATTCGTCATCGACCAGCAGTATTTTTTTCATGATCTCTGTTCGTCCGGTTTCATATTTTTCATCGTTGTAGATAGTACGGAACCCATTCCACTGTCAAGGCGCCCGCCGTCACCCCCCGGTCAGATCTTGATAAAGAAGGCCGTTCCTTCACCGGGGATGGTTTCCAGATCGATACGGCCGCCGTGGTTCCGTATGATTCGCTGGCAGACGGAGAGGCCGAGTCCCACCCCCTTTTTCTTCGTCGTGAAAAAGGGTTTGAAAATATCCCTGACATGTGTATCGTCGATCCCGTTTCCGGTATCACGGATGGTAATTTCCACGGTTCGAGCCCCGCTGTCCGCGATCCTTGCCGTTGCCAGGGTCAGTATGCCCCCCTCCGGCATCGCGTCGATCCCGTTCAACGCCATATTCAGGATCACCTGGGTCATCTGTTCCCCGTCCACCCGGACGCCCGGCAGATCCGTGGCGAGTTCTTCCTCGATAGCTATATTCGGGGGCATCCCTCCTGCCCGGAGCAGTGAGGTAACCCGGGTGATGATGCCGTTGATATTCTGTTTGCTCGCATCCATCGCATGGGGTCGGGTGTAATTGAGAAACTGCGACATGACGCCGTTGAGCCGATCCGCCTCTTCCACGATCACCGCGAGGAGCTTCCGGCTCTCGGGAGCATCCGTCTCTGAGTTCAGGTACTGCGCGGCGCCCTTGATAGCCCCCAGGGGGTTCCGTATCTCATGGGCAAGGCCGTTCGCCATCTCCTCGAGGAATATCGACTTTTCCCGTTCGACCTCTTCATCGATTGCATAGAGCGATACGGACACGTCATTTCGCCCCTCGAAGAAGAGCTGCGCCGCCGCTTTCTTCAGGATCATCTTCACCGGATCGATGAAAATGACGACAATGAACGATGCCATCAGGACGCTGTTGAAAGAGAGGCCTGCATTTTTCCCGAAAAGCCCCATGACGAAGTAGACGGTCGCCATGGCGAACATCACGAGAGCAGAGACAATGAGCGCCCTGACCATGATTTCATGCAGCTCCGGCAGACGGCGGTAGGTAATGATTATCAGGGTGAAATAGACCAGCGCGGCGATGGCAATATCGGAGAGGGGTGCCACATTGTATCCGGAGTGAAACAGAATGTCGGAGAGGCTCAGGACCGCGGTGGCGGCACAGGCGATGGCCACGTAGACCATCCGCTGTCTGTCGACCCCCGGGGCCTCCTTTCCGATGGATTCAACAAGGACGGCATAACAGTAGACGATGGCACCCCCGTTATAGAGGTACATGATCATGTGCATGTAGGGCCATGAGGAACCGGATATCATGAGAAAGACACCCAGAAGGAAACTGCCCGCCAGGGTCGATACTATGATGCGTCTCGACGGCGAGAGCTGCCGACCCAGGAAGATCCGGCAGAACGAGATCAGCAGCGGCGGAACCGAGAGCGCACCGAGATAGCTCATGGTTTTCCATATATCGGCACTCAGGGCTCCGTAAAAAAAGCTCCCGCCTTTCTGGACGAAGAGCGCAAGGCAGAGAAAGGCAAATGCCCGGTGGGTGGGGCTTTTCTTTTTTTTGATCAGCAGGGAGAGAGAAATCGTAAGGCTGACTGCTGCCAGGGCAAATGTTTCCATAGATGGTTAACCACATCCAAATCTCAAGGCGCCGATGATATCGGCAAACCATCACTAAGTCAAGGAGCGGGGGCGCCCCGGGTGCGTAGTGCCGTTCCCGGTGCGAAGAGCACTACGCACCGGATGCGGGCACCTCGCCGGACATCTCGAGCAACAACTGCCATTATTACGGAAGGTTAGCTTCCTACGCGACACAAATTCACGCCTGGCACGGATACTGCAAAGTCATGAGTACGGTGCCTCGCACCGCAGCAGAAGCAATCGAGAAGGAGACACATGGATATGGATGGATCGATGATCGCCGTTGCCTTTCCCGGCCAGGGGTCCCAGCATTCCGGCATGGGCAGTGACTTTTATGAAGATGTTCCCGCAAGCAGAGACGCCTATCACGAAGCGGCCGACGTACTGGGGTGGGATGTGGCTGCCCTCTGTTTCGGGGAGGATGAGCGGCTCAATCTGACCGAATATGCCCAGCCCTGCATCCTTGCCACTGAAATTGCCATGCTGCGGGGGCTCCGCGCTCTCTATGGGTTCAATCCCCGATATTTCGGCGGTCACAGCCTCGGTGAATATACGGCCCTGGTCGCTTCCGGCGCCCTCCCCTTTCCCGAGGCACTCGAGATTGTCCAGCACCGCGGGCGGCTCATGCAGGAGGCGACGCCCGTGGGAACGGGAGGAATGGCGGCGGTCATCGCCGACGATCTGGATGCGGAGATGCTGGGACAGCGGCTCGAGGATCTGCCCATTGATGTGGCGAATGATAATTCCGCGAACCAGGTGGTTATAAGCGGCCGGCTGAACGCCATGGCCGAAGCGGAGGAACGGATCAGGGCATGCATCGGCGACGGCCGGCCCTTTCGTTTCGTCCCCCTGAATGTCAGCGCCCCCTTTCACAGCCCTCTTATGGATGCCGTCAGAAAACCCTTCCGAGAAATACTGTCGGGTATCCGGGAAAGACTGCACCCGGCCGGGGCGGAACGGGTCACGTCAAATGTTACCGGCTTCTTCCATTCGAAGAGTCCCGGAGAAATTATTGACCGTATGGTCTCGCAGGTCAGCACCACGGTGCAGTGGAGAAAAAACATGGAGACCCTTGCCGCCTCGGCCAATGCAATCTTTGAAATCGGCCCAGGCCGTCCCCTCAGGACGTTCTTCAAGACCATGAATCTGGAATGCCGCTCCATCACGACATTATCAGCGGCCCGGAGGCTCTTTGACCGAAGCGAACGCTTTCGGCACGATTCCGGAAAAGGCGCAACGAACAGTTCTTCTGCCCCTCTCCCCCGGTCTTCCGCCGGGGAACAGCGGCAGGGATAATCACGAACCCTCCCTATCGGTGATGCCGGCGGAGGGATGCAGATATATCGATATCAGGAGAACGAGAACCGCATGAATTTCAATTTTACCGACGATCAGCAGTTGTACATGGAAACAGTCCGGAAATTCACCAGGAACGAGGTACTGCCGAAGGTTATGGAGATGGAACGGGACCACCGCTTCCCCTTTGACATCATCAGAAAGGCATGGGAGGTGGGTCTGCTGAATCTTTCCATTCCCGAATCGGTGAAGGGATACGAGGTGGATCTCCTTTCATCGTCCCTGATTGTCAGAGATCTTTCCTACGGCGATACGGGCATTTCCACATCGGCCATGTGCAACGATCTTGCCAATGTCGTCATCGCCCGCCATGGAACGGAGGAACAGAAGAAGGCCTTTCTTCGTCCCTTCGTGGAAGCACCTCTCCTTTCGTCCTTCTGCCTGACGGAACCCGGCGCGGGTTCCGATAACCTGGCGATGACGACATATATTAAAAAAAGAGACGATGGAAAGTACGTACTGAACGGTGAAAAGTGCTTTATCACCAACGCCTCTCATGCCTCGCAATTCACCGTCTTCTGCAAGGTCGGCAAACCGGGCAGCCTGATGATTGCCTGTGTCATTATCCCCTATACCTCTATTCGTGACGGTAAGGTCGTCTCGCTGCCCTCCGGCGGCCGGCACATCACCCTGCCGGAAGGCGGGACGATACTGACGGGAAAACCGGAAGACAAGCTCGGCCAGCGCCTGTCGAATACGGCGACGGTAACCTTCGAGGATGTGGTCATTGAGGACCGCCAGATTATCGGAAACCGGAGGCTCGGCTTCAGATATGCCGTCGACGTCCTCGATTATGCACGGCCCATGGTCGCGGCAATCGGGGTGGGCCTGGCCAGGCGGGCGCTGGATGTCACGCTGGAATATACCAGAGAGCGGAAGCAGTTCGGGCAGAGACTCTGCGATATGCCCGTGGCGCGGGATCTGCTGGTGGAGATGTGGAAACGGGTGGAACTGGCCGATCTGACCCTGATGAAAGCGGCATGGAAGGTTCAGGAAGGGAGCGACGACAGGGGCATCTATGCCTCTCTTGCCAAGAATACGGCAGCCGAAGCGGCCCTGTTCTGTACCAGGGAAGGACTGCATCTTCACGGCGGGTACGGATTCATGTCGGAATATGAAATATCCAAACTGGCACGGGATGCCCACATTATCGACATCTATGAAGGCGTCAGGGAAGTCCAGAACATGATTATGGGACGGGAGCTGGTGTAACAATGTTGTATCTTCACGGGTTAGGTCATTATCATCCGGAGACCGTGATCACCAACCGGTTTCTGGAAGAACTGGACATAGGAAGCAGCGAAGAGTGGATCCTGGATCGCGTCGGTATCCGCGCCCGCCGTACGAGTCTGCCCCTGGAGTATATTAAAACGACGAAAAATCGAGATCCCCGTGCGGCATTCGAGGCCTGCGGGCTGACGAACGCCCGGACCGGGGCCTTTGCGGCCCGCCTGGCCCTTGAGCGTGCCACCGTCACGCCGGATGAAGTGGGGATGGTGGTATCGGGAAGTTCGGCACCCGATTATGTAACTCCCGCCGAGGCGGCGACGGTGGCGGCGGAACTGGGGATCGATGTCCCCTGTTTCGATCTGAATTCGGCCTGTTCCAGTTTCGGCATGCAGCTCAAGTTCCTGTCCGACATGAAACCGGAAACACTTCCCCCCTATATACTGGTCGTCAACCCGGAGAATCTGACCCGTATCGTCGATTACGCCGACCGGCGTTCGGCCCCCCTCTTCGGTGACGGGAGCAGTGCGGCCGTTGTATCCGCCTCTGTCCCGTCGAACAAGGTCTTTGAAGAATGCGCCTGCGATTCGCATCCGCTGTCGTGGGACAAGGTCTATGTGCCGCGCCTGGGACACTTCGCGCAGGATGGAAGGGCCGTGCAGGGATTTGCCATTCGCAAAACGACGGAATATCTCAAACAGCTGCAGGCACCGGCCAACGAGGGTTCGGGGCGGTTCAGGTTTGTGGGACATCAGGCAAATCTGGGAATGCTGAAGACGGCCTGCGAACGGTGCGGGCTGCCCGATGAATCACACTGGCACAATGTGATCGATTACGGCAATACGGGCTGCTCGAGTGCCCCCTGTGTCCTGAGCCAGCACTGGGACGAGCTGCGTGCCGGAGACCGCGTGGCCCTGGTGATGGTGGGTTCGGGGCTGACCTGGGTTCGCGCACTGTTGAAGATCCTGGAATAAACCTGCCGGGGTACCGGAAAGAGTGAGGGGATTGTGAACTACTCTGAATTTATAACGAAAGAAAGTTTTGAACTGGACGAACTGATCGCCTTTGCCTACGGACGGCTGGTGGATGATCCTCCCGGCGATTTTGATGCCCGGTTGCCCGCACCCCCCTTTCTCATGGTGGATCGCATCGATTCGATACGGAATAACGGCAGGAGAGGCTCTCTCACGGCCGAGCAGGATATACGGATGGATGCCTGGTATTTTCAGTGTCACATGCCGGGTGATCCCGTGCAGCCGGGATGCCTCTGTGTGGACGCGATCTGGCAGCTGCTCGGTTTTTACTGCAGCTGGAGAGGCGGATTGGGCGGCGGCAGGGCGCTGGGCTGCGAGGAAATCATCTTCAACGGACAGGTACGGCCCTTTAACCGGACGGTCCGTTATGAAATTGAAGTAAAGCGGTTTACCCACCTGCACGCCTCGGGCGCAAGCATCGTCATCGGAGACGGCAGAGTATTCGTGGATGATGAGCTGATCATGACGGTCAAAAATGGGCGTGCGGGAATCTTCAAGGGGATTGTCTATCCAGATTATCCCAAACGGTCAGCCAATTCCAGGGGTGGCATTATAAGGAGAGACGTATGAGCGATCTAAAGGACACTCGTCACGATCAGGCGTGTAAACCGGTGGCCGTCGTCACCGGCGGTGGAACAGGACTGGGCGCCGCATGCTGCAGGGCTCTTTCCTCCGTGGGATTCAGGGTAGGTATCCATTATCGGAACAGTGAAGAGCAGGCACGGGCCATCCTGTCTCAGGTAGCAGATGGCTTTCTCCTGAGAGCGGATCTCGCCGATCCGGATGAGGTGGAACAGATGGCGAAGGCCATCAAGACGGTTGCCGACCGTGTGGATGTACTGGTCAACAATGCCGGAATATCGATCAACCGCGACATCAATACCATGAAAATGGACGAGTTCGATCTGCAGCGCGCGATGCTGCGGGGAACCTGGTACCTGACCAAGCGGATACTGCGTCTCTTCATGCTCCGCAGGAACCACGGGAGGATCATCAACATCTCCAGTGTCGTCGGCCATGCGGGAAACGCCGGGCAGATTCCCTACACGATGGAAAAAGCGGCCCTCGATGCCTTTACCCGATCCCTCGCGAAGGAACTGTGGGGAAGAAACATTCTTGTCAATTCGATTGCCCCGGGATTTATCGATACGGCCATGACGGCGGATCTTCCCGATGAGGTTCGTGAAAGGATTCTCGAAAGTATTCCCCTGGGACGCATGGGGCGTCCCGAAGAGGTGGCTGATGTGGTGGCCTTTCTTGCCGGCCGGGGAAGTTATATCACGGGAAGCGTTATTCACGTCAACGGAGGGCTCTATGGGGGCTGACAGAAACACCGTTCAGGAAATACTTTCCCTGGTACCCCAGCAGCATCCCTTCCGGTTTATTGATGACATTCTGGAGGTGGACGAGAATCACATTGTGGGAACCTACCGCTTTCGGGACGACGAATATTTCTATGGCGGTCACTTTCCGGGACACCCCGTCACCCCCGGCGTCATCCTGATTGAAGCGATGGCCCAGACCGGTGTCGTTGCCTTCGGCATCTATCTGTTGATGCGGCAGGGCATGTCGTCCGAACAGATCAGGCAACTGGTAACCCTTTTTGCCATGGTTGATGGCTGCGAGTTCAGCGGCATGGTCAGGCCCGGAGAGACGGTCATCATGAGAGGCGAAAAGATCTATCTTCGGAGAGGAAATTTAAAAACGAAGGTCAGTATGGAACGGACAAACTCAGAAGCGGTCTGTTGTGGAATACTGACCGGCAGGGGAGTAAATATCGATGAAAAGTAGAGTCGTTGTAACGGGAATGGGCGTGGTGGCGCCGAACGGACATGGATTAACCGGTTTTGAGAAGGCCCTGCGTGAGGGCCGGTCGGGGATAGGGTTTGTCCCCGCGCTGAAAGAATTGAATTTTTCCTGCCAGATCGGCGGCATACCGGAAGGTTTTCATGAAGTCCGCACACGCTATTTTGACCATGAAAAGCTTCTCTCCCTGAACGATAATATCGGCTACATATCCGTATCAGCCGTTGACGCCTGGCGCGATGCCGGGTTCACCTGTACCGGCGACAATGAACGGGTAGACTGGGATACCGGTGCGATCCTCGGGTGCGGTATCGGCGGCATGGATACGATTGCCGGGCGGGTGGTTCCCATGGTCAGCGAAGGCAGGACACGCCGCCTGGGAAGCAGGATCGTCGAACAGGTCATGAACAGCGGAACGAGCGCCCGTGTCGGGGGGCTCCTTGCCCTGGGAAATCAGGTAACGTCAAATTCCGCCGCCTGCAGTACCGGAACAGAGGCCATTGTGAATGCACTGGCACGAATACGGGCGGGGCAGGCGAAACGGATGCTGGCAGGCGGTTCCGAAGGAGCGTCTCCTTACATATGGGCGGGATTCGACGCCATGCGGGTCATTGCACGCAAGTTTAACGATCAGCCGGAAAAGGGATCACGCCCGATGAGCGCGTCCGCAAACGGCTTCGTTCCCGGTGCGGGAGGGGCCGTTCTGGTCCTCGAAGACCTGGAGACGGCACTTGCCCGGGGCGCCAGAATTTACGCGGAGGTTCTGGGAGGAAACGTCAACTGCGGGGGTCAGCGCAACGGCGGTTCCATGACGGCACCGAACCCGGAAGGGGTACAGCGCTGTATCAGAAGTGCTCTGGCCGATGCGCAGATCACCCCGGATCGGATAGATGCAATCAATGGCCACCTGACGGCAACCTTTGCCGATCCCTATGAGATCAGCAACTGGTCACGGGCACTCGAGCTGGGTCCGGGGAATTTCCCCTATATAAACTCTACCAAATCCATGATCGGGCATTGCCTGGGGGCAGCGGGGGCCATTGAGAGCGTTGCCGTCATCCTGCAATTGTACAAGGGGTTTTTGCACCCCTCAATCAACTGTGAAGACGTGCATCCCGAAATCATGGAGTTTTCAGACAGGATTCCCCGCCAGGTTCTGGAATATCCGGAGTTAAAGGTTATTGCCAAAGCCTGTTTCGGTTTCGGCGATGTGAACAGCTGCCTGATTTTCAGAAAGTGGGAAGAATAGATTCAGTGTTCGGCTTTAAAATCAACTAAATGAAGAGGAGTAGAAACAGTGGATGAACAACAGATTTTTCAGGAAATGGTAAAAATTCTCGAACCCTATGTCAAGGATCCGGCCCTGTTGCAGACGGCAACAAAGGAGACGCATATTCTTGATGACCTCAAGGTCAATTCCGCACGCCTGGTAGACGTTATTATCATGTGTGAGGATGTGTTCGACATTGAAGTCGATGATGACGATGCCGACGGTATCAAAACCATCGGGGATGCGGTGGTTATTATAAGCCGCAAGCTGCATTAGCGAACACCGCCTCTCGGGCAAACGGGGGTTCTTGCCGCAACGGCACAGACCGGTGCATCGGAACCGAATTGAAATGGAAGGATATATCATGAAGGGGATCACGGGACATTTCCTCGCTCTCCAATACCTGGCGGGACGTTTTTCCGCCTTCATACTCGCCCCGCTCTTCTACCTTGCAGTGCGCTGCATGGGGTACCGGGTGCGGCACCTGAAGGAGGCGAGAAAAAGGGTACGGGAGCTCTATGCGCGTCACCGGGGACCCTGGATCATCTGTCCCAATCATCTTACGATGATCGATTCCGTGGTTCTTGCCTATGCCATGGCGCCCGTGCACCGCTACCTGATTCAGTACGGGCGGCTTCCCTGGAATCTGCCGGAACGGGCGAATTTCCAGCGCAATGTCTTTCTGGCCCTGCTCTGCTATCTGACGAAATGCATCCCCGTCGACCGGAGGGGCGATAGAACCAGGGTCAAAGTCACCATGGATAAGTGTGCCTATCTCCTGGAGCGGGGGGAAAGTCTGCTTATTTTCCCGGAGGGGACCCGTTCCCGGACCGGTCGGGTCGACAGTGAGGCGTGCTCCTACGGTGTCGGCCGCCTGATTGCCCATTCTCCCGACTGCCGGGTCATGTGCATCTACCTCAGGGGCGACGGGCAGAAGATGTACAGCACCGTTCCTCGATTCGGAGAACGTTTCACCCTGCGGATCGAAGCATTCGCACCGGAGATGGCAGGCAGGGGACTGAAGGCACAGAGGGAGTGCGCACGGCAGATCGTCGAACGCCTCGCCTTCATGGAGGAGGAATATTTTGATCGGCAATGATATTGTCGATCTCGCCGATCCCCGGGCAGCGGGAAAGAGCCGGGACCTGCGCTTCATGGATCGGGTCTTCACGGCAAAGGAACGGCAGGCGATCTTCAATCACGTCAACCGGGATCTGTACCTCTGGAGTCTGTGGGCGGGGAAGGAAACGGCATACAAGGCCCTGTGCAAGATTTATTCTGCCCTTTCCTCTGCGCCAGGACGCTACGAAATAGAGCTGTTTCCCTCTGCCGGCCCGGTGCCGGAGAGGGGCGTTGCCCGTACCCCATGCGGGTCGGTATCGCTCCGTCTCTTTACCGGGCGTGATCACCTCCATTGTATCGGGGTAACGGCAGGGCACGATACGGATTCGGTTATGTGGGATGTTGCAAGGATAGACCGGGGAAACGCTGATCCGGGATATCAGTCCGAGATTGTGAGGAACATGATCAAACGAGCGGCATCATGCTATCTGAAAGAATCACCGGAAACCATGGAAATCGTTCGTATCAGGGGGCCTCGTGGTCTTGGACCTCCGGTACTCTATGTTCGAAAGGCGCAAACGACTATCGATATCAGCATGAGTCATGACGGCCGGTTTGTGGCCTGCGCCCTCCAGGATATCCGCGGTAAATCGACAACGCCGCAGGACGCGCCGGCAGGAAACAATGTCACCGTCGGCGTCGGAGGTTCACGGCAGTGATAAAGGGTGCAGCGCAATGCAGCAGTTGGCCTTTTTATGAAGCCATCAATGTTAACAGGAGAAACAGATGAGAACTACCAGTGACCGGATAAAGGATTTTGAGAGTAGGCGAGCCCGGCTTCAGACCATGGGCGGCGATAAAATGATCAAAAAACAGCATGCGCTGGGGAAACTGACCGCCAGGGAACGGCTGGATCTCCTGTTTGACGAAGGCACGTTTCAGGAGATACAGCTTTTTGTAAAGCACCGTTCAACCCTGTTCGGCCTGGACCGGAAAGAGATCAGGGGGGACGGTGTCATTGTCGGGTTCGGTCTGGTGAACGGACGTACCGTCTTCGCATGCGCCCAGGATTTTACCAGTGCCGGCGGAAGCATGGGCGAGATGCACGTGAAGAAGATATGGAAGGTTATGGACATGGCGCTTGACGCCCGGAAACCCTTTGTTGCCCTGAACGATTCCGGCGGAGCCCGCATACAGGAAGGGGTTCCCGCTCTGGATGGAGGAGGGGGCATTTTTTACCGCAACACCATGGCATCGGGCTATATTCCCCAGATTACGGCCGTGATGGGTCCCACGGCAGGGATATCCGTCTATTCTCCTACGCTGGCCGACTGGGTGTTCATGGTCGAAAGGAGCAGCTACATGTACATAACGGGACCGGACGTGGTGAAAGAGGTCCTGGGCGAAGAGGTGGCACACGAGGCACTCGGCGGAGCCCACGTCCACGCAACGCAGAGCGGCGTCTGTCACTTTGTGGCGGTCAGCGACGCAGAGTGCATTACCGACATAAAGAAACTCCTGTCTTACCTGCCCGACAGCTGCCGGAGTCCCCTGCCCATTGCCCCCTGTACCGATGTGCCGGACAGGGAATGTCCCGAGCTTGATTCCCTTATTCCCGACAGATGCAACCGGGCCTACGATATGAAGAAGATTATCACGGCGGTGGCCGACAATGGAGAGATATTCGAACCTCACAGGCTCTGGGCCAAGAATATTCTTGTCGCCTTCATCAGGATAATGGGGCGGCCCGTTGGTGTCATCGCAAACAACGCGGGACATCTGGCGGGAGTGCTGGACGTTGACGCATCCGACAAGGCCGCACGCTTTATCCGTTTCTGCGACGCTTTCAATATTCCGCTTCTCACCTTTACCGATGTTCCGGGATTCATGCCGGGAACCCGGCAGGAATGCGCGGGCATCATGCGTCATGGAAGCAAACTGCTCTACGCCTATTCCGAGGCCACGGTACCCAAGATTACGGTCATTGTTCGAAAGGCCTATGGCGGTGCCTACATCGGAATGTGCAGCAAGAATCTCGGAGCGGATTATGTCATGGCATGGCCGACGGCGGAGATCGCCGTCATG
>Ga0272441_10013535_pt1 | contig 11711 bp, 9 predicted proteins | sample SSMProp6N_FD_193582 | JGI IMG/M metagenome (GOLD analysis project Ga0272441, IMG submission 193582) | Marine sediment archaeal communities from Little Sippewissett salt marsh, Falmouth, MA, United States - SSM-Prop-6N | ecosystem: Environmental > Aquatic > Marine > Wetlands > Sediment ... | reverse complement strand
GAATAGTTATTAAAAATGTTGTAGCCAGTATTAATCTTTTTACAACAATTGATCTTGTTACAGCTTATCAAACACTTATTGATGATGATGATTTATTCGTCAGTTATAATCCTGAAACCTTCCCAGGTCTTATCTTAAAAATCAAAAAACCTAAGATCAGCTCACTAGTTTTCAGCTCAGGCAAACTAGTCTTAACTGGAGCTAAATCCACTCAAATGGTCCATCAAGGAGTTCAAGAGATGATTAAGATTCTCAAAACTGTTGGTACATCTATAACTGAAGAGCCCGAAATCATCGTTCAGAATATAGTTGCTTCTGGACACTTTAATCACAGAACAATTAACTTAGAACTAGCAGCCTTATGGTTAGAACATTCAATGTACGAACCAGAACAATTCCCAGGTTTAATTTACAGACTTGCAGAACCCAAAACAGTCCTACTCTTATTCCAATCAGGAAACCTAGTATGTACTGGTGCTAAAACTGAGGAACAGGTTCGTCAAGCTGTTGAAAATACTTACAATACTTTAGATGAAATCAATGCTTTTGATTTCTAAAACATCCCTTCTCTTATTTTTTTGTCCATTTGATAGACAATCACTTTTCATCTAAAAATTTTTAATAAAATTACCTATTTGGATTATATGGAATCATATCAAGAAGAGATAATAGCACTTTTTTCAGAGTTACTCAGCATTCCTTCTCCTTCTGGAAAAGAAGAAAAGATGATTGAAATTATTATCCAAAAAATAAAATCCATTGGTTATGAACCTCAGATTGACTATTCTGGAAACATCTTTGTGGAAATTGCAGGTGAAAACAATGATGTTTCTTGTTGTTTAGCCTCTCATATGGATGAGATAGGATTAATGGTAACAAAAATCAATGAAGATGGTTCATTAGGTGTAGAACGTGTTGGTGGTAGTTTGCCATGGAAATATGGTGAGAGACCTTTAGAGATTTTTGGTCAGAATAAAACCATAACTGGCATTAGTTCCATGGGATCTGGTCATGGTAGTAGGAAGAATGATACACAAATCAAGTGGGAGGAAGTCAGAATAATAACAGGTTATTCTGCAAAACAGCTTAAAGAATTCGGTATTGAAGCTGGAACAAGAATTCTCCTAGATAGAAATGAGTGTGGTCCTCGAATCCTAGGAAACGAAACCAATCCATTAATCGCTGCTTGGACTTTTGATGATAGAATGGGCGTAGTTACACTCCTAAGATTGCTAAAATCTATAAAAGACGAAGCTATAAAAGTAAAAATGAAGACGATAATAGCTTTCACTGTCCAAGAAGAAACAAGTTGTTTTGGTGCACGTTCACTCGCTCAGAAAATTAAACCAACTTTCTTTATCGCTGTTGATGGTTGCCCTACGGCATCTCATTCACCAGTTGTTGTAGATGAGAGACCAGGCATATGGATTAAGGATAGAAGACAGTTTTATAGTGATAAACTCATTGATGGTCTAACTAATGCTGCTACTAATGTTGGTGTTGAACTACAAAGAGCTATATTTACAGGAGCAGCAAGTGATGCAAGTTCTGTAGGTATGACAGGTTTTTCAGACCAATTAGCAACCATAGGTCATGTTCGAGAAAATAGCCATGGATATGAGGTAGCCTCCTTAGAAGCTTTTGAAAATTTATACAAGACACTAAAGGAATTCGTTTCTAATTGGGATGGATAGAAACTACCTTTACTTATTTTTTAAAAGCATCTTTCATTCTAGTTGTATAATCCCAAGAATAAAGTTTCACAGGTTTTATTATAATAGCTACCTCTTGTTCAATTCTACTTATTAAAAAATTATAAAGCTTTGAATTTCTATTTACTTCATATTTATCCAGAATTGCTATAAGAACATCTCCACCCTGACTATAGTCTAAATCAGCATAGCCAAAACCCCTGATTCCTTTATAGGGAGGTTTATCTCCTGCAATCTCAAACCCACATCTATTGTTTTGAGTTAAATACTCAACGATTTTAGCATCATTGATTGTAGCACAATAGATTTTTCTTTCCTTGTATAAATACCATAAGGAAGTAGTTATGGGAAAATTAGAATTGTTTATAGTACCCAATCTAACAGGGATTTTTGTTTCTTCTAAGAATTTTTCTCCCCTTTCAGTCAAACTACCATCAGATATCATAAATAAAACAAAGTAGTATAATTCAAAAATTTATCCCAATTTATTTTATTTTTGACAAGGCTTTGTCCATATCTTCTATTAAATCGTCTATATCCTCTAATCCCACAGACATTCTAATCATTGTGTCAGGTATACCTATAGCTAATCTTTCTTTTTGAGTTAACTGCTGATGAGTTGTAAAAGCAGGGTGAGTAGCAAGTGTTTTTGTTGAACCTAAATGTCCTGTATGGATAATCAGTTCAAAAGCATTGATAACATTCTTAGCATCCTCCAATTCTCCTTTAGTTACAAAGGACATTAAACCACTAAATCCTTTAAGCTGTTTCTTGGCTAATTCATGTTGGGGATGACTTGGTAAACCAGGATATTGAACAGATTCTACTTTTGTATGATCCTCTAGAAATTCTGCCAGAGCTAAGGAATTTTCACAATGTTTATTCATTCTCAGGCTTAAGGTTTCCATGCCTAAAAGCAAGAGCCAACTATTAAAAGGGCTAATTGAAGGGCCTATATTTCGATAATCTCTTTCTCGGATATCATTAATGTATTCAGCAGAACCAGCAATTACACCAGAAATACAAGAAGAATTCCCACTAAGATATTTGGTTGCTGAATGAACGACTATATCTGCCCCTAGATTAACAGGTTGTTGAAGCGCTGGGGTCGCAACAGTGTTATCTACCATCAAAGGAATTTCATGTTCATGAGCTAACTTAGCAAGAGCAGGAATATCTCCAATGAACAAATTGGGATTGGAAGGTGTTTCTACATAAACAAATTTAGTATTCTCATTTATTGCGTCAGACCAACTCTCAATTTTGGTTGAGTCCTCTACAAAAACAGGATTGAATCCTAACCTTGGGAGAGTATCTGTAAACAATTTATTAGAGCCTCCATAGATTTTTCCAGAAGTTACAAAACTATCTCCCTTTTCCATTAGATGAATACAAGCCATAAATATAGCAGACATACCAGAACCAGTAGCTAAAGCTTTTTCAGTTAATTCTACAGCGGCTACCCTCTCTTCCAACATATGGTTTGTAGGATTATCCATCCTTCCATACATGAACCCTTCAATCTCATAGCGAAAGAGTTGAGCTGCATATTCTGCGCTTTCATAAGGATATGCTACACTTTGGTAAATAGGGGGAGTGATCGTATTGGTTTCTAGAACATCATGACCAGTATGAATACAGTGAGTATCAAAACCATAATTCTTGTTTGATTTTTTGTTCATAAATTTCTGAAATGGAATTAATACTTAAGTTTTTCATGCTAAATATTGAATCAAACTGATTTTGAGATAATGTTTTAAACGCTAGAAAGATTTTTTCTTGATATTAATGACTTTAGAAGAAGTATATCGAATTATAGAGAAGAATAAAGAACAATCTATTGGTCTTTTAACTGAATTACTGAAGATTCCAAGTATAGCAGCTAAGAAAACAGGAGCATCTGAAGCTATAGAATACCTATCTAAGCAGTTTAAAGAAGCAGGTTTTTCCTATTTTATTGCTGAAACAGCAGGTAATCCTGTCTTTTGTGCAGAGATGAATGTGGGTGCAGATAAGACACTTCTATTCTATGATCATTACGATGTACAACCAGAAGACCCCATTGATCTTTGGGATTCTCCTCCCTTTGAACCAACAATCAGAGATGGAAAACTCTTCGCTCGTGGAGTATCAGATAACAAAGGAGAAATAATTTGCAGGTTGCAAGCTATTAAAGCATATAACGAAGTGTTTGGCAAACCTCCTATCAACATTAAATTCGTTATCGAAGGAGAAGAAGAAGTAGGTTCGCCCAATTTAGAAGAGTTTGTTAAGAAGAATAAAGAATTCATTTCTGATGCAGATGGATGTATTTGGGAGTTTGGAGGAAGAGATGGAGAAGGAATTCAACAGATATATCTGGGAGTGAAAGGCATTCTCTACGTTCATCTAAAAACTAAGACTATCGGTAAAGACATCCATAGTGGTTATACTCAATTCGTTAATAATGCGGCTTATGAATTGATTTGGGCTCTTTCAGCTTTAAAAGATAGAGAAGATAAAATAAAAGTTCCAGGATTTTATGACAATATCTCTAAACCTACAGCTGAAGATTTGAAAATAATCGAAGATTTTGTACTGAAAGAGGATCTTTTGAAAGAAAATTTCGGAGTTGAAGAGTTCCGTCTGGGACTAACAGGTTTGGACATGAAGAAAAAATATTTCTTACAACCAACATGCAATATTTGTGGATTGTGGAGCGGGTATCAAGGGCCTGGAGGAAAAACTGTCACTCCAAATGAAGCATTCGCAAAAGTAGATTTTAGGTTGGTTCCAGGCCAAGATCCCAAAGATCTAATTGAGAAGATAAGGAGATATTGGGATGAAAATGGTTTTCGACACATTGAAATTACTTCATGGGACGGTTATGAAGCTGCTCAAACATCAATAACAGAATCTTTTGCAGCAACTGTTGTAAAAGTAATAGAAGAAGTTGAAGGACATAATCCTGTTATCTGGCCAATTGTGGGCGGATCTGGACCGATGTATCTCTTTGAAGGAGTACCGTGCGTTTCAATTGGTTGTAGCCATTCTAAAGCTAATGCTCATGCTCCTAATGAAAATATCTTCATAGATGATTTTGTTATAGGGATGAAAACTATTGCAAATCTAGTTCACCGGTTCTAAATGAATCGGTGCAAATGTTTTTATCAACAGCTTTCAAACAGCACCATAATGTGTGATACAGTAGTTGCTATTGGTAACTCGACCAGAGATGGGAGCGTCATTTTCGGTAAGAATTCTAATAGAGTACCTAATGAAGCTCACAATATTGAGTATATTAAAGGTAAGAAACATAAACAGAACACCAAAGTAAAATGTACTTATATATCCATCCCACAAGTAGAAAAAACTCTTGATGTTTTGTTACTAAAACCCTTTTGGATGTTTGGCTGCGAGATGGGAGCAAACGAATATGGCGTAACTATAGGTAATGAAGCTGTTTGGAGTAAAGAACCTATTAGAGATATTGGGTTGCTAGGGATGGATCTCATAAGATTAGCCCTAGAGAGAGCAAAAACAGCCAAGGAAGCTCTAATAACAACTACAGAATTGTTAGAGAAACATGGTCAAGGAGGACAGTGTTCATATGGCATTAAAGGGAGAGATTATCATAATTCCTTCATTATTGCTGATCCTAAGGAAGCTTGGGTTTTAGAAACCGCAGATAAATATTGGATAGCAGAGAAAGTTAAGGGAATACGAACTATTTCAAACACGCTATCAATAGGAAGGGAGTATGATCTAATTCATCCAGATTTAATAAGTGATGCAATTACTAAAGGATATTCCAAATCAGAAGAAGAGTTTCATTTTGCTAATGATTTTATTCCTAAATTTAGAATATATCACATACTAAAGGAATCTAGTCCGAGATCACAATTATTTTCTCAAGGATTGAAAAGACAACAATGCACAACAGCCCTTATGCTTAGAAAGAAAGGTAAAATCTCACCAGAAGATGTAATTTCAGTTCTGCGAAACCACAATGTTCCTGAGGAAAAGGAATCAAGTTTTTCAATTGATAAGGCGAAAGCTACTAGTCCATGTCACCATGCATCAAATCTGACTGTCCCCGATCAAACGACTGGTTCACTTGTATCTCACATCAAAAAAGACATCCAGGTTCATTGGGTGTCAGGTTCTTCCGCACCTTGTATTAGCACATTCAAACCAATTTTTCTCCCCGAACCAGGATTGAAAACTAATCTAAAGCTCTCTGAAGCAGCTTACGATAAAGATGCTTTCTGGTGGATAAATGAAAAATTCCAAAGATTAGTGAGTTTAGATTATCAAAAACGACTTGTAGTTTTTAAGAAAGAAAGAGATAAAATGGAAGAAGAATCAATCAAAAAAGTTCTAAACATAACAAAGAAGTTGAAGGGAAAACCAACAGATAGCAATGTTAAAACTATGAACAAAATCACTTCAGAAGCGTTCAAAAACAATATAGAAAAAGTTAGAATGTGGACGGAAAAAATAGAAGAATTACCTATCGATGTAAAAACTGGTTTTCTTTTCAGAGCATTTTGGAACACTCAAAATAAAGAAGCAAAAATGGAATGATCTAATGCGCAGATTCAGTGGTGCCGTTATTTTCATAGCAACCTTACGGAAGCTCCAACGGTAAAACCTACATCATTATCTACGCAAATTACAACTAATTTGTCTAAAAATAAATCTTCCTTTTGCGATAAGTTTAATTTGTGAGCATGCATAATATCCGTAATGATAGATGTTATTCAACAATTTTTAGAGAAGGAATACGAAGAGGCTCAGAGAGTTCACAATCTAAAACTACAGTTTGACAGATATAAAACAATGAGTAAAGATATGATTGATGAGTTTGAAGCTGAGACCTCTAGTTCTACTACACTTATTGTCTCCGCTTTGTATACAGCTGATTATATTATTACTTCTTCTGACGTTAAATTTGAACTGGAAGATTCAGCAAGAAGACGAGAGATAATAGATATGTGGTCAAAATTATCTTTGCCAAGAGAGGATGTCTGGAATGAAGTTACTCACGTTGTAGCATTTACTTACAAAGTTTCTTCCATACTTAGGAAGAGGTACTATTATTTGTTAGATCGAGGAGTTGCTAAACATATTGCTGCAGCTTTAGTTGCAGATTATTATACAAGACATTTATTAAAGTTCGTTCGCGAGAAAATTGCTTATATTCCATTATGGTGGATTAGCGTTCTTGTAGAAACAGCGTTATGCTTAACAATCTTTTCAAAAACAAAACAGAAATGGGGTAATTTAGATAAGATTCTCCAATCATCAGAAAATGGAGTTATTGCACAAGTCATCGCCAACCATTTTATTAAAGAAACAGAAGGAGAACCAAATCAAGCTGTTCCTATACCTTATTTCAATGAATCAACCATGTTTTACTACTTTACTTGGCAGGATGGAGAGACTAAAGGTGAAAAATTTGAATCCCTTCTTCCTGTATTAAAATCACCCCAATTGGGTAAAGAATTCAAGAAAGCAACAAACTTGCTTAGTGGTGATTATCCCCATTTGCTAAAGTACATTAGAATGGGAAGTAAACTCGAATCCATTTCTTCTGAATTGAATTTCTTCTTAGTACATGCTAGAACTGAAACAGCAGAAGGATGGATAGGGTTGCTTAGTCCATTAGATGACATAAATTTAAGAGAAATAGAAACTCTCTTGCAACTTAAATTACGCGACATAGCTGCTCTTGAATCTAACAAAAATATACTCCCAAAAATAGAGATACTTTCCAGAGCAAAAGAAGAAAGGGAAATTATTGAGGAAAAAATGGAAATTGAAGAATTACCTAAACCCAAGGGTTTCTTTGCTAAATTATTCTCTAAATTTAAGAAGAAGCAACAGCCGACTTACAAGAAAACTAAAGTGAAGAAGACCATACCAATAGATGCTTGGACAAGATTAGCACTTGATGAAATTCTACTTACTAGCGTATCTGGAATAAGTTTAGGATTAGAAATCTATGACGCTTATCGAGAAGACGATTTTATCATTAGTGGCGTAATTGAATCCCAGCAAATTTTAGATAAATCATCATCTTTCTACAAAGAAGAACAAGCACCTCCTACAACCTTCTATTCAGAAGCACCCATTCAATTTCCAACAGAGTTTCTTGATCCTGTAATTGGTGTAGTTAGTATCGCTAAGAGTTTCATTTCTCAGAGTTATAAAGAAAAGATTACTCGAATTGTTCCTGAAGAAGCTTTCTACGAAAATAAACTCGACCCAAAAATATTCAGATTAGTAGAATTTGTTAAAGGAGAAAAGGTGTTAATAGGTATTCTTGCTGAGAAACAAGCTCGTACAGCTATGACATTAGTTAGTCAAGAACCCACTTATCAACGAAGGTCTCTAATTCGAAAGGCTAATGAGATGATACATGCTCGAAGAGTAAACAATATTATCGATTCAGGTAAGAGGACTTTATCAAGAGAAATTAACTGGGACAGTGTTAACAAAAGCTTTGAAGAAAAACCTCTATTCTTTGAGGCTTAGTTGTCACTTTTTTTTCTTCGGGTTTATATTTTATTCTGCGGATAAAACTATTAGAAAGTATATATTAAACTAAACTGTATTTTAGCTTAGAAAAAATCAAGGAATGGCTAGGGGGTCCAAGATTTGAGAGATCAAGAAAATAGTGCTAATCAATTTTTCTTACGTGGGCAAAAAGGTTTTGAGGATGGAAATTATCAAACCTGTATTAAGGACCTCATTTATGCTCAAGAGATTTTTTCGTCTATTGGTATGAAGGAGCAGTCAGCTCAAGCGTTACTTTTAACCGCACAAGCTTATCACAATATTGACCACCTCACACAGTCAAGACAATTCTATTCCCTCGCACTTAGCAGATTTAGAGAACTAAATGATACTCCAAAAATTGGTGAGTGTGCAATGGTTCTAGGAATCACTTACCGAGAAGAAGGAGACTTTAAGAAGAGCAAACAATACCTCGCTGAAGCTATTGAAATCTTTACTACTTTGAACGATTATGAAAAGCTTGCCGACTCATGGAGAGGGCTAGCTCTAACCTACCAAATTGACTTAACACAATATTCTGAACATCCTGTCCATTCAATAAATGCTTACAGAAAAGCTATTCTTCTTTTTAAGAAAATAAAGAACTTCGAGAAGAAAGCTGAAACAGAACACGATTTAGGTCATATTCTTATTTCTCAGTCTAAATACCACGAAGCTCTTGAAGTTTTCCAAGATGCCCTCAACTACTATAAGAAACAGAATGATAAAGAACAGATCATACCAGTTTCAATTTTAATAGGTCGTATTTATTTTGAATTAGGTAAAAAACCTAAAGCAAAAGACTACATGAACAAAGCTATCGAAGAGATGAAAAGGTATGATTACTCTCAAGAGAAAATCAATATGCTTAAACAATCAATTATTGCTATGTTCAGTAGTTAGGTTTCAACTAGAAAAGTCTGTCAAATGTTGTTTCTATTTCTTCCGATACAACCAAGATCTCTATTTCTTTAAACTTCTGAGGAGATCTAATTAGTCTGTAAAGATACTCAATATCGAAATCTTCGATATGCTTCTTTCTTCTTAAGCTTGGGGGAACAATATGTCCAATAATTTGATAACCTGAGAAAACCTTCTTCTTCCTTTTCAATTCTTTCTCACTCATAGTAGTACCCACAAATAGTAAGGATTCTACTTCATCATTAGTTGACAAAGAATTGATAACAAATAATTCTAGATTTTCTAATAGGTCTTCTCTAGCATTAGAATATCTGAATTGAGTAATGGTTTTATGAATTTTATAATGGTCCTTTATACTAGGTAAGAGTTTTTCCTTGACGAAGTCTCTACTGACACCAAAAGCTGCATCGGAATCTTTTACTGCATTCTTGAAAGGCATAAATTGATTCGCCTTTGCTACCAAGTTATCTGAATTGGTTTTGACACCTAGATTCTTTAACATTTGAGTTGTTTGCTGGGATGATTGTAAATCGTAGAGCATTGAAACTCCAAGAACCATGGATAAAGCATAAGAATAGTGTTTCTTAATTGTCCTTTGTTCATCACTCTTTGTATATTTGAGAAACTCCATGGCCCTTTCGTAAAATATCAAAGCATATTGATAATTTTTGAAATCTGAAATTCCACTAGCTAGAGAAGAATAATAGAGAGATTTCTTTGTATTGCTTAACTTGTCTACGAAAGCGTCTAACTCTTTTAATATAGGTTCAGCAAGCTTTTGGGAAACTTTCAAAAATCCAGTTAATAAGGTCAATCTCCTAGTCGCTTCATAATCGTTTTTAAACAGTTTAATTGTCTTAAGAACTAACTTAACACCACCAAGTATAGTATTCTGATATTTGTCATTTGTAACCAAACCTGGATTCTCTGAAAAAACCTGCAGAAAATAATCTGTTGGCATTATAAGCTTAGTATCTGGATATGGTTTGCTATGAACTATATCAATAACTTCCGTACAATAATCTGCTGCTTTATTGAATTCTTTATTAAAATAATGCATCAATCCAAGGTTTACATCGCAAAAAACAATATTATCATAGAATCCATGTTCTTCTGAAAGCTTCTTTGATTGTTCTAAATAATCCATAGCTTTGTCTTTACCAATTGTTCTATGAATCACGAAAAACATATTTAGAACTCTAACTTGAAGCCTTGGGTCTTCTAATTTCAACGCAATAGTATGTGCTTTACTAACAGCTTTGTTTGCCCCTTCATAATCATTAGCTAATAGAAAAGAATCTGCTAGGAGAAGATAAAAAGATGCATCTAAGATATCATGTACTTTCGGTAGTATTGGTTTGATGTGCTTCAATATAATCAAAGCATCTTTCCTATTCTCTTGGTTAAGTAGCATTTTGCTTTCTAATAACATGTATTCAACAAAATTGTCTACTGAAATATTTGTATTCAAGTCTAAATGCTCGAGCATATCTTTGAATTTCTGCTCATCGTTAATCTTTTGAAGAAACTCTTTAGGTTGAAGATTTTTCAAATAATTATGCAAGGCAACTGTCATTGTAGGTCAGTGAAACAGTATAAATAAATCTGTTTTGTTCTAAGGCTGATCAAAAAATAAGCTGAAGTTTCTCTTTTATCGCATTAATAAGATCAGAAATTAGCACACTTTGCTTTTGACCAGTTTTCATATCTTGAACAGTTACTTTATTTTCGTCTAAATCCCTTTTTCCAACTATAACCATAAGCGGGATTGAACGATTGTTTGCATCTTCAAGCTGCTTACCAAGTTTCCAACCAAATGGATTGAACACTACTGAAAAGTGTTTTCTAAGCATATTGACTATTTCAGCTGTTTGAGGCAGAATGTCTCCTGGAATCATTCCCACATAGATTTTGGATGGATGTTCATATGCAGGAGTTCGTTCTAATTCATTTAGGATGGAATGCAAGACCGTTTCTCCCATACCTATACCAGTTCCTGGAATCTTCCCTCCCCCTAAGTCTTCTACGAGCTTATCGTACCTCCCACCACCAGCTATTGCTCTAGCTACTGATCCTGTTCTATCAAGAAATTCAAACACTATACCTGTATAATAATCTAGACCTCTTGCAATGGACATATCAAACTCACAATCTTCTGCTATGCCAAAAAGTTCCAGATATGTAATCAGCTCTTCCAAGTTGTTTATAGCCTTCTTAATATCCTCATTTACTTCCAATTTTCTTAGTTCTTCTACAACATCTTCTGGTTTGCCTTTAAGTAAGGAATAAGTGTAAAGTTTAGTGATTTGGTCAGAATTAAGATTCGCTTCTTCCATTGCTTGTTTAACAACAGTTTCTTCCAATTCTATTAATCGTGGAAGATAACTTGAAAGAACTTTATCATTTTCAATATCAGGATATGCCTTGTTTACATTAATATCTTGTTGCCAAATAGCTCTTAGCTTTTGTGCTCTTTCTTTTGCTTCATTTTCAGAGAATCCTTTTTCCTTTAACTCTCCTTCTATGGAATTCTGAATG
>Ga0272441_10013534_pt1 | contig 11711 bp, 7 predicted proteins | sample SSMProp6N_FD_193582 | JGI IMG/M metagenome (GOLD analysis project Ga0272441, IMG submission 193582) | Marine sediment archaeal communities from Little Sippewissett salt marsh, Falmouth, MA, United States - SSM-Prop-6N | ecosystem: Environmental > Aquatic > Marine > Wetlands > Sediment ... | reverse complement strand
TGACGCCCCACTGTTTGGCGGCCTCGACGTCGGTCCCCATGTAGATGTCGATCCGCTTGGTAAACCGGCTGTTCGTTTTGTCAAGCACCGTGTAGCGACCGGAGAGGCCCTCGATCTTCACCTTGGTTTTGTGGGTCAGACCCAGTTGGACCAGGTCGGGAGACACCGCGATGACCTTCATCCCGGGTTTCAACTCGTCGCCCCAGGCGGCCAACGTGGGATCCCCTTGGGTCTGCGACGCCACCGAGTTGTAGGCCGACGCCGTGACGTCAAGGCTCTGAGTCTGACCTTGACAGCCCAGGAGAAAGCCAGCTGCAAGAATGACGATTGCGAATCGATGGTGTCTCTGAACCATGACGGATCCCTCCTCGATTTTCAAAACCGAAGCATAGCGCGGCGCGATCCCCCAGCCACTCGGGTCCTTCGGTTCGCTCCAGCCCTTTGCGTCTGCCGTCGCTCGGGATGACAACGGAACGAGCAGCGCGCGATGGCCGCACAGGCGTATTCCAGCGCACCGCGCACGCAGTCACCCGGTCCCTAACCCCTTGCCGCCAGCCTCTCCCGAAATCGCCGGGCGAGGTTCGGCGGCGGTGCGGCGTGTTCCGACAGCAGTGCCAACACGGACGGGTACAACCATGTGTCGTCCTCGGAACTGAGCCGGATCGCATCGACCACCAACGGGTTGTTGCGCGGCAGCAGAAGTTGCTGCCCGCGGCGCCGAACCTCTCCCACACCGGCACAGAGACTCACGGTCACGGGTTCTCCCGTGCGGAGGTCGGTGACGCCATCCATCAGCCGGACGAAGTCACGCTCGGCCTGGAGCAGTTCGTTGGGTTTCAGAATCCGACCTCTCCCACTCCCGGTCACGCGGGACCTGAGCTCTCCCATGCGTCGCTTCGAGTCGGCGACGAATGACCTCCAATGACCGCGGTGGTGACGAGGCTCGGGCCGTTGCAGCCGGCTCGGAATCAGGTCGACCAGCAGATCGTGTTGCTCGGGGGTGAGCAACAGGACGATCCGGTTCCCGGCCGGCAGGCAGGACAGATCGCTGTCCGGCGGAACGCTCAAGAGTGGGCCGGGGCCCTGGTCGCCGATCCGGCGGAGATCGGCGAGGGAAAGACTCTTCCGAGCGCCGGTCTCGGCGTCCACGCTTGGGATCGCCGCGAGGTTGGACACGCGGTCCGCTCGAAGACCAGTGCGCGCCACCGCCAGGCACAGAGTGACCAGACGACTCGCCCGCTCCTGATTCACGTGGGGGCCTTCCTCCACGGCATCGACCACAATTCTCGCCACCTGATCCATCAAATCGGGGAGATGCGGGTCAACCGCCCGCCGCAACTGGTCCGGGGTGGCGCCCTCCGGGGTGATGTCGCCCATTTCCAACACCGCCTCGAACGGCGGGTACCCTGGCACGGTCGCCCGCGCAGACAGCACGCCGCGCCGCAAGAGCCACAGATGAGGGGCGTCCCCCTCGGGCGTCAGGGCGATACCACCCGGCAGCGGCCGGCCCAGACTCACCGAGTGCAACGCCGAGCTGAACCCCTGCGCAACCTCGATACCATCCACCGTCACCGCGACGGGGGCAAAACGGCACGCGGTGTGCACCCATGCCAAGGCGCGTTTGGCGTCGAAATCGGATCCTTCGAACCGCACCTCGAAGTCACCGTCCAGGTCCACCTCGGCGTCCAGTTCGAACCTGGGCCGTCCATCACACCGGGCCCTCAGAACGGTTGCCGAATCGCCATTCTGAACGGCGACTTGAACACGGGCACCCGGACACCCGGCCACCCACAGGAGCGCCTGTGCGCCGTCCTCCTCGAGAGCAACCACATCACCATGGCGGTCTTCGTCCGCCTGGGCCACGTCGAGCGCACATGCCGCCTGGCTCAAATACTCCGCCGAGCACGCCGTGCCTGGACAGCGCAGCACGAATCCTCGCCGATCCCGTTCCACATCGGCCGACGATGCGCCGTGCCGGATGGCGAACCGGATCAGCTCGGCCGGCAGCTGCCAGCTCCCCTGCAGCTGATGGGAACACAGCGCTCTCAGCTCGGACTCGACGTCCACGGTGAGAACCTCCGCCACCTTCACGCCGGACCCGGCCTTCCCTCGGCCACGGCTTGGTGGGCCAGCACCGCCAGCCACCTCCGCCGGGTTTCCGGACCGAGATCGAGGGCGTCGGCGATGCCGTCGGCGACCACGAACGCCGACCACGCCGGGCGATCCGGGAGCTCCTCGACGGCCGTCGTCCACAGGGGTGACGCCTCGTCCACGACCACCAGCCGTCCGGAGGTCGGGTAGCCGACCACACGCCCCTCGATGACCGCAACGTCGTCGGGCGCGTCGTCGGCGACGCGAACCAGCCATCGCTCGCCGAGTTTCTCGAGGGCCTCCTCCATCCTGTCGGTCGCTGGATTGGCTCGGGCGCGATCGGTGACACCACTCCAGGCATCGATGTCGCGACCACCGAGAAGATCGGCCACCACCCTACCCTCGGCCAGCTCCGCGTCGACCACCGTTTCACCCAGGCCCGACACCATGTGGGCGAGCTCCGATCCGAGATCACTCCGGAAGAGACGGTGTTCGCGGGCTCGGGCCATCACCGTGGCAAGCGACAACCGGCCGCCGGCAACCGCTGGAACGAGGCGACGAGAGTAGAGCGAATTCACAGCTCCATAGGCCCGTGGTCTGAGTAGCGCGCCGCGCAACAGCCGCGCCAAGTCCACGGTTCCGTCCGCTTCGATGGTGTGGTCGGACCGCCGCCGCCCCATCAGCATCGCTCCGACCGCTCCGAGCAGGGCGACGACGCCGATACCCAAAAGCCAAAGGCGCGACGCTCCGCCGCGGCCGCGGGTCGATTCGGCTCGGGGTTCCGGGACGGGTTGGGGCTCCTCAGCCACCGGAGAGGGTTCGATCGGGGTCACCGCAACCTCTTCGGATTCCGGAGCGAACACTTCCCACGCCGCGCTGGCATCGGCCACCCTCCACTGGTCGCCATCCAGATACTCCACCCAGGCGTGCAGCCCACCCACCGGGTATCCATCCGCGCCCACGTATCCCACCGCCAACCACGCGGGGATTTCGCTGTGGGTGAGAACCGCGGCGAGAAGGGAGTTCTGAACGTCACAATCCCCGGCCCCGACCTCCAGCGCCGTTGCCAGCACACCGCGCCCGCCATCCATCAACTCCCGAAAGCGGAGTGCGGCGTCCGGCGAGCGGTCATAGGCCACCGACCGCTGGACCAACTCGGTGGCAGCCGTGACCCGATCCGGTAGCGGCATCCCGGTCAGATCCGCCGCAGCCTCGATCATCGCGTCGGGTAGCTCGGGCCAGTTCGGGATCCTGCCGGGCAACACCGCCGGTCCCGGGCCGCTGACGTAACGAAGAATTCCGGTGAGGGCGTCGTTGACCACCAAAGCCGGATCGCCCAGTTCCGTTTCCACAAGCGCCACCGGAACCCCGTCGAGACGAACCGTGCTCGGGTCGACACGATGACCCGAGGCCACCGGCAGCTGCATGAGACCGGGCTCGGCGTCAATGCGAAGCTCCACTTCGAGGCAGTCCTGGGCGCACGGAGGGCCGCCGTAGGGAACGGCCGGATCCGGCGGCTGCTGCGGGACAGGTGTTCCGTCTCCCCCGATGGAGGCGATGCGTCGAGCCACGAACAGTGGCGCCGCCGCGTCGGGCCAATAGCGCAGCTCGATTGGAGGCCCTCCGGCCAAAGCGTCGATGGAAGGCCCGGTGTAGAGCGAGCCGAGATCGCGGTATGGTGCGCTCGCCGGCTCCGGCAGGGACAGTGCCGTGGGTGTCGGGGCTACCGCCACGGGCTCCACGGTGGTTGCCGTGATTTCCCCCTCCCGATCCCCCAGTCGCGTGATGCCGAGGACCGTCAATCCAGCAACGGCTGCCACGACAAGGGTTCCGAGAAAAAGCCCCAACGGACCCTTCATCGCGCGCCGTGCAGCGTCGAACCATCGCGCCGGCAACGACCGAGCGGCAATCTGGTCCAACTCGGCACCCACGAGTCGTTCCACCGCCCGCTCGGCCCGCCGGACCAGCCGCCGGAGGTTGGCATCGTCCCGGGCGTCGCCCCTCGCCAACAGGACGTGCAGCTGATCGGAGTCCAAGACCACCCGAGGCAGCAGGCCATCGGACAGCTCCATGGACACGCCGTCCCGGTCGGCGTCGGAGAGCAGGAGCTCGTCGAGAAAAGCCGCCTCCCGAACCCGCAGCCCGTGCGCAAAGACCTCCACCCGGGGTGACTCTGCCAGGGCCGCCGTGAGCCTCAGACCAGGCTCCTCCATTCTCACGTTCGGCATCGGCAGTTCGTCATTGTCGTCGACCGCCGTGCCGTTGATCACGATCTGCACGGCGGCATCCGGCTGATCACGGCGCCTCAGAAACCTGGCGTGACAGTGAACGGCACGGTGCAGCAGGGCTTCGAGATCGTCACCGGTGGCCGGTCGTTCGAGGACCACCTCCGTGCCCGGTTGCATGACCAGGCTGTGCTGCCGAACACTCCGGAACCCCCCATCGACCCGGAACTCCCAGCCGTCGGCGTCGGCCGGTCTGGAGCGCACCGTGATGAGGTCGGGCTCGAAGCGCAAGACCGACCAGAACCCGATGCCGAACCGGCCGGCCGCATCCCGTTGATCGAGCTTGCTGGAGGCGTACAGGGTGAAGAGGTACCTCCTGGCGTGTTCGAAGGTCATGCCGTCACCGTCGTCACGGCACGAGATGCGCTCGCGGCCGCCGTCCGTCTCGACGCGAAACCGCACCTCGCCCGCTCCCGCATCCCGGGCGTTCTGCAACAGCTCGCGCACGAACACCCAGGGATCCGAGCCGTAGCGGGCCGCCTCGAATCGCGCCCGCCGCCGGAAGCCCTCCGCGGTCTCCCCCACCTGCGCAGTGTACGCGGGTTTCACCAAACAATGATGTGAGCCCCGTCCCGTGCCCATGCCCGATCAAAGAACATAGAACGAAACCAATCACCCACCCGGAGCGACGTGGGCGCGATGATCGGGCGTGCCGTCTCTGACGATTTTGGGTCGAGGTCGAACAGTCCATGTGCCGCGACGAGTCCCAAATATCGTCAGAGGGGGCTCCCTCGGGGAGCGCGGTTGGGAGATGGGCGCGTCGAAGTCAGTACATCGAGGCGAACGCGACGGCCCGGTTTCCGGATCCCCCGCCCACCCATCTCTCATTGCTCATTTCGACCGGATGGTCGCCCCTCGTCCCTTGCCTCCCGTCCACCGTTCACCGATGATGGATGAAGAACGGTCTCAAAGACACCCGAAGGGGACCCGAATGACCTCGCCCCGCAGCAAGGACGTCGCATTGATCATCGGGCTTCTGATCCCTGTGGCCATGATCCTGTTCATCGCCGGCGCCATCTACCTGCCGCGGGTGTTTTCCACGGTGGAGCCGCCGGAGCATGATTTTCTCTACCTGGTGGGATATCCCTACGGCCCCGAGAGGTTCGTGGTGGTGGACGGCCACCTGACCCGGCAGCAGGTCGAGGAACCACGCTACCCGCCACCACACGGCACACCGGAGATTCAGTTTTTCGTCCACGATGTGGCAACCAACACCAGCACCCGGCTGAACTTCGACGAGGCGGCGCAATTGAGCCTCGACAACGGGCACCTTTCGCCCGATGGGTATGAGATCGTCCACGGCCGTAAGGCCGAGTTCTTTTTTCCCTTCGTGTCCTCCACCAACTACCGGACCAGGTATCTGAAGAAAGACTCACGCACCACCAAGCTCGACCTGGCCGTGGGCTCGGACGGGGGCTATTCCAGCACCTTCATCTTCTTGGGTTGGGTCGTCGAGGAGGCGCAATGGACAAACTGACCGTTCTCGAGGCGATTCGCGACCTGGCCGCCGCCGGCGAGCTGTCCGAATCCGAGGTCTTGACCGCAGCACGAGAGGGAGCCGGAACTTCGGGAGTTGCTGCAGACGACCGCCGGAACCGCTACTCCCGGGTGCTTTTCTTTATCGGCGGCGGGGTCATCTGCATCGGCATCGTGGCGCTCATCGGCCAGATCTGGAACGACCTCGGTCCGGTGATGCACGTGGTGGTGACGCTGGGATCGGGCCTGGCCGCCTACACCGTGGGGCTGCTGTTCAGCTGGAGCGGCAAGGCGGGCGCGGCCGGCCCTGCGTTCTTTCTGATCGCGGCTCTCGTGCTGCCGCTGGGCATCGTGGTGGCCATGGACGAAGCCGGTCTCGATCCGGAGAAGCTCGCTCTCCAAAGCCTCACCGCCCTCTTCCTGCTCGGGGTCTTCCTCGGCACCTACCTCCTGTTCCGGAACATCAGCCTGCTCATCTACGTCATCGGATACGGCATATGGGCCTTTTTCGCGATCACCGAATTCATCGCCGGACCCAGCCCACGTTTCGATCAGGAGACCTTCATCGAGTACCGCATCCTGGCCGTCGGCCTCACCCTCTTACTCCTGGCCTGGGCCTTTTCCGGCACCAGACGCCAGGTCCTCACCGAACCGCTCTACGCCATCGGTTCGTTGGCCCTTTTGGGGACGGCCATGGTCCTCGGCGGGTGGAAACCGAACCAGAACGTCTTTTGGGAACTCGCCTTCCCAGGTCTCGTCTTCGCGATTCTCTATCTCAGCGTCCACGTCAGGAGCATGATTCTGCTCGCCATCGGCTCGCTGTTCTTTGGCGGCTACCTCGCCAAGATCACCGGCGAGTACTTCTCCGACAGCCTGGGGTGGCCCGTCGCCCTCATCCTGTTGGGATTCATGCTCATGGGTGTGGGCTATCTGACCTTCCGGCTGAAAAGAACATATCTCGAGGAGTGAGCGGGGGCCCCCACCTACCCCATGCTATGGGGCTATGGGGCTATGGGGCTATGGGGCTATGAGATCGCCCCGCCCGCCCGGATGCCAACGGCCCGCGCGTTCGCTTTAGCGCGCCCCTCTCCCCATGGCGCTACCCGAGGTTGCCACCCTTGACATTGTTCGGACCCCTGTCTCAGATCCATCAGCGATGAGGATCCGAACAATGTCAAAAGCGGCACGCCCGCTCATCGCGCCGTCCTCGCTCCGGGTGGACGGGAGGCGGCTCTCGAATTTCGAATTCCGAATTGGTGGCGGGATGACTCAGGGCGTCATCAACAGCTCCTCCAACTCGGTGACGATGGCATCGAAGCGATCGAGGGCCGCGGCGATGGCGTCCGGCTTCGTCAGATCCGCCCCAGCCGCCGCCAGCATCTCCACCGGTGGCGCCGTGTTACCGCCCTTGAGCATGGCGAGATAGGCATCCGCGGCCCCGGGCTCGCCCGCTCCGATCTTGTCGGCGATGGCGATGGCCGACGCCATCCCGGTGGCGTACGAGTACACGTAGTACTTGTAGTAGAAGTGCGGAATGTAGGCCCATTCGACGCCGTCGTTGGGACCCAGGGTGAATTGCGGCCCGTAGTAGTCGGCGATCAGACCGGTGTAGATCTCGTTGAGGCGGCTCGCCGTCACCGGCTCTCCAGCCTCGACGAGCTCGTGCAGCCGAAGCTCGAACTCGGCGAACAGCGTCTGGCGGTAGATGGTCTGACGGATACCCTCGGCGAGCTCGGTCAACAGCCACGCCCGCTCCGCGCTGGACGCGGCGTGCGCCAACATGTACTGCGACAAGAGCATCTCGTTGCAGGTGGAGGCCACCTCGGCGAGCAGCATCGAGTACCTCGACTGCAGATAGGGTTGGTTGGCGTTGGTCAACTGGGTGTGCATGGCGTGCCCGAGCTCGTGAGCCAGGGTGGAGACGTCGTCGAAACCGTCTTGAAAGTTCATCTTGATAAACGGGTGGACACCATAGACCGAGCTCGAGAAGGCGCCGCTTTCCTTTCGTTTCGACGGATAGACGTCGATCGCACCGTTGGCCGGATTCACCAGCCATCCGACCTCAGTGAGGTACTCGTTTCCCAGGGGCTTCAAAGACTCGAGGATCACCTCTGCGCCCTCGGCGTAGGTCATCTCACGCGCGGCGCTCTCCACCAGTGGCACATAGAGATCGTAGATCCGGACCTCGTCCAGTCCCATGACCTCCTTCCGGAGCGCCACATACCGCTGCAGGGCCGGGGCGTGGGCACGCACCGTCTCGATCAGGGTGCGGTAGACCGCCGTATCGATATCGTCCTTGTCGAGGTAGGCCTCGAGGGCCGTGTCATAGCCTCGGGCGCGGGCGAAGGCGACATCGAGCTGCGCCTGGCCGCCGAGGGTCGCCGCAAAGGTGTTCTCGTACCGTCGGATGGTCGCGAACATGGACTCCACCGCCTGCTCCCGAACCTGACGGTCGTCCGACGCGCGATACCTGCCGTAATTGGCGAAAGTCAGAGGCACCTCGGCGCCATCGGAGTCCGCGATCGAGGGCAGGGGCATCTCGGATATCAAGGCCTGAAAGGCCCGCTCCACCGGCGACGGCAGCTCGTTGAGGTCGATCGCCGCCCAGAGATTGTCACCGGCGAGGCCGAGCACCCGTTCGGCCTCGGCGTCCAGCACCCGATCGGCCCGGCGCCGCAGACCATCGATGGCCGGCCTGAATGCGTCGAGACCGGTTTCGGTCGAATAGGCCGACTCGAGGTCGGCGTCGGACAGAGACAGCACGGCATTCCTCAATACCGCGCTCTCATCCATGATGGCGTTGGTCAGGCTCAGCGCCCTCTGGTGCCGTGCGATGGCGTCCTGGTCCGTGGTGTCGGTGATGGCGCTGAGATTGGCGAACAACGTCAACCGGTTCGCCAGGAGTTCCAGATCGAAGAACCGCTGGAGGTACTCTGGCAGTGCATCCCCGACATCCAGGGAATCATGCAAGACCCCGAGTTCAGCGAGTTCCACCACGGCGTGGTTGTACGCAGTCTCCCATTGAACCTCGTCGGCAAAGAGGTCGCCGAGATCCCACAGGTACACGTTCGGAATGCTCTCCCGTTCCGCGTTGGCGTCCGGCGTATACGGTGGAAGATCACCGAGGGTGCCGGCCGTCACCCACACCGCCGTGAAGATGATTCCAATGGTGATCCACGCAATTCCTCGCTTCATGCTGCCACCTCCATCGTTTCGATTGGACACCATACATGAGGTTTCGCGTCATGACGAGAGACATTGAGACTTGAGTCGAATAAAAGCAGATGATGGTCCTCGGCAGCGGATCCAAGATCTTAGTGCAATTGACTAAGAAAATCCCAAAAAACCCTTGACAGCCGATAATGAAAGCACTATATTGCCCCCTAGCACTCGCCATCGTAGAGTGCCAACTTCGATCAACAACTCGAAAGGAGAGAGACAAATGCAGGTGAAACCTCTGAGCGACCGGGTTCTCCTGAAGCGCACCGAAGCCACAGAAGAGGTGCGTGGAGGGATCATCATTCCGGATACGGCAAAGGAAAAGCCCCAGGAGGCCGAGGTCGTGGCTGTGGGCGACGGCAAACTCGATGACGACGGCAAGCGTCTGCCCATGAACGTGAAAAAGGGCGACCGCGTCCTCATCGGCAAGTACACGGGTCAGGACATCAAGATTAACAACGAGGAGCACACCATCGTCCGCGAAGACGAGATCCTCGCCATCATCGTTTCGTAAGGAGGCCAGACATGGCTGGAAAACAGATCGTTTACGCTGAGGACGCGCGCGCGAAGCTCCTCACAGGAGTCAACAAGTTGGCTGATGCGGTCAAGGTGACCCTCGGCCCCAAGGGACGCAATGTCGTCCTGGAGAAGAAGTTCGGTTCGCCGACCATCACCAAGGACGGCGTCACCGTCGCCAAGGAAATCGAGCTCCCCGACGGGCTGGAGAACATGGGCGCACAAATGGTGCGCGAGGTGGCGTCGAAGACATCTGATGTCGCCGGCGACGGCACCACCACCGCCACCGTGTTGGCCCAGGCCATCTACCGCGAGGGCATCAAGAACGTTACCGCCGGCGCCAACCCCATGGAGCTGAAGCGGGGCATCGACATGGCAACCCGCGAGGCCGTCGAAGCCATCACCAAGATGGCAGAGCCGGTCGCCGGTGACGCCATCGCGCACGTGGGAACAATCTCTGCCAATGCCGACACCGAGATCGGCGAGATCATCCGTGAAGCCATGGAGAAGGTCGGTAAGGACGGTGTGATCACCGTGGAGGAGGCCAAGGGCCTCGACACCACCCTCGAGGTGGTCGAAGGTATGCAGTTCGATCGCGGTTACCTTTCTCCCTATTTCGTCACCGACCCCGAGCGGATGGAAGTCATCCTCGAGGATGCCAAGATCCTCATTTTCGAGAAGAAGATCTCCAACATGAAGGACCTTCTCCCGATCCTCGAGCAGGTGGCGCAGCAGGGCAAGCCCCTCCTGATCATCGCCGAGGACGTTGAGGGCGAGGCCCTCGCCACCCTCGTGGTGAACAAGCTCCGCGGCACCCTCAACGTGTCGGCCGTCAAGGCCCCGGGCTTCGGCGACCGCCGCAAGGCCATGCTCGAGGACATCGCCATCCTCACCGGCGGCAAGCTGATCTCCGAGGATCTCGGCATCAAGCTCGAGAACGTCCAGTGGGAAGACCTCGGCACCGCCAAGAAGATCGTCATCAACAAGGACGACACCACCGTCGTCGTGGATGATAATGATGCCGCGAAGCACGAAGCCGTGCTCGGCCGTGTGCAGCAGATCAAGCGTCAGATCGACGACACCTCGTCGGACTACGACCGCGAGAAGCTGCAGGAGCGGCTGGCCAAGCTCGTCGGTGGCGTCGCCCAGATCAAGGTGGGCGCGGCGACCGAGACCGAGATGAAGGAGAAGAAAGCCCGAGTCGAGGATGCCCTCCACGCCACCAAGGCGGCCGTGGAAGAAGGTATCGTGCCCGGAGGCGGGGTGGCTCTGCTCCGCGCCATGGACGTGGTCGAGAAGTTCGTTGAGAAGAACACCGGCGACATCCAGACCGGCGGCAAGATCCTGCTCAGAGCTCTCGAGGAGCCGACCCGGCAGATCATTCTCAACACCGGTCAGGAAGAGGCCGCTGTGATCGTCCGCGAGATCCGTTCCAAGAAGGGCGCCAAGGGCTACGACGCGGCGGTCGGCGAGATTACCGACCTGGTCAAGGCCGGCGTCATCGATCCCGCCAAAGTCACCAAGAACGCGCTGCTCAACGCGGCGTCCATCGCGGGTCTTCTGCTCACCACCGAAGCGCTGGTGTGCGAGATCCCCGAGGAGAAGAAGGACATGCCGATGCCTGGTGGCGGTGGCATGGGCGACATGGGGATGTATTGATCTCCAAACCGTCGTGAAACACGGGACCCGGGCTTCGGCCCGGGTCTTTTTTTGATCAAAGAACGAATATCAATGAACGAAGACCCCCACCCACCCGGGTCGGCACTGTGGTGCAGCCGTCACGGCTGCACATCCACTCGCCCATCCACTGCAAAATGCCCATTGCGAACTGCGAATTCACCGCCGCCGGACCGCCGGCACATGCGCGAAATCCGACAGTCCGAATTCGTCATTCGAAAATCGTGGACCCCAAACCACCCAAGAAACGGCGACGGCGACCCGGCCCCAACGCCTTGGCTCGCTCCGCGAGGGTGGGGGCTCTTCGTTCTTGGTTCTTGATTCTTCGTTCTTCGTTCTTCGTTCTTCAGTAGGCTACGGAATCGGCGGCGACTCGGATGGCTCGCTCGACAACCGCATGAATACCACCGGCGGGGCCTCGTCCTCCATGGTCGCCGCCAGAGAGAG
>Ga0272441_10013533_pt1 | contig 11712 bp, 6 predicted proteins | sample SSMProp6N_FD_193582 | JGI IMG/M metagenome (GOLD analysis project Ga0272441, IMG submission 193582) | Marine sediment archaeal communities from Little Sippewissett salt marsh, Falmouth, MA, United States - SSM-Prop-6N | ecosystem: Environmental > Aquatic > Marine > Wetlands > Sediment ... | reverse complement strand
TCGCCGTCCTGCTCAAGGGGCTCAAGCTCGCGACAGTTGAGCAGGTCAACGTAGTGGGTATCCTTGTCCGCCGTCACCTCCAACACGGGCCCGTCGTATGTGAAGCCGGTCGCGTTGTAAAGCGTATAGATTGTCTTGTCCGCGGCGCCGAACCGATTGATGTACAGGCGCGGCTTCAGCGTCGGAATCAGGGGCGCCACATCGCCCTCGAAGGCGTCTGTATTCTCGGCCAGGATGCGATAGTAGCTCAGGGGATAGTCGCCCGCGAAAGTCCCTGAGCCGTTCCACAGCTTCAGGTTGCTTGAGACAATGCCTTCATCCAGGTAGATGTCGAAGACTTTGCATTCAGGGAAGAAGAACCGGAACAGGTTGCATGGGACGGGTCGGAAGGGCGTGATGTGAGAGCGCGTCTCATATACCAGGGCGCCTTCGAGGCTGGCGGCCATGTAGTCCATGCCGGGAAACTCCGTTGTCAGGACCAGGTCCGGGGCTACCTCGTCCATCGCCGTGTGGACCACACGACAGGCGCGGCCCACGGCCTGCAGCCACGCGTTATGCCCCGGCTCGGCGAAGATGTGCTGGTGCTTATCATTGTGGCACACATATCCCCGGTGACCGTACTCGTCCAGTCGCAGGCCGTCCGCGCCCGTGTCCTTCAGCAGGCGCGAGTACGTCTGTGCCAGGTATTCGGGCCACCACTCGGTATCCGCGCACATGTTCCACGAGCCGTAGGAGGCCACATAGCCCGGGGGGTTCCTGGGGCACTTGTACGCATCCTCCCACAGCGGGTTCATCACCCCATAGGTCGGGCCGTACTCGTGACCCACATCCGTCGAGTCGCACGCCAGAATGCCCTCCACGTAGTACGTGGCCAGCGTGCCGGCGTCCTGGATCCGCTTCACATAGCCCCGGAGGGCCTCGAGCCCTCCCCACGTCTCGTTGTAGCGGTAGTCGCCCCGGTTCAGCGGGTACTGCAGCTTCCCCGTGGCCGGGTTCTCGACCCAGTAGGGCTTATAGCGTTTGTACAGAGCCTCTCCAAGGTCCTTCGGGAGGGTCTCGTGGTCCATTGGTACGCGCCACGGCCCCACGTCGGACCACTCCCAGAAAGACATCAACTCGGCCACGTCCACCCCTTCCTTCAGGAAGTCTGTCCTGAACTGGCCGTCCTTGAACAGAGGAGCCTGTCCCCAGCCGGGCGCGGTGATGGACCACCGGTCGGTAAGCCTCGAGGGGTAGGGCCGCCAATCCCAGGCGTCGTGGGCCCAGTCGGCATAGCGCTGCAGCGCCACGCGCCAATCTCCCTGGTGCACGCCGATGGCCGCTTGCGGAGGCTCGAATGAGCTTCCCGGCTCTCGCGTGCGCTGTAGATACTCGAAGCACATGGCCGTATGCGGGCCTGAGCCCAGACTATCCTCCCACCACAGACTCCGGTCCATGATGGTCCCGATGGTGTTGTATGAGTACTCGCCATACCCCGTGCCCTTCCGAAGTGCCGGACACTTGAACAAGCCTGTGGTATCGGCGCTCCTGATGTACAGTCCTCCGCCACGCGCCGGTGAGAACACGTCGATCATCTGCCACCAGGCCGAGTTTTCGCCATATGCGGTCCGCAGGTAGGTGGGCACATTGGCAATGGTCCCGCCGAAGTATGGAAACAGGTAGAAGTCTTCCTCGGGCGTCTGGGAGAGGCACACGCCGTCCAGGTGTGGGAAGGCCACCTTGAAGGTGACCGGGCCCGCGGCAGCCGCGGGGTTCTGCACCTTCAGCCCCATGCGAAGCTCGGGGCCGCCACCGATCGAGACAGTCAGGGTTGCCGCAATGCCCCGCTCGGGCAGCAGCAGAGCCGCCTCAAAGCCCCCCTCGATCTGCTTGATGTCCACCACCTCGAAGTCCTGCGCGCCAAACCGATGCTGTGCCACCTCTACCATGAAGAGCTTCGTCTTCTCTGGTGCGGCCAGGCACTCTTTCTGCGTAAACTCGCTGACCAGCGACAACAGCTCTAGCCGTGGCCCCGTCCGGAACTCACAGCGCATGTACGGGTTCCCCAACAGAGCAGTGTCCTCCCATAGCACACAGCTTACCTCCCGGGCCGCCGGGCGCCCCGACGGCGACTGCACCACAGGGCACATGTCCACACGCGGGGCTAGGGGCAGGTAACGACCGTAGTAGCTGATGACCACGCGCTCAGCGGCGGCGCCCGAGACCCGTAGCGTCGCCGGACGCGACAAACCCGGGGGCAGACTAACCGTGACCGTATCCCGCAGACGGCTTGAGGCGGCCTGCAGTGCCGTGTCCTGGGCATCCAACCACTCGACCTTGAGCTCCGACGCCTGCGGCGAGGTGACCGCGGCCTGTACAGGCTGTTGCGGGTCGGTCTTGCGCCCATCCACCTCTAGGCGCAACCGGCCATCCTCCTCGCCCGCATAACCGACCAGGCCCTGCTCGTCCTCGAGCGACGCCGGGGGGCCGGATAGCCACGTGACACGGGCGCTCAGATCCGCCTCAATCAACACCAGCCGCACCATATACTCGCCCGTGGCGTCAATGGCGTTGAGCCTGTCAGTGCGCCAGGTCTGCCCCCCGTCGCTGCTCATCTGGCTGTGGCCGTGAGCCACCGAGTTGTCGATACCCACATAGATGTAGTCATCGCCCTTGCTACCGGGGGCTTTCTTGATCAGGAACTCGTTCACGCCCGGCTTGAGCTCCGTTGTCGGGATGAGGAAGTCATGCCAGTCCCAGTACAGCTTCTCGTCACTGCTGGCGCGACCCGGAAAGCCCTCCTTCGTCCGGTAGGTATGCACGTGGCCGTTGACGTGCAATTCGAAGGCCTCGTCCAGGCCGTTCCAGGTCCGGTCGCCGACGTTCCAGGAGTAGTCCTGCACGGCGAAGAAGACGCTCAGGCGGGCCTGATGAGCGCTCTGCAGGCTCCCCGGGGGCAGTTGCGCCAGGTCGATGAGCTTCTTGACCTGGTATTCGGGCCTGTTCTGGTGAGAGGTGCCCATGGACGCGCCACCCCAGGCGCCCTGGTCATCGCGAATGACGACAACACCTTCGAATGCCTGTTCGACCTCATATCCATCGGCGCACCATGCTGACCAGGAGCCGAGGCAGGAGAATGCGAACATAAAGATAACTATAAGGGTATTCGACATTCTAGACACCTTCCATACATCTCGCGACCATGCGATTTGCGCAAGCTCTGTAGGCTTTCTCCGCCGGGGCTGAAATGCCTGCCATCGGGCAGGATTCCCAGTCACTACGGCGAACTGCATAGAGGTGTTGGGCTATTTACCGGACGTTACGCTGTACATGCTTGCACGACGAGCCCCTTAAGGAGACAACTGCGAATGTGGAACCGCCTCAAGCGCATATTTCGGGCGATGTTCGGATGGCTTCTCAGGGGTGCTGAGGACCCCGAGATGATTCTTCGTCAGCTTCGCGATGATCTAAGAGACAAGATACCTGAACTCAACCGCCAGGTCGCCGAGATTGTGAAGCACCAGAAGATGCTGGAGATGCAGCTCGAGCGCCAGTCCGAGGAGGTCGCCCGCGTCAGGCCCCAGGTTGAGGTGGCCGTGCGCGCCGGCGACAGCCGCAAGGAAGCGGCGAAGGCGCTGATCATGCAGCTACAGACGGCAGAGAAAGAGCTCAACGAGACCCGCGAAGCCGCCGCGAAGGCCAAAGCGAACTCCGAGAAGACACTAAAGATGCGCAATGCCTACGAGTCCAACATCCGCCAGAAGATGCAGGAGACCATGCGCCAGATCGCACGCCACAAGCGCGCCAAGGTCGAGGGCGAGATGGCAGAGCTCATGGGCTCTTTCGAGACCGGTGACGAGACCGACACCCTCGAGCGCATGACCGAGCGAGTTGACTAGCAACTCGCGCGTGCACAGGCCCGTCTTGACGTCGCCCAGACCAGCGTCAGCGCCCAGATTATAGAGATTGAGCAGGACGCCGCCGTTGACTCGGCTGAACTGGCTTACCAGGAATACCAGAAGCAGCTCGGGCTGGTGGCCGACGAGGAAGCCCAGACACCCAAAACCATGGAAGCCGTTCGCGTGGAGCAGCAGGCCGAAGCCGAGCCTCCCCTGCCACCGGAAACTGTCGAGGAGGCCGATACGTCCGACGATGCCAACTGGGCTCAGCCCCGGAGCGAGACCGAGACCCAACAGTAGACGCCCGCCGGCAGCCACTTCACGCGGGCAAAATTCGCCATCAAATCCATCACCAGGGCTGTGGCAATGACGCACCAGGCCTCTACATCCGCGCCCGAATGGGTGCAACTCATCAGGGACAGCTACACATCGGCGAACGCCTCGCTCTTCCTATTGCACGGGGTGCGCGACAGGTTCGAGTTCGCCGGCCAGTACCTGCAGCTACCCACATTCGTCCACAACGTGTTCTGCGCCGACAAGACGGCCGTTGTATACGACATCAGCCAGGGCCTCACCTTCCCCGGCGGAGACGATGGGGCGCGGGCCCGCTTCGAGGCCTTCCTTACGGTATTCCGCCGCCAGTCCGGCGGGGGCCCCACCGACGAGGAGCTATTGAGGCCCTCCGTCGCGATCCCATTGCTCCAGGAGTTTTTGTTCACCCATGACAATGTAGCGGTCATCATCGACTACATCGACAAGATAGCGCCCCGCGAGGAGCTCCGCTTCATGAGCTTCGAGGACCGCCGTCTTGTTACCACTCTCAGGCGGTGGTCTGACGACCCGCGCCTGCTCAAGCGCAACAGCTTCGTCTTCCTCATAGCCGAGTCGCTCGCGGATGTGAACGAGGAGTTATACGTCCGCAGCTCGCGTACCGAGCTCGTCGAAATCCCGATGCCGGACGTTGATTCGCGCGCCCGCTTCATAGCCGCCGAAATGGCATCCTACGAACTCGAAGGCCCCGAGCTCGAGATGAGCCCCGAGGTTCTCGCAGAGGTGACCAACGGCCTGTCGCTCACCCAGATCGGTTCTGTGTTACGCGGTGCGGCTCGTCAGAAGCGCAAGATCACCTTCGAGCTCACGGGCGCCTGGAAGCGCCGCGCCATCGAGACGGAGATCGGCGACCTGGTCGAATTCACAATGCCGCGGTTCGGCCTCGAGGCCCTCGCCGGCGTCGACAAACAGAAGGCCGTTCTACTGCAAACCGTCCAGGCTCTGCGTGAGGGAAAGACAGACATCGTGCCCAAGGGGATCCTCCTGACGGGCCCGCCGGGTTGTGGCAAGACTTTCTGCATGGAGTGCTTTGCTCACGACTGCGGTATCCCCTTCGTCCAGCTCAAGAACGTGTTCAGCAAGTACGTCGGGGCCACGGAATCGAACCTGGAGAAGGTGTTCCATTACCTGGAGGCCCTCTCCCCCGTCTTCGTCTTCGTTGACGAGTTCGACCAGTCCTATGGCCGGCGCGTCACGCGCGATACGGACAGTGGTGTCTCACGACGTGTGTTCGCCCTGTTCAACGCATTCCTGAGTGATGAGAAGCACCAGGGGAAGATCCTGTTCGGAGCCGCGACGAACCGCCCGGACCTGATCGACACCTCAACCCTCAGGGCGGGACGCTTCGATCTGAAGCTCCCCTTCCTGCTCCCGGATGAGGCCGCGCGGGAAGCCATCATCCAGGTGAGTCTGCGTACTCTGGGCGTCGAGCACGATATCGATGATTTCTCTCGCCACGCCAACCGGACCAAGGGCTACGCGGGCGCGGACCTCAAGGAGATCGTGAGGATCGCACAGCGCCACGCGGCCTTCGAGGCCAGAGCCGCGCTGACCGTCGATGACCTGAGCTACGCCGTCGAGGACTACATACCGCCCACCACGTCCAACGCGGATCAGATACGGTTGATGGAGCTTCTCGCAGTGCTCTCGTGTACGTCCCGGGCGCTGCTGCCACCGGCATATGTGAAGGCCGTCGAGAGCGGGAGCGTGCACCGTGATCTGGAGCATCTGAAGCTGAGGATGAGGATGTAGTTCCCAGCCGAGAGGGCCACGCGGAGAAGCGGCGTTAGGCTACAGGCCACGCACCGAGGCCATCGTGCCACGGCATCCGGCGTGCCCGACCGGGCGCTGGTCCGGGGCTTGCCTCAACCGCCCTGCAAACGCCGCACGTGGGTCCGTATGCCAATCCGTGACAGCGCACGCATCACCCGTCGAGTCGGCTTTGGGAGGGAGCCTGTGTGAACGGGCGCGGGAGACTGGCACAGCTATCTGACCACCTGTACTGCTACCAGGACACCTGCAACTGCTACGTAGTCACCAAGGGCAAGAAGGCCCTCGTCATCGACTGCGGGGCGGCCCAGGTGCGCAAGCACCTCAAGTCGCTCGGAGTCGACAGCGTCGAATGGCTGCTCTTCACCCACCACCACCGGGACCAGTCACAGGGGGCCGAGTTGCTGCTCAAGCAGGGGGCAAAGGTCGCTGTGCCCGAGTACGAACGCTTCCTGTTCGAGCACGCAGCCGACTACATGCAGCACCGATGGGTGTACGACAGCTACAACGACAGGAACACGGCCTTCACCCGCATCGCCGACCTGCCCGTCAATGAGACGCTGCAGGACTACGAAACATTCAAGTGGCGGGGCTACGAGTTCCAGGTGATGCCTACGCCCGGCCACACCCAGGGCTCCGTCACCCTCCTGGCCAACATCGACGGACGCAACGTAGCATTCACAGGCGATCTGATGCGGGAAGAGGGACGCTTCCACAGCCTGCACGACCTCGAGAACAGCTATGGCGGCTGCGAGGGCGCCGATCTCACCGCCTACTCGGCGGTTCGACTGCTGCGCAAGGACACCCAACTGGTCTGCCCCTCTCACGGAGAGTTGATCGAGCAGCCCGATGAGGCACTCGAGAACCTCCTGGCCAACGCAAGGCTGTGGTACAAATGGAAGACCACGGCCGATCTGCCCTGCCTGCAGCGCCCCGTCCGGGTCTCAGACCATCTTGTAGCCTTCCCTCATGCCTGTTGCTCCTGGTACGCCATCATCGCCGACAACGGTCGGGCGCTGCTGGTCGACCACGGTGCCGTGGATGGGGCGCACTTCGGGGTCTGCACAGCCCATCGCGAATTCTGGGAGACCCACAGGTACGTTGACCACGGCATCCACGAGTTGAAAGAGAGCTTCGGGCTCGAGTCCGTCGAGGTGGTGATGCCCACACACTACCACGATGACCACGTGGCAGGGCTGTGGTACCTGCAGCGGCACCACGGCACGGAAGTCTGGTGCGTCGAGCAGCTCAAAGAGGTCCTCGAGCACCCCGAACGCTACTCCGAGATGTGCCTGTTCCCCAAGCCGGCCAAAGTGAACAGGACCTTCGCCGACGGTGAGCAGTTCGAGTGGAACGGCTACCGATTCCAGATCTGGCACTTCCCCAGCCAAACGGAGTATCACCAACTGCTGGCTGTCGAGGTAGACGCCAAACGTGTGCTGTTCTCGGGCGACAGCTTCATCAGGTCCGGCGATCACCTGGCGGCGCCCGTTATCTTCCGCAACTACCACCGCTTCGACAGCCACTCCGAGTGCGCCGAGAAGCTCGCCTTGATCCAGCCGCACCTCGTTGCGCCCGGGCACGGCGACGTCTGGGCGCCCCGCGCTGATGAGTTGCCCAGCTTTCGGCAGCACGTTCAGCAAATCCAGACCATCTATCGGCGCCTGGTGCCACAGGACCAGCGCTGGCGGGCCATCAACCCCTTCTGGGCACGGATCATCCCCTACCAGGTTTCTCTGGCCCGCGGCGGGAAATCATCGACCACCGTGCGCATCGTCAACTTCTCACAGCGCACCTGCGCCGCCACAGTGCAGATGGTCGGTCCCGCGGGGATCTCATTCAGCCCCAAGTCTCGCAACCTCAAGCTCGGCCCGGAAGCAACAAGGCAGGTCACCTTCGAGCTCAGCGTCTCCCAACGCTACAAGGGGCGACCTCGCGTGGCCGTCGCGGTGGACGTCGAGATGGATGGTGAGCCATTGGGCCAGGTGGCCGAGGCATTCGTCAGCGTGGGGTAGGGCCTCCGGAATCAACGCACGACCGCCACGGCCATTCACGGCAACTCGCCGCGCGTAGCCGGCGGGGCTTGTGGGCATCACGCGCGTGCGGATCTGTAGCCACGCCCGCGCTCCTGGCGCTCACCGTCCAAGGTGTCGAAGAATCTCCAGCGCGATCAGGTGGTTGCCCTCCAGGTTCACGTGCACGCCGTCGGCCGTGAACAGGCTGCGCTTATCCGGATGCGTCCGAGTAGGCTCATAGACATCCAGATACGTGCATCCCAACTCCTCGGCGAGCGATCTCGCGATACCGTTGTACTCGCGCAGGACTTCGGGTTTCCCGAACAGGCTGGCGCTGCCTCGGGTCTCCAAGCGCTTCATGGCCATGGGCTCAGTGATCTCGAACACGGAAGAGGTCGACGAGATCACCGTCACCCGCGCGCCGGTATCATTCTGCAGTTTGCGTATTGCCAGGCGGTACAGGCGCTCGAAGTCTTCCGGGCTCACAACGCTGCTCTCGAAGTCTGACGAGCTGGTTAGCTTGGTATCGTTGTGGCCCAGAAAAATGAAGATTCGGCCGGGCTTGGGCTCGTAGAGATCCTCGTATGCGCTGGGACGGTACACCTTCGGGTCCGCGTTGAGGCGGGCCCACAAACGTGTGATGAAGTCCCCGCCGACCCCGGCATTCCTTACGGTCGCCTCGGGCCCGGCCGCCGAACGCAGCCAGAAGCCGACCTGATCGACGTAGTTGTACCCGCGGTACATATCGGTCAGGCTGTCGCCCAGGAAGAGCATGTGGGGGGCTCCCTCGCCCAGTCTCACGGCGGCGGCGGCCCGCGCGAATCGAGCGTGCAAATCCGCGGCCACGATGTCCACATGCGCCGTCGCCGCCTCACCCAGATCGGCCTGCACGAAGCGGACGGTGGACAGCCCCAAAGGCGCGTCAGGGGGGACGCTGATCTCGTGGAAGGCGCGGCCGGCCCCATCTAGCTCGAGGTCCCGCTGGGGCGCCTCCTTCCCTGAAACCACTACACTCACGGCCGTCGGGCGCACGCTGTCATCATCGGCTTGCGCGAAGACGCTGACCCTTGCCGTGTCGCCCGGTCGCAACATCACGTAGTGCGGCGAGACGCTCAGGACCCCCGCCGACCGGCGATGAACACGCAGCTCCGCGTCATCGACGTAGACCCGGGCCTCCGGGCCCTCGACCTGGATCATCACCGCCACGCGCGCCACATCGGCACTCACCGGCTGGAACTGCAGGGCCACTTCCTGCCACTGCCCATCCATGGGTCGAGCCTTCTCCATCCACTGCGTCCGGTAATGGGGCTCGCCGGGACGTTTGGGCACGTAGTGGATGACCCCAAGCTTGATCGCACCGCTGCCCTTTGTCCACACGGATAGCCGGTAGGTCAGCCCGGGCGACACCGGCGTAGTCATCGAGTGGATGCGGCCCCAGTGCTCCTCATCGCGCTGCGTGGCCCGCAGGTGTGCCGAATGCTTGCCGTCTCGGACCCGACCCTCCCCCTGACCCACGCTCAATTCCCCCAACCAGTAGGTCGGCTTCACCCACTTGGTCAGCGCTTCCTCAGTGACTGCCTCGAAGCCGGGGTCGGTGAGTAAGTTGTCGGCTGCTGATGCTGTCGAGACGATGGCCCAGAGGCCGGCGCAGGCTGCAGCCAAAAGCCCAAGGTGTAGTCGCATGGTGTCTTTCATCCCCTGTCTCGATGCTATGCCGACGGCAGATCGCCCACCATCGATGGCGGCCAATGGCTCCGGTAGTGCTGCGTCCCGAAGTTCTCGAAGTCCTCGGTCAGCATGAACATCCCGCCGGTGATGAGCCGCCCACCCGCCTGTAGGTGATCCAGAAGGGCCCTCCGCAGGCTGGTGTCCCTGGGAGCTGTTGCCGGGTCCACTTGTTCTGTGCCGAACACGAAGTACAGCCCGGACCTGTCTCCCGAGGGGTAGGGGTACAGGTACAGCTCATTCTGCCATAGCACCATGTTCGACCTCGGCGAGTAGATATCCGCCAACTGCGGGTTCAGTATCCATGAGGCGCACCCGAACCCGGCGAAGGGCTGCTCGGGGAAGTACCGAGGGAAGAACTCGAGTGCCCGACGCATAGAGTCTTCGCACCGGTCCACAGTCATCCCACCTCCCTCGGGGATGTGCATCTCCAATACGTGATCGCCGGGCGCCAATGCCGGCTCCCACTCGTCCAAGGTGAGCTTTACCTGTGCGCGCAGCCCCACACCCCTAGGGGCAATGGGGCAGCCCGTGACGGCATCGGGCCTCTGCTCAAAGGTGGCCTGCCAGCCACCCGCCAGAGCGCTCTCATCAGGATCCGCGTCGACATAGCCCTCAGCGTTGAACCGGACCCCATCGGCCGCCAGCGCCACCACCTCGCGGCTCTGCTTGTGTCTGTACGCCCTGAGCCGCCCCCGGAAGGGCTTGATCATGTACTCCATCCGCCCGAGTCGATACAAATCCCCGGCCGTATGGTTCCGCAGCCAATACAAGACGCGAGGGTTCACGCCCCAGCGCCCGCCGTGGGCTTCGCGGTAGACCCTTGTGGCGGCCGGGTAGTGGCTACACGTGTCGTGGCTGATCTGCTCGGGGATGCCACGCTCTTCATGCACCGCCCGCATTTGCGGCACAGCCGCCAGGGCCACCAGCAGGTACAGCAGCCCGCAGTCCTCGCCCAGCACCTCATCCAGCACCGGCCACCGACCGATCAGCGCCGGCTCGTAGTCCCGATGGCGGTACACCAGCTCATGGCAGTGCCATACGAAGCGTGTTAACGCGACGTTGTTGAGGATGAGCTGTGCGGCTCGGGCGAGATCATCGTCCACCTCATCGGGCAGGCCCGCGAAACTGCGTGCCCAAACAAACTGCTCGCGGGCCAGCAAGCTTGGGCCGGCGTCGGGCAAGCTCGCCAGGGACTCTTGCCAGTGCGGCGCCAGCAACTCTAAGGCCTGGGGGATGCCCAACTCGCCCAGGACGCTTCTCAACTCATGCTCCATCGGGGCCTCCCTGCCCTGGTCTCGCCGGCGCTCTCGGGCGGCCGGCTACTTACCGTCCTGCCGGGTCTTGACAACTCCCTCGTAGACGGCCCATGCCATCTTGGGGAGGGCCTCACCGATGCTGGCGGCCTCAAGATCAGCCAGGACGGCCTTGAAGGCCTCAAGATCCACGTCCCTGGAGAAGAAAACGAAGTAGTCCTCGCCTCGCAGCTTGTAGAAGCTCTCCGCTGCCGGGACGGCCTGCGGCCCCATGAATTGGGCCACAGCGTGCCGCCGGGCACGCACCGAATCGAAGGCCTCTGGGTTCCAGTAGTAGTCATTGGCCGTGGCCGCGAAGAACCGCCCGATGGGCTGCACGCCGTTTACATTGATGTAGCTGGTCCCGTCGGCGCAATGATCCACAAAGCCCTCGAGATAGCGGGCGTGGAAGTTCCGCATCGGCTGGTGGTAGTGCCACGTGTTGTCCCAGTAGACGAGCTTCCTATCGGGGCCGACGAGCTCCAGGTACCTGTCGATATCCTCGAGGGTGATGCGCCGGCTCTCCGTTACCGGGCCGGTCCACACGATGCGAATGTCTCTGTTGGGCCACACCTTCAGGTCGGCCATATACTGCAGCGTCTCGGCCAGGCGGGGGTTGGTGTCCCGCCACCGGCGGTGGCCCTTGCCCTGGTAGTACGGGGAGCAGAAGCTGACCACGGTGTCAGGGCTGAGGGCTTT
>Ga0272441_10013532_pt1 | contig 11712 bp, 11 predicted proteins | sample SSMProp6N_FD_193582 | JGI IMG/M metagenome (GOLD analysis project Ga0272441, IMG submission 193582) | Marine sediment archaeal communities from Little Sippewissett salt marsh, Falmouth, MA, United States - SSM-Prop-6N | ecosystem: Environmental > Aquatic > Marine > Wetlands > Sediment ... | reverse complement strand
ATTGAAATTTCAGGGTGTCATTTTCAGTGATGACCTGAGTATGGAAGCAGCCGGCGTTGCCGGCAGCTATGGCAGCCGGGCGCAGCAGGCGTTGCAGGCAGGCTGTGATATGGTACTGGTGTGCAATCATCTCGAGGGCGTCAGCGAAGTTGTCGATCAGCTGAACGGCTATAATAACCCGGCCTCCCAAGTACGCCTCGTGCGTATGCATGGCAAGGGAGAAATATCTTACGCGAGACTACACGCCGGATATGATTGGCAGAAGGTCTCTACTATGATCGCTGGACTCGATGAGTCGCCTTGGCTGGAGATGGACGTGTGAATGATGCAATGAAGGATGGGCTGGAGCTGCAACAGCTGTTGCAGCAGGCGGAACTGGTGTTCGATACCGCTGAAATCGAAGAGGCAATTATCAAGCTTGCTCAGTGCCTAAAGGAACGGCTGGTCGACCAGTCTCCCCTCGCTCTGTGCGTGATGCAAGGTGGCTTGATGTTTACCAGCAGAATCATGACGCATCTGCCGCTCGGTACCGAATTTGATTATATTCAAGCAACGCGTTACCGCGACACCACGGGTGGAGGTAGTGTTGAGTGGCGCGCCTATCCCGGCAAAGCTCTCAAAGGTCGCACTGTCCTGGTATTGGACGACATACTCGATGAGGGCCACACTCTCGCGGCGATTGTGCAATATTGTCTGGAACAGGGCGCCCGCGACGTGATAACAGCGGTTTTGTTGCAGAAAAAACATGACCGCCTCAAGCCGGGCATGCGCTGCGACTACGTTGCGCTGCAGGTTGAGGATCGTTACGTTTTTGGCTATGGCATGGATTATCGAGGTAAGCTACGGCACCTGGATCAGATTTACGCGCTTACAAGCGGGGAAACAAAGCATGCCTAAAGTAGGTGTCATCGGAGGCAGCGCTCTGGATGCTATTGCCAATCTTGAAATCAGTCATCGTGAAATGGTGAATACACCTTATGGTGCGACATCCAGTCCGCTACTGTTCGGTGCCATGGACGGTGGTGAGCTGGTATTCATACACCGTCACGGTTTTGGGCATACGATTGCGCCGCACCAGATCAACTACCGTGCCAATATCTGGGCGTTGCGCGAGCTTGATGTCACGCATATTGTCGCCACAGCCGCGGTTGGTGGAATAACCGAGACCATGTCGCCCATGACCCTGGTTATACCCGACCAGATCATTGACTACACCCATACTCGCAGTCAGACCTTTTATGAGAATAGTCAAGAGCCGGTGGTTCACGTCGATTTTACCTGGCCTTACGATGAGGAATTGCGCAGCGCGCTAAGCGAGTCCGCCGTGAATTTGCAGCTGCCTTTTGTATCCAGAGGCACCTATGGTGCCGTTCAGGGGCCGCGCCTGGAAACTGCTGCCGAGATCAGGCGTCTCGAAAGCGATGGCTGTGACATTGTCGGCATGACGGCAATGCCGGAGGCTGTGCTTGCGCGCGAACTCGACATCAAATATGCGTGCAGCGCGGTGGTCGTGAACTGGGCGGCGGGCAAAGGCAGCCAGCAGGAAGTGCTGACGGAAAGCATCAGCGCGAACATCGCAGACGGAAAGGCCAAGTTACACCGCCTCCTGGCCGAGGCCTTGCCGAAGATCCTGGAACTTTGAGTTCGCTCGGAGCATAAGTTGTGCTGCGCAACGCAAAGGCGCGAAGACGCTAAGCTCGCAGAGGAAACCACAAGTGTTCGCCCGCGTCGTTGGCGGTACTCGCAATGACGGTTTACGCCTTCGTCATCGCGAGCGAAGTGAGCAGTCGTGAGGTGGGTGGATACATCAATGAAAGCGTCGAGCCGATGCGCGACACCATCGCGTCCAGCGTCGTTGATGGCAAGATTGATGTGCCCGAGGCCACGGATTGTCTTGAAGCGCTCCGCTGGATGGAACGTGTCAGCCACCATGTGGCACGCATCGCTTTACACCTGCAGCAGGCGCGACTGGCGAGTGGTAAATGAAAAAAAGCGTTCTTAGCCTTATCCTGATGAGAAAAACGGGTTAGCTCGCGCGATGTCTGAAATCACATTCATCAAGGGGAAAGACCGCGATCTTGAATCCACGATCGAGTGCTGGCTCAGCCAGCTCAAAGCACTCGAGTTCGACATTGAAGAGGTGTCCTGGTTGAACCCGGTGCCGAATGTCTATTCGGTGCATATCAGAGACAGACGATGCGGTTTGTTGTTCACCAATGGCAAAGGCGCCAGCCACAAAGCCTGTCTTGCAAGTGCCCTCGGTGAGTATTTCGAACGCCTGAGCACCAATTATTTCTTCGCTGATTATTATCTGGGTGAGGAATTCGCCAACGATGGCTTTGTGCATTACCCGAATGAGCGCTGGTTTACGATAGGTAGAGATTTTCCGCCAGATGGTCTGCTCGACAAGGCCTTGTGGGGCTACTTTGATCCTGACAAGCAGCTGCGCGCAGGCCAGCTGCTCGATGCCAACTCTGGCGATGGCTCGCGCGGCATCTGTGCATTGCCGTTTCAGCGGCAAAAGGACGGCAAGACGATCTGGTTTCCAGTCAGTATCATCGGCAATATCTATGTCAGCAATGGCATGTCCGCGGGTAACACCCGCAATGAAGCGCGCGTGCAGGCCCTGGCCGAGATTTTTGAACGGTATGTGAAAAACAGGGTCATCAGCCAGGGTCTTTGCCTACCAGAGGTGCCGGCAGATGTTATCCAGAGGTTTCCGGCGATTGTCGCTGCGATCGATGAGCTGCATCGATCAGGCTATCATCTGCGTATCGCCGATGCATCCATGGGTGGCCAATATCCTGTAGTCAGTGTGACGCTGATCAACCCCCGAAACGGCTCTGTGTTTGCGTCGTTTGGTGCACACCCCTGTTTCGAAGTCGCCCTCGAACGCGCTGTCACCGAGCTGTTGCAGGGTAGGGGTCTCGATCAACTGGACGGATTTCCACAGCCGAGCTTTGATCTCGATCAGGTGTCGGACCCGCAGAACCTGGAATCACACTTCATCGATTCGAGCGGTCTGGTCGCCTACGACTTTTTCAAAGGTAGGCCGGATTTCGGTTTCATCGACTGGGAGCATGATGCGAGCACGCGCGATGAATTCGAGTATCTATCCGAGCTGGTCCATTCCCTGGGATTTGAAATCTATATCGCGGACTATGACCATCTTGATGTGTACGCGTGCCGCATCGTCGTACCGGGAATGTCTGACATCTATCCGGTCGATGATCTGATATGGGAGAACAACAATGAAGGTGGGCATTTCAGGGAAGCGGTGCTGTCGTTGAAGAATCTCAATCATGTTGCCTGGCGCGATCTGCTGGTGCAGCTCGAGAGGGGTGGCTACAATGATCTTGACCGCGTTGCCGAGTTTATCGGGGTGGCCCCGGATCCTGGGACTGCTTGGGCAACGCTTCGCATCGGCGAACTGAAGGCGATGCTATGCCTGGCTTTGCAGGACAGCGAGGCGATCGACTGGGTGGACTGGTGTCTACAGATCGAACAACTGGATCAGCAACGTACCAACGAGTACCGTTGCATTCATGCTTTACTCCAGATCAAGCACGACCGAGACCGCGCCTATGCTGACTATCACGACAGCCTGTCACTGATGTATGGTGACGCTATCGTCGAATCGGGTCTCGCAATCGTCGAGGGGCGAGAGATCTTCCATGGACTGCACAGCCCGGGCCTTAGCCTTGATGGCTTTCAGCTGCACCAGCGGCTGCTGGAAGCTTACCGAAAACTCCACAATGTCAAACAAAACCACTGGAAATGATAGTTCGAGCGCTGGTTTCAACGCAAAGACGCGAAGAACGCAGATAGTCGTAGGGTGCGCCGCGCGCACCGAAAACCATGAAGCCTATCGGCTTGGCGCCGAATGGTGTTTGGCTGAGCATGGCTCTACAGCTCACTCGTCATTGCAAGCCGCAGAAGCGGCGTGGCAATCTCCTGAATCTTTCGCCTTCGTTGAACCAAGGAATCCAAGCCGTTGAAATGGCGCGAGATTCGACAGTTTAGAAATTGCACCAATTGCATCTGGTAATTTGCTACTTAGGACAGTAGCGGCATGAATTCCATACCATCGGTCACAGCGCCTGCGCCCTGCGCAACTTTGCTTTGGCAGGTTTATCCAGCTATGCTAATAGAACGTATGCAACAACAGAGCACAATAAACGGCTACAGCCACAACGAGGAGATCGCCCACAGCGTCACCCACGGCATCGGCGCGCTCCTGAGCGTTCTTGGCTTGGCGACGCTCGTGGTTTATTCGAGCAAGTACGGTGATGCCTGGCACATCGTCAGCACCAGCATCTATGGTGCAACGCTGATTGCGCTTTATACGTCATCGACGCTGTATCACGCGATCACGATACCCAATATCAAGAAATTCCTGCAAAAGCTCGACCATGCAGCGATTTTTCTGCTGATCGCGGGTACCTATACGCCCTTTACGCTGGTCAATCTGCGTGGTGGCTGGGGGTGGACACTTTTCGGTATCGTCTGGTCGATCGCGATAGCCGGCATGATCATGGAATTGATCGTGCAGAAGCGTTACAAAACGGTTTCGATCGGTCTGTATCTGGGCCTCGGTTGGATCGTGATGATCGCGATCGGGCCGTTGATCGACAGTCTTCCGACCGGCGGATTGATCCTGCTGCTGACCGGTGGCGTGTTTTATTCGTTGGGTGTCGTGTTCTACGTATGGAAGACCCTGCTCTATCACCACGCGATCTGGCATCTGTTTGTGCTCGCCGGCAGTACCTTCCATTTTCTTGCGGTGTTCTATTACGTGATACCGGATGGTAGCGCGGTCTGATGGTCAATCCGGGCGCACCTGACAATGGCATGGACTACAACTCACGCAACAACAGGTGAGTCTCGGTTTCGTATCGCTTTCTGTTGAATAAAAGCGACAGGCGCGAGCCGCCGCACTGGCGCCAAAGAATGGCCGAGCGCAAACCTGCGAGCAGCAGCGCCCTGATTCGGCTGGCATTATTTTCGTTGCTCAAGTGCTGTTGCTCGCCGTTGATGATGATCCGAGGACTCAGCTGGCTGACCGTATCCTTGTAGAGTTGGTCGAGCTTCAACATCGTGTTCTGATGCATCAACGAGAAATACTCCAGATTCGAGCGGATATCCTCCAGCTTGTTCGCGATTTGATCGAGCATCGGGCGATTGGCCGAGAGTTTCTTTTCCAGCACGAGCATCGAGATCACATAGCGTGTAATGTCCAGATCGCGATCCGTTCTGGAGGAGGTAAGCTGTTTATTCAGTTCGCGTACACCAGCGCCGACTCCCGCGACGCCACCGTAGACTTCCTCGACGCTGGCGGCATCGAATTTGAACAGAGTTTCCAGGCTGGCTTCGATCACTGCGCTATTCGCCATGCCGGTCGTCGCAATTTGTTTCACCAGTGTTGCGGCCTGGAAGACGCCGGCGAGAGCAAGCGTCACATCACGTTTGGAGTGTTTCATGCCGCTATTCTGCCACAGTGGGGCAGGGCGGACACGGCGGTTAACCTAAACCGTCAATCGCTCCCAGCTTGGTCCCGATAGCGCTTGATCTGATCCTCCCCGAGCGGAAGTCGCCCTTTTATCGATAGACTTTCATTCCATTCGTGGGCGAAGTCTCGCTGCAGTCTAATGTTGATCAGCGCTGTGACCGTCATAGCAATTACGGCGCCGAGACTGGCCAGCGCCATGTCTTTGTGCGCATCCCAGACATCGCCCTGAGTGCCCAGATACGCCATACCAAGATCACCGCCGACCAGTTCAGCCGCGCCCCATTCGAATAACTCAAACATCATCGATGTCGACATCGTCAGGTCGAGCGGCAGGAAATAGCCCCAGAAGCCCCTGACATTGGCAATGCGTATGAAAACTTCTCGGATCGGATAAGCCATCAACAGGCCGTAGCTGAAGTGTACGAGCCGATCGAAGTGATTGCGCTCGAAACCCATGGCCTGGTTCAAACTGTAGCCAAAGCGCTGCTGCCACCACGCATCATACGGCACCAGAGCATATGTGTAATGTGCGCCGATTTCGTGCAATAACAAAAACAGAAATATCAGTGTGTAGGAGATTCGTGAAAGCGGAAACTTCTTATAGCTAGACACCAGTAGAACGATGAAAACGACAACGATCACGTTTTCCAGCGCCCAATCTGCTCGGTCGACCGGCGAAATGGCCAGCAGCGTCCACGCAAGTGAGAACAGGGCGATCAGAATGAATGCATAACGCTGGTGTGAGGGGATCATCGTCTTGCTGTTGTTGTATGGTCAGCGGCATACGTCCGAAGCGCTGCTGGCCTCGCGTCCGTCAGTTGGCGTCGAATCGATGAGATGATTTTAGCAGCTTGAAACAATAAGGACTGTAGCAAGCTTGTCCAGGACAATTTTATTCGTGTAATAATCCATCTCCATTTCCTGCCACTCTGACCCGGCGGCGAAGAGCGTGCACCAAAGTGGACGCTATGGTGTGTTGTTCCAGCCGATTCTGCTGCAGATAAACGATGTCTGATCCCACGGTATGGCCTTGCATCAATTTTGTATAAATTTTAGCTATTAAAATAGTTTTTGCACTGCGCTTCGATAAAAAGTAACTAGAAAGCTAAGAGTTTGTTGAACAATGGCTAAAGCGAGGCTGGCTGTGTGTTCGAGTAAGGCTTATGGGCCGATAGTTCTTTCAAAGCAAAGTTTTTTTGTACAAAAATTCTATTCATTCAACGAAGCGTTGGTTTAAATTGCTTATCTTGCTTAAATTTTCCACATAGATTAATTTAATGATGTAGATATTTCCAAGTTGCTGGAGTAAATTCTAGTCCTGCACGCAGTATCTGCAGAATCAATCGTCAGCACGAAAATGGTTCAGTGATTTTCAAACCGGCGAACAACAAATTGCACCAAATTGATCATACCGAGGAGTTCACGATGCGAGTTCCAGCCAACAAGCTTCTTCTGCTAGCCACTTCTACGGTGATTTTGCTACTAAGCAGCTTCACCGCAAACGCCGAGACCCCAATTCACCATGTTTCCTCCGAAGTCTGCAAGAATTGCCACATGGAAATTTATAAGCAATGGAAGGGCTCAATGCACGCTCAGAGTTCTGCGCTGGAGGATCCGATTCACGCCACCTTTTACCATATGGTCATCGGTGATCCGACCAAAGAAGGCGAGAAGAGCCCGAAAGGCACCTACCCGGTATGCCTTCAATGCCATGCGCCGAACGCCGCCAGGGACAAGACCACGAAACTGGACGCGAAACCAGCTTATGCCGAGGGCGTGAACTGTGTTGCCTGTCACACACTGGCTGAATACAAGGGGCTCGACGGCGAAGATGGCAAGCTGAACCTGGGGCTGAAGGCCTACGTCACCTCGGACAAATTGCAGGGCCCGCAGGGCTTGAGGACGAAGACCAAGGATGCCGCCAAGCCGTCAGGCCCGATCGACCCGGCTGCTCTGAAACCCAATCCTCACCGTGGAGAAGTTGACTTCGGAGTTCAGACCATATCGTTGCCGTTGGAAGCCAATCCAAGTCTGATGAAAACCAACCAGGCGTGTCTGGGCTGCCATGACAAGCGCTCTAACATGAAAAAAGTGCCGCTTTGTCGTACCGGTGATGAATATAAAGAATCGGCGACCGAAGTGACTTGTACTTCCTGCCACATGCCGATTGCCAATGGGGTAGCCAGTCATGAAATGGGTGGTGGCCACGATCCTGCGATGTTAAAGCGGTCGGTGGTATTTTCAGTGGACAGCAAGAAAGAAGGTGACAAGCTGGCCACCGTCGTAAGGATGAAGAACAAGCAAGCTCACGGCATGCCTACCGGCGCACCCTTCCGTAATCTTCATCTTAAGGTCACCGCCTACGATGCGGACGGAAATGTTGTATGGGAAAATGCCAAGGGACATCCCGGCAAGGTCGATCCAAAGGCCTATCTGATGCTCGAGTTACTCGATGATTCGGGAAAGCGTACTTCACCGCCGAAGGCCACTCAGCTCGGTGAAGATACCCGACTCAAGGCGTACGAGGAGCGAATTCTCAATTACGAAATTCCGGCCGAGAACGTGGCCCTGGTACGCGGCGAACTGTTCTACAACCTGTTGTGGCCCGAACTGTCGAAGAAGTTCGCCGAGAAACTGCCGGAGGGGCTGACAGATCCTGTTTCTATTGCCATGTCCGAAGTGAAATTTTAAACTGCTGCGGCGTGCGGCCGGGTCGGACGCTCGTCGTCTGACCCGGGCCGAGAAATCGAGGACCGAAAAGTGAACTTAGATGGAAGGTGAGTGAGGTGAAATACAACATGTTGCGTTATTGCGTTGGATTGATGATATGCCTGGTTGTTTCGGCAAGTGCGTTCGCCAAAGCCGAAGACGCGCCGGCGACCGAAGCTGAACAGCCGGCAACCGGTCAACTGGAAGAGGATGTCAAGAAGCTACCGACAACGAGCACGGCCGATCACAGTCAGTTCAAGGAATTGCAGGTGGATTTCAAGACCGGTCCTGAGGTCACCAAAGCCTGTCTCGGCTGCCACAATGCGGCCGCCAAACAGCTCCACAAAACGACACACTGGACCTGGGCGTATGACAATGAGCTGACCGGACAGAAGCTCGGCAAGAAAAAAGTGATCAATAACTTTTGTGTCGCGACAGCTTCGAACTGGGCACGCTGCACGTCCTGCCATATAGGTTACGGCTGGAAAGACGAGTCCTTCGACCTAACGAAGGAAGAGAACGTCGATTGCCTGGTTTGTCACGAGACCACCGGAACCTACAAGAAATTTCCAACCGATGCCGGCCATCCGAACTACAAGCCCAAGCAATGGCCGCCCAAGAAAGGGAAGGTGAGGCAGCCGCCTGATCTGAAGACCATCGCACAGAGCGTGGGCTCGCCGACGCGCGCGAACTGCGGTGCCTGCCACTTCTATGGCGGCGGCGGCGATGGCGTCAAGCACGGGCATCTGGATTCGTCCATGACGAACCCATCGAAAGAGCTCGATGTGCACATGGATGCGACCGGACTCAACTTCAGCTGCCAGACCTGTCACACCGCAGGTGGTCATGAAATTGCCGGATCGCACTATGCGACCAAGGCATCTGACGATCGCGGTATCGTGATACCGGGGCAGCCGGACCAGACGCGCGGGACCTGTGAATCCTGCCACGGCAGCAGTCCACACCCGGAAGAGGCCAACCCGCACCTGAATGACCACACGAAGAAACTCGCCTGCGTCACCTGTCATGTGCCCGAATTCGCCCGGGGCGGACGCAAGACCAAGACGTGGTGGGACTGGTCGACTGCGGGCAAGAAAGACGAGAAAGGCAAGCCTGTCGTGATCAAGGACGCGCAGGGCTATGATACCTATCATTTCAAGAAAGGTGATTTCGTCTGGGAATCCAACGTCGTACCGGAGTATCGCTGGTTCGATGGTGAAATCGAATACACGCTGCTCGGCGACAAAGTGGATGACTCCGGCGTCGTACAGATCAATAAGATCAAAGGCAGTTATGACGATCCGGACTCGCGAATCTGGCCGTTCAAGGTCATGCGCGGCCGCCAGCCCTACGATGCCGAAAACAAGATCTTTGGTGTTCCCCACCTGTTTGGCAAGGACGACGAAGCGTACTGGAAGAGCTTCGATTGGGACAAGGCCTTGCGGGCGGGTTTGAGAGAGCGTGGCATCGAGTACAGCGGTGAACACGGTTTCGTAGAAACCGAGTACTACTGGCCGGTAACGCACATGGTCGCGCCAGCCGAGAATTCCCTGTCCTGCGAGAGCTGTCATAGCCAAAATGGCCGTTTGCAGAACCTGGCCGGCGTTTATATTCCGGGACAGAATCGGTATCCGTGGCTCGATCTGCTGGGTGCGCTGCTTTTGATCGGCACGCTCGGCGCGGTCATCGTGCACGGCTTCGGACGCTACATTGCTTCAAGAACACGCGGAGGTAAATAAAAATGGAACAAGTCATGTTGTACGCGCGCTTCGAGCGTTTCTGGCACTGGTCTCAGACCGTGCTGATCACGATCATGCTGATCACTGGCTTTGAGATACACGGTGTCTACGCATTGCTCGGATTCGAACAGGCAGCAGCGGTGCACAGCTTTACTGCCTGGCTGCTGATCGGTCTCTGGGTTTTTGCCTGGTTCTGGCACCTGACCACCGGTGAGTGGAAGCAGTACAAGCCGTCGGCACCGGAGCGCATCATCGCAATGGTGCGTTACTATGGTTTCGAGATCTTCCAGGGCAAAGCGCACCCGTTCCACCGCGAGTTCTCCTGCAAGCTCAATCCGCTGCAGTGCATGGCATACCTGGCGTTACATGTCGCGATCAGTCCGCTCATCTGGATCAGTGGCCTGCTGTATCTGTTCTACAAGAGCTGGTCGGCCCTCGAAGGCCTGAGCTGGCTGTCGCTGGGTACGATTGCACTGGTCCACACCGCAGCCGCCTATCTGATGCTGGCGTTCGTTATCGTTCACCTCTATCTGGCTTTGACGATGGACGAACGGCCCTTCTCCGGTCTCCGTGCGATGGTCACGGGTTATGAGAGCGAGCCCAAGAAACAGACCGAGAGCGCAGAGTAAAGTAACATTTCTGTTCCTTTTGAGAGCACCCAGCTTTTCGCGACCGACGCACGCTAAGCGTATTCGGCCACTGCCGCGGCTGTTTTTCGCTGCGGCGTGGCTCATCTTCAGGTATCCTATATAGGCAAGATTTACGCTGAGGATGGGTTATGGAGCGACGTGCGAATGACGGACAGCTGCAACTGAGAGTCAGGACAGAGAAGCCAACATTGTGTCGGGTATGTCCGATTAGAAGCCTGGCACTGTTCGAGGCCGTCGAAGATGGTCTGCTCGATTGGACGCAAAAATTCAGAAGCCAGCAATACGTGCTGGATGCGCGCAGGCTGCTCTATCGCGAAGGCGACTTTGTCGCCGAGTCATTCACGCTATTCCAGGGCTGGGTCATGCTCTACAAGATGCTGCCAGATGGGAAAAGGCAGGTGTTACGTTTTGCGTTGCCAGGGGACTTCCTCGGTTCCCGAGGGGATGAAATACGAGTCAATCACTCGGCAGTGGCGATCACCCAGTCTATTCTGTGTGGCTTCCCACAGGACAAGCTCAATCAGCTTTTCAGCGAGCGGCCTGAGATCGTTACCAGGCTGATCAGTATCCAGCAGCGGGATATGACACAGTGCTATGACCACGTCATGAGCGTGGGTCAAAAAAGCGCTATTGAATCGATCGCGTGTATGATGATTGATCTTTTCGAGCGCTGCCTTGAGCGCGATCCGAACGTCCGGCCGGAAGACGTACACTTCCCGCTGTCTCAGGAAGAAGTCGCAGACTATGCCGGAATCACGCTGGTGCACGTGAGCCGAGTGTTCAAGGAACTGCGTGATAAATGCGTCATCGACAACGGCCATCGCAAGATCCGTATTCTCGACATCGAAGCTTTGCATAAGATTGCCAACCTCGGCGCGCACACCGACTAGCCCACCTTTCTCATCAGGCGGCGGGTAGAGCTGACAAAGCCCTAGCTTCGCCGACGCGCCAGAAACCCGCATCTGTTTCCTTGGTATCCAGAGATTGCCTCGCTAGCCCGCATTTCTGACCAGGCGGCGTCGAGAACTGATAAGGCATTGGCTCTTTTGAGAGAACTCGAATGATCGAAAATACAGTGTGTATTTCAACAATGCCTATCACGGTT
>Ga0272441_10013531_pt1 | contig 11713 bp, 11 predicted proteins | sample SSMProp6N_FD_193582 | JGI IMG/M metagenome (GOLD analysis project Ga0272441, IMG submission 193582) | Marine sediment archaeal communities from Little Sippewissett salt marsh, Falmouth, MA, United States - SSM-Prop-6N | ecosystem: Environmental > Aquatic > Marine > Wetlands > Sediment ... | reverse complement strand
CGGCGTACAACCGGCGCGGCGCGCATCTGCACAGAACCCGGTGGAGGCCTTGAAATGAGGCTTTACCGGAGCTTCGCGCTCTCTCGGAAGGCACTGCTGGCGCACCGACTGCGCACCGGATTGGCGATCCTGGGCATCGTGATCGGCGTGGCCGCAGTGATCGTGATGGTGGCCATCGGCCAGGGGGCGCAGCGAGAGGTCCTGAGCCAGATCGAGGCGATGGGGACCAATTTGCTCATTGTCAACGCCGGGCAGGTGAGAACGTTCGCTGGCCGGCAGCGGCGTATGACCACGGCCACGACATTGACGGTGGCCGATGCCGAGGCGGTGGCGCAAGGTTGCCCGCACGTGGCGCAGGCTGCGCCCTATCAGTCGAAGAAGCTCCAGGTGAAACACAGCGCTTTGAGCGTGCAGACGACGGTGGTGGGAACCACGCCGGCTTTCCAGGATATTCGCAATTTCTATCCCCGAAGCGGGCGGTTCTTCACCAGGGAGGAGAATACGGCATCCTTGCGGGTGGCCGTACTTGGCTACCGGATCGTGCAGAATCTGTTCGAGGGAATAAATCCGATCGGAGAGATCATCCGCATCGGCCGGGCGCCGTTCGAGGTGATCGGGGTGATGGAACGCAAGGGGGTGAACCTGAGTGGCACGGACGAGGATGACCAGATTTTGATCCCGATTCGGACGGCGCTGCGCCGGGTTTTCAACCTGACCTATCTGGGTGCGGTTTACATCCGGGGCACGGACTCTGAAACTCTGGATGAGGCAGAGGAGGAAGTGGCCCGGCTTTTGCGCGAGCGGCACCGGCTGGACCGCCTGGAGAAGCCGGATGATTTTACCGTACAGAACCAGGTCGATCTGCTTGAGGCGAGACGGGAGGCCACGGAGGCGTTTACGATGCTGGTGGGAAGCGTGGCGGCCGTCTCTTTGCTGGTGGGCGGGATCGGGATCCTTGCGGTAATGCTGATGTCCATCCGCGAGCGGGTTCACGAGATTGGCCTGCGGATGGCGGTGGGCGCCCGGCGACGCGATGTGCTGGCGCAGTTTCTCCTGGAGGCATCCACGCTGGGGATGCTGGGAGGACTCGTCGGCGTGCTCATCGGCATAGGCGGCGCCATGGGTGTGGGACGTATGACACAGTGGCCAGCGGCGGTGCCGGGCGCCTCTGTCGCGCTGGCGTTGGGGTTCTCCCTGGCTGTGGGGCTGTTCTTCGGGGTCTATCCGGCCCGGCGGGCCTCGCGTCTGGATCCCATCGAAGCCCTTCGCAGCGAATAGCATATATTGACCAAACCCCATGGATAGCAATTCCCGCACGACGTTCTTCCTCCCTAGGGGCGCATTTCGCAAGGTCGTATGAGGTTACGCAATCTCATACGACCTTCTGAAACTGATCACTGGCTGCTTCTGCATTTCCCCGAAACAGGATTTCCTGCCAATATGGCATCCTGCCAGCAGGCTGTGTCGTGAGCCTGTTTTTTTGTTCTAGAAACGATAATAGTTCCTTTTAAGTTATTTTAAGTTATTTTGATATTATTTTTTTCTTGAAAATCCGGACAGATTGCTGTAATATAAGTGGTCCGCACCACCACGCAGGACAACTGGATGCTGGGGATTAACTGCTATCTGGAAAAAGCGATTCGGGGGCAGTTGAATTACACCTGGAAAAAGGCGAAGACGCCAAGGGGCGAGAGGAGAAAACACAATCCAGGTTGAGATGATATGGAACTGATCTGGCGGGGCATTGTCAAGGCGTTCTGGCTGCTGAGACGATGGGTTTGCGTGAAGCCGAACGCGTGATTGCCTCGTTCAAGGCCACGGCTGCGCATCTGATCCGAAGGCCGCACTAACCTATGGGGGCGAACATGAGCCGGGAGATGATGACGACGAAAGAGGCCGCCGAATACCTGAGCCTCAACGAGAAAAAGGTCTATGCCCTCATCAAAGAAGGGAAGATCCCCTGCACCAAGGCGACGGGCAAATGGGTGTTCCCCAGAAGGCTGATCGACCGGTGGATCGAGGACGATGCGCTCGGGGCCAAGGGCCCGGAGGCGGGTCACAGCCTTGTCCTTGCCGGCAGCCATGATTTGTCGGTTGACCTGCTTGCTTCGGAGTTCAACAAGCGGTTTCCCGAATTGATCCTGCTTTCCGCAAACCTGGGAAGCGTTGGGGGATTGCTCGCGCTCGGGCGCGGGCGTACTCACGTGGCGGGATCGCACCTGCTCGATTCCAAGACAAACGAGTACAATTTTCCGTATCTGCCCAGATATCTGCCCAAGATGGAGACGGTGGTGGTGTCCCTGGTGCATCGGGAACAGGGACTGATGGTGCCGCCGGGCAACCCGCTGGAGATTGGTGGCTTTGAGGATCTGTGCCGCGCGGAGGTGCGGTTTGTCAACCGGCAGGAGGGCGCCGGGACGCGCGTACTGCTGGACCATCATCTCAAACGCTTGGGCCTTGAGGACAGCCGGATCAAGGGCTACGGGGATCCGGTTTCTACGCATACGGAGGTGGCCGCAGCCGTCCGCAGCAAGCGGGCGGACACGGGGCTGGGCATCCGCGCGGCGGCCCTGGCCTTTGGGCTGGACTTTATCTCCGTGGCAAAGGAACGGTTCGACCTGATTATGCCCAGGGCTGTTTTCTATTCGGAATCGATTCAGAAGCTGCTGGAAGTGATTCGGTCGGAAGGGTTTGCTCGCAGGGTCGAACAGATGGGCGGGTACGATGTACATGACGCGGGAAACGTGCTGGTATGGGGATAAGCGATGCCATATTTTGCGCGATCCTTGTTTCTTTCAAACACCAAACCAAAAAGGAGGGTGTATGAAGCTGCGTTTCGGGTTATCAGTCACGATTGCAGTGCTGGGCCTCGTAGTGGGGTCGCACGCCCAATCGGAAGAGGCCGGCGAAGGCATATACGAACTGGGCGAGGTGGTGGTTTCCGAGCCCGGGAACGAAGCCGAGGCCGTGGGGACGGTGCTGACGCTTAGCTCCCGGGAGATCCAGAACAGTGGCGCCAGGACTCTGGACGAGGCCATTGCCCTTATCCCCGGTCTGTACGTGCGTACCGGGGGAGAGGGCACCCCGCGTGTGGATATTCGGGGATTTCGCACCCGGCATGTACAATTGCTTCTGGACGGCATTCCCGTCAACGACACTTACGACGGGCAGTTCGATCCGACGACCATTCCGGTGGCGTATATCGCAAAGATCAAGCTGACGACGGGCGGGGGTTCGGTTCTGTACGGGCCCGGCGGCAACGGCGGCGTGGTCAATATTATCACCAAGAAGGGACAGGAAAAGGTTCGTGGGTCCATCAACGGCGAGGCCAGGCAGGGCGACACATACCTGGGGCGGGTCACGTTTTCCTATGCCGGAGAGAAAGGGGATGTGTTTGTCAGCGGTAGTCCCTACCAGCGGGACGGGTATCGGCTGGCGGACGGGTTTGCGGCCACTAAGGACGAAGACGGCGGGATGCGCGACAACAGCGACCGCAAGCGAAACAATGTGTTTGCCAACTTCGGCTACGCCCCGTCGGAGAAGGCGCTGTTCGGTCTAACGTTTCACTACGTTCAGGGCGAGAACGGCGCGCCGTCGGTGACGAATTACGACAAGAACGATGCGTTTACCAAAAAGCCCAAGTACGACCGGTTAAGCGATCTCAAGGGCTACGCGGCGCAGATGGCCGGGCGCTACGATTTCAGCCAACCGCTTTCGCTGAAGTGCTGGGCATATCTCAACCGGCTGGAACTTGAGGAGAACCGGTACGACGATGCGACCTACGCTACACAGGATAAAAACGGCGCCAGCCGCACCGAGTCCGCCACACAGGTGGCCGGCGCAAATGCGCAGTTGCGATACAGTTTTGCCGGCCGGGGCACGGCGACGCTTGGCCTGGGATTGGCGCATGATACCTGGGATGCCACCGGGTTCAGCGTGGGCAAGAAGGACAACAAGGTCAACCTGGACGAGGCCCGGGACCTGCAGATCTACAACACGGCTCTGCAGTACAGTGTGTCATCAAAAGAAGGTCCGGGGCTTGTTCTGGGATACGGCTTCCACTTTCAGAACAGGGAGGGCGAGGGCGAGGGCGATTTTTCTTACCTTGTGGGCGCCCGCTACCATCGCGAGAAAACACGACTCAGGGCGTCCCACGCGCGGAAAGTCCGGTTTCCCTCTATCCGGCAATTGTACGATGCCAGCGCGGGGAACACCGATCTGAACGCCGAACGGTCTCTGCATTATGAGGTGGGGGTGACGCAGGAATTTGCCGGCGGGATGTCCGCTTCCGCAACCGGTTTTGTGATTGATTCGGACGGGTTTATCGAGAAGGAAGGGGATGACATCTATCGCAACTACGAGGCCTACCGGTTGCAGGGTGTTGAGCTTGCCGTGGCGGGCAAGCCGGTAGAGGGCTTGCGGCTCAGGGCGTCGTATTCCTATCTGAACACGAAGGACAAGTCTCCGGGCAGCGAGAAGCAGGAACTGCAGCACCGGCCGGGGGACAAGGTCGCGCTTTCCGGAACCTACCGCCTGTCGTTCGGGTTGACTGCCCACGCGTCGCTTTTGCACATTGCCGACCTGTATTTTTACGATAGCGACGGCGACCCGCCTCTGGAAAAGAAGGCGCTGAACGATTACACGGTAGTGGACGTCAGGCTGGGACAGGACTTGCTGAAACGCCGGCTGGAAGCCTACGTGGGCGCCGACAATCTGTTTGATGAAAACTACGAGCAAAGCTACGGCCTGCCGCAGTCCGGACGGATGGTTTACGGCGGGCTGTCATTGAGGTTTTGAGGCATGAGATGAATACGATTCTTCGGCTGCAGGACTATGCCTACGCCTACCCCGGGTCAGAAGACAATATTTTGAAGGGCGTCAATCTGGAGATCCGGGCCGGGCAGTGTCACTGCCTGACCGGGGATACGGGTTCGGGCAAGACGACGCTTGCCCTGGCCATTAAAGGGTTGCTGCCACCCGGACGGCAGGCGGGACGCATTGTCGTTCCCGTCCGACCCGACGGCAGGCCGGGGGTTGGCGTTGTGCTGCAAAATCCGGAGACGCAGCTTCTGACGCCGACTGTGGGCGCGGAGGTGGCGTTCGGCCTGGAGAACCTGTGCGTGGCGCCGGCGACGATGCCGGGCAAGGTGGCGGCTGCGCTGGATGCCGTGGGACTCCACCGGCCGGCGGATTTTGATGCCGACAAGCTGTCTATGGGGCAGAAGTACCGGTTGATTGTGGCGGCGCTGCTGGTGATGGCGCCGTCGCTGCTGGTCCTGGATGAGCCGTCCGCGCAACTGGATGCGGACGGGCTGGCGCACCTGCTTGAGGTAATCCGGCGGCTGAAGGCGTCCGGCGTTTCGTTCCTGCTTTGCGAACACCGCCCCGAGTTCCTGGTCGATGTGGTGGATGTCTGCTGGCATCTGGAGGACGGGACGGTGCGTCCGAGGACTATGGACGTGCGCGACCGGAAACCGTCTGCGCACACGCAGGAAAGCGAAAACGGCCTGCCGGCTGCAGATGCGGCGGGCGAGGCCGTGAAGGTTTGCGATTTGACCGTGGCAGGGACCCATGGTTCGCCCGTGTGGTCGGGCGCCAGTTTTGCCGTGGGCAAGGGACAACGCGTGGCCGTGTGCGGCCCCAACGGCGAGGGCAAAACCACGCTGGTGCGGTGTCTGACGGGGTTCGTACAGCCGGCCAAAGGCACCGTTCAGATCCTTGGCGAACGGCCCGATCCCGAACGCCTTCGCGGGCGGGTGGGCTGCCTGTTTCAAAATCCGCCGAAGCAGCTTTTTGAGGCCACCGTGTTCGAGGAGGTGACCTTTCCGCTGAGGCGGCTTGGCGCCAATGGGCGGGATGTGAGGCGCAGGGCCGAGGAGACGCTCGGCCTGTGCGGCATTGAGGATCTGGCCGAACGCTCTCCGCACAAACTCAGCTACGGTCAGAAGCACCTGGTGGCGCTGGCGTCCGTGCTGGCGCCGTCTCCGGAACTCCTTCTGATGGACGACCCGTTTGCCGGGCTCGACCGCCGCCGCCGCCAGACCGTTCAGGAGGTGATGGTGTCCCTGAGCAGGGATAAACAGACGACGGTGATCTGGACTTCCCACAATCCGGACATGCTGCCGCCGTGGACGGATTTTACCCTGTGCGTACAGGGAGGCGCCATTGTCCCTCAATAGCTCCCGGCGGGAAGCCTGCGACCGTTCTGCGGTTCGGATGCGCGCAGGGGTAAAGCTGGTTCTCTGTGTAGGGCTTTCGATACTGGCTTTTGGGGCGCGCACCCTCACCATGCTGGCGATTCTTACAGCGGTGGACCTGGCCCTGATCCTGTGGCTGAAGGTCGGCGCCGGCGCGGTATGGCGGGAGGCTAGGCGGGTCTTTATCTGGCAGACCGGGATGATTGTGGGGCTTTATCTCATTCGCTATGGGAGCGGTGGTCTCTGGCCCGGGTTCCGAACCTCGTGGCAGGTCTTTATGGCGTTTTTGCCGGGCATCATATTCGTGCAGAGTACGCCACACGCGCGGATTATGGAGGTTCTGACACGGGTGCTGCCCTATAAGACCGCCTTTGTGCTGGCCACGAGCATCCGCTTTATTCCGCTGGTGATTCGGGAGATCAAGAGCATTCACGAGGCCCAGGTTTTGCGGGGGGCCAGGATTCTGCCCAGGGATCTTCTTCGACCATGGAACTGGCGGGATCTGATCCACTGCCTGCTGGTCCCGGTCATTGTCCAGAGCCTGAATCTTGCCGGAGAGATCGCACAGGCGGCCAGGGCCAGGGATTTTGGGATCAAAGACCGGCGCACCTGCTGGCCCGGGGCGTAAATGTATAAATGTAAAGGAGAACAGGATGGGGGTTGAGATGGAGGAAGCGACACGCAAGACAACACTGCCGCTGAAGGAGGCGCTGTTTCTGGGGTTCTGCGCCGTTTTCATCCTGTTCACGCGGGCGGCGTTGCGGCTGCACCTGGGCATCCCCGGGCACGCCATGTTCTTTACGCTGTTTTTCCTGATGCTGGCGCGGGCGTGCGTGCCGTATCGGTTTGCGTCGAGTTTTGTGGGATTGCTGTCTGGCGTCATGGTCGTGGTGCTTGGGCTGGGCAAGGGCGGGCCGCTTATCATGCTCAAATTCGTTTTGCCTGCGATCGTGGTGGATATCGGGGTCATGCTGGTTCCCATCGTGTTCGGGAGCTATCTGCTGTGTGCGCTGCTGGCGGCGCTGGCCGCTTCGACCAAGATGATCGATACCTACGTTGTGGACAGCCTGGTGGGTATGGAGCAGGCGATCATCTTTCAGCACGCGCTGCTGAAGGCGTCCGGAGGCGTCTTCTTCGGCGTTATCGGGAGCCTTTTGATCCCGCCGGTGGTTCGGAAGTTGAGGGCCTACGGCGTGGTGTGAGGACGTCTGGTTGAGGCTATTGACACCTACAGGATACAGGAGATACGATGCGTATTTACATCGGATTTGACGATACGGACACGGCAGAGTCCGACCGGGGGACGGGCAGGCTGGCCCGGGAGTTTGCCGATCAACTGCCCGACGGATGTCGTTTGTGGGGGGTTTTGCGCCAGCAGTTGCCCCGGTTGCCGGGGGTGCCCTACACCTCCAACAACAGCGCCGCGTGCGTGGCCGTGGATGCGGAGGATGCGTCTCTGCACGACACGCTCGTGGACCTTGCGGTCGACCATCTTCGCCGGCTTTTTATTGAGGGCAGCGATCCGGGGCTTTGCGTGGCACGCGAAGGGTGCGCCCAGGCCGACGGCCTGATTGCCTTTGGCCGGACGTGCTGCAACCGGGTGGTCACGCAGAAGGAAGCGATGGCCGCGGCGCAGGGCCTACACCTGTCTGGGCACGGCGGAACGAACGATGGCATCATTGGGGCGGCGGCCGGGGTCGGGCTGACGTTTTACGGCTGGAGCGGCCGGTTCGTGGCGTTCGGCAGCATCCGGTCGTTCCCAGACCCGGTCCGGGTGGGGATGCTGGAGGACGCGGGCATTCGGGTGCTGTCTATGGCCAGGGATGCGATGCTTCCGTCCATGGACGATACTGTGGAGACCGAAGACTGGCTCAGGCCCCGGTTGTGGGGGTTGCGTCCCGTATTGCCGGTGGAACGGCTGTCCGAAAACCGGTGGCGCGCGGTGGGGATCAAGCGGGAACGCAGGCACGGGGCGAAGCACAGACCATAGTTATGCGTAGAGAAGGTGTTGATGGTATGGTATCCCGATGGAGAAACCATCCGGCCAAGATCGCTCTGCCGGTCAGGTTCATCGGCCTTTCCATTCTGATTCACGCCGCGCTGGTCTGCGTCCCGGTGGGCGTACGGTTTGCCGATCGTGATGCGGAAATACAGAGTCTATCCATCATACTGGATCCCGACCCGGCTTAGTATGCCAGCCGTGAAGAGCAGGCATCTCCGGCCGGCATCACAACCAGAGCGGCGCCCGAAAAGTCAGAGGAGAAATCCGAACGCGACCGCCCTGCTGCCGTGAGCGCGCAGGCCGTTGAGACCGTTGAGGAGGAGACACCGGCAAGACGCGCGGAAGCAACGACGCCCCTTGCGCCTGAGGACCATGTCCAATCTGGTCCTGATGGGGATGAGGAAAGCGCATCTGCTCCGGGCGAGGGAAACGGACCTTCTGGCTCCGGGCAGGCGGCCGCTGTGGGGAGCGACGAGCCGGTTCTGGCGCAGTTCGGGACGGCGAACGGCCCCAGTGTGATTGACATGGCAGCGCCGGTCTACCCGGCTTTGGCCAGGCGGCGGCGCCTGGAGGGCCGGGTGGTGGTCCGTTTGGATCTCGATTCGACGGGTGCGGTCAAGGAGGTGGTGGTGATCGAGCCGGCCGGTTACGGATTTGACGAGGCGGCGGTGGCGGCGGTGGAGCGGTCTCGCTTTGGCCCGGCAGAACGCGACGGCAAGCCGGTGGCCTGCCAGGCATTGCTTCCCATACGGTTTGCCTTGCGGTCAGGCCGATAGCGGGTGTGATGGCTGCCGACACTCAATAGTAGAAGCTGATCTGCATCAATCCACTGGCCGGCAGACCGCCGTATTCGCTCGTGATCCGTCCGCCTGTGGGGCCGGCGCCGTGCGGGACATACGCGCTGGCGGCAAGGGTGAGGTTGTCGGAGAAGAGCCAGGACAGCGTCAGGGTCAGTACTCCGGAACCGTCTGCCGGACTGACTATCCAGACGCCGCTGACGGGCATTGTGCCGTCGGCAAGGGCATACGACGTCTGTAGAGCGACCGCATGTCTCCCCAGAATTTGCATGTCTCCGCGCAGATATCTCTCCCGGAAGGACGGGTTCGCCAGGCGTTCTCCCGCGTCCTCTATCCTGCTTACGCCAAATCCTGAAAAGTGGTAGTCCCCACGGAGCAGCAGCCCGCAGCCCACATCCAGATTGTAAGATGCCCCCACGGCGACCACTGCCATAAGGTTGTCTCTGCCCAAGACGCCACCGTCCGGAAATGCCTCCGGCGTTCTGAAGAAGGCGATCTCCCCGTGCGCCTCCGCGTTGTAGACCGGACAGGACGCGGTGGCTGCATAGAGATAATCCCTGTAGCGCCTTCCAAATATGATCTCGCCGTCTACGACGCCCACATAGCCGCGCAGGCGCCCGGCAAATGTGGACGCGTCCGGCGATTTTCCGATTGCGGCGACCGCATCCAGAGAGATCAGGTCGGTCAGGGGGATGCCGGCGCGCACCGCATCGATGCCCCGGCGCCATTCCCGGTCGCTTTCCAGGGGTGAGAAAGGGGCAAAGATGTCCACGGCTCCAAACAGCACCCCCCGCCCCCAGCCGACCGCCTGCCTGCCGACGGTGATCTCGGTCCTTCCAACGGCGATTGCGACAGACGCCCGGTCCAGTTCGTGCCTGTAGGAGAACGCGCGGCCTATTTCCACCAGCGGCGCATCAATCTGTGAAATGCGGTAAGGCGCACGGTTTTCGGATAGCAGAATGCCCGATGCGCCGCCTGCGCCCGAACGTTCGGACACGATGCGCGCGCGCTGCTCATAGGCGATCTCGGCGTTCATCCAGGAGGCCGGTCGCGCCTTGAAGCTCAGCCGCATTCGTTGGAGCGCGGTGGCGCTCCAACGCTCCGGGTAGAGGACGGCATCCTGCGGCGCGTGCGACAGGAGGGACGTCCATTTGAGGGCGGTGTTGAGGGCGCAGTAGCGCTCGTCTCCGGGACGCGACCAGAGTTCGATTGCGCCGACGCTGGGGACGAGTGCGAGGAGGTACACGGCGGCGAGTGCGAATGGATGGGGAAATGAGAAATACAAAATAGGAAATATGAAATGCAAAACGGGAAACAGTGTTCGTTGCGCTCCGGGCCGTCGGAACAGGGTCATTTTGCATTTTGCATTTTGCATTTTAGATTTTGCACTTCCCTCTTGGCGTTGGTTTCATGTGTTCGGGCTAATTCGCATCGCCGCTGTTTGCTGTGGCATTTCTCAACTCGTCGCTTGTGACGACGCCGTCTCGCAGGGTCACGACGCGGGAGGCATAGGAGACGACCAGGGGATCGTGCGTGGAGAAGACGAAGGTCATGCCGTGCTGGTCGCGGAGGCGTCTCATCATCCGGAGCAGGGATTCCGAGTTCGCGCTGTCCAGGTTGGCGGTGGGTTCGTCGGCCAGGACCAGCCTGGGCCGCGATGCCACGGCGCGTGCGACGGCCACGCGCTGCTGCTGCCCGCCGGAGAGTTCGTTGGGCCGGCGGTCCGCGAGTTCCCCAAGCGACAGGTCTTCGAGGGTGGCCTGCGAGATGCCGCGACGTTCTTTTCCCACGCCCTGCAGTTCCAGGACGAACTCGACGTTTTCTCGCGCGGTCAATACCGGCACCAGGTTGTAGGCCTGGAAGACGAAGCCGAGGGAGTTCAGGCGAAGGTCGGCGCGCGCCCTGCGGCTTAGGGCCGAGAGATCCTGTCCAAAGACCGTCACGGTTCCGCCTGTGGCCACGTCCAGCGCGCCGATGAGATTGAGGAGGGTCGTTTTGCCGCTCCCGCTGGGGCCCACGATGGACAGAAAGTCTCCTTCGCGGATGACAAGGTCCAGGCCGCGCAGGGCGTTGACGACGACTTTGCCGGTATAGAAATCTTTCTTTACACCCGTGGCGTCTACAAGGACATCTCCCATCGTTTATGCCTCCCTCAGGCTTAATGCCGACGTCGGATTGGTTCGGACCGCGTAGTAGGCCGGGTAAAGCGTGGCGATGAGCGTTGACGCCAGCGCCACAAACAGGGCGTGCGGGATCATCCAGAGACCCATATCGGAATACATCACGGGATCAAAGAGCACACCCGATATGGACGTTTCCCCACCCATGACTGCGCCGAAGTCAATGCCGGTGGTGGCGGTGTAGTAGACGAGGGGCATGGCCAGCAGCAGGCCGGCTGCGGCGCCCAGGACGCCCAGCACGGCCGCCTCCACCAGGACCAGGCGGGTCACCTGCAACCCCTTCATCCCCAGCGCGATGAGGACGGCGAACTCCCGCCGACGGTCGAGGATGGCCGTCAACTGTGCGCTCGTGATGCCGAGTATGACGACGATGACCACGATTCCGACAAAGAGGTTTGTGAATGCCTTGTCGCTCTCCGAGTCCGCGCCCTGCGCCGGCTGCACTTCCTTCCATGTGAGGACGTCGTCGCCCTCCGGAATCGTCGTGCGGAGGTGGGACACGGCACGATCGAGATCCCCGAGGTCGCGGAGGGTTAC
>Ga0272441_10013529_pt1 | contig 11714 bp, 12 predicted proteins | sample SSMProp6N_FD_193582 | JGI IMG/M metagenome (GOLD analysis project Ga0272441, IMG submission 193582) | Marine sediment archaeal communities from Little Sippewissett salt marsh, Falmouth, MA, United States - SSM-Prop-6N | ecosystem: Environmental > Aquatic > Marine > Wetlands > Sediment ... | reverse complement strand
TTTATCTGGAAACAGAAACAGAAAGTAATGTTCGTTTATATGAGCGATTTGGTTTTACGACACTTGAGCAAATCAACTTACCGGTTATTAATCAACAAATGTGGACAATGATACGAGAAACCAAAGATGCTGATAAAGTTGAGCTGTAATTGGTCTTCGCCTGACAGCGGCTATATGGCTCCGCTTCGCTACACCCAAATTCTTGCTACACTGCGTTTCGCAATAACTTCATATATTCACGGAACGTTATCCGAAATGTCCAGGTCCTCGCTGACCCGCACGGACAGAATTCTAATAAGTGTTTTGTAAGAAAGTTTAGAATTGTATGCTGAGCCCCTTTGTCAAACAGTTTTTATCCACATTTAAGGTGGAATCCTCCGTTATCAAAAAGGTCATGCAGCAACTGCTGCTTTCTCAATCTTAAATGATTCATACATTTCATCAGGCGTCTGATAATCCAAACTCTGATGATACCTTTGTTTATTATAGAATCTGAAATATCGGTTAACTCCGATTTTCAGCTCACGTACCGTTTCGTAGGATTTTAGATAGATATCTTCATATTTCAAAGAACGCCATAGTCGTTCAACGTAGATAGTATCTCGCCAGCGTCCCTGGCCATCCATGCTTATTTCTATTCCAGCACCCTTTAGAACCTGAATAAATGCATAAGAAGTAAACTGGCTGCCCTGATCCGTATTGACGATAGCAGGAACTCCATAGTTCCTTATTGCCTCTTTTAGAGCCTCTACACAGAAATCTGCATCCATTGACAAAGAGACTCTCCAGCTCAATACCTTTCGGCTGAACAGATCCATTATTGCTACCAGATAAACATGACCGGTATCCAATTTAAGATAGGTTATGTCTGTTGCCCATACCTGATTGGGGTAGCGGATCCTTTTACCTTTTAGGAGGTACGGATACACTGGATTCTCTTTATCCGGTATTGAAGTAAACTTCTGTGGACTAAGAAATTTTATTCCAAGCTCTCTCATGAGCCGTCTTACCTTTTTAGGAGTAGAGTGTATTGATTCCTTTTTAAGTTCAAGGAACTGCTTCCTGTATCCGTAGAAGGGATATTTGAGATAGAGTTCTTTCAGCTTAATCATCTCTTCGATATCCCACGTATTTCTATGACGTACTTCGTAGTAGTAATATGATCGATTTACTCCGAGCAATGCACATTGCTTTTTTATTGACAGCTTCCGGTCTGAAGGCTCTATCATTCGTAGTCCTTTCCGTACAATTGCTTGTACTTTTTTTTAACCATTCGTTCTCATATTTAGCCTGGCCCAGTTGTTTGTACAGCTCCTGTTCTCATTTCTTTACTTGGTCCAGTTCTTTATTCTTTTTGTTTTTTCTTTCGAACAGGGAACTTGCATTCTCAAGAAGCTGTTTCTTCCAAGCGCTGATTTGGTTGGGATGTACTTCATACGCTTCAGCTAATTCCTGTAGGGTTTTCTCTTCCTTCAGCGCTTCAAGGGCTACTTTTGCTTTGAACTCGTCATCGACCTTTCGTCTCACATGGGACTCCTTGTATAATTTATACATCGGAGATTCCACCTTAGTTCCTATATAAATCTGTTCAGAATCTTGGGCTCAGCATAGTTAGCCCTGAATTGGCCTCTAAGGCCTGCTCAGTTAAGAATGTGAGAAATAAAACAATCTAATAGGACCTATATCCATAACAAATATGGTTTTCACGCAATATTTATGTTATAATGGTTCTATGATCTATATATAGATCAGTGGAGACTAGAGGTTTTCTTTGTATCTCCTTTGTCCTCAATTAAGCCTTATCACATCCTGCCTGGCGGAAAACTTAATTTACTGTTGAAAGCTATTCTCTCCCAGACATCGAATATTTCCTTAGAGAAGGCAATATTTGCGTATTTTCATATGAAAAAGGAGATTATCAAATGAGATCAAAATCTATTCTTAGTCTGGTATGGCTGACATCACTGGTCGTTGTCCTATTTTCATGCAATTTATCTGGTTCGGGAGACGGAGTTGGGGATATGCTAATCAGCAATACCCAATTCCTGGGTCGGGGATATGACGTATTCTCCGCCTACGCAGATCCGTTGGACGTGAGAGGAGAGGTTCTCGACTTCGATGAAATGAATAATGCGGGACATATCGAGCAGCTTCAGCTGGAGAGGGCTGATTTTGATACCATTGAAGGGCAAGACGTAGAAACATACATGAATAAGCTTTCACAAAAAGTGGAAGTAAGTGCCAGTTACGCCGGGTTTTCTGGGTCCGTCAAGGTCAATTTTGACGAGGGCCACTACACAAATAGTAGTTATTCTTTTGCCACTGTAACGTCGCTCATCCAGAAGTACTCGGCCAGGATCAAGGCGGGCATCCCTGTGGCGACACTAAAAACATTTCTTACCGACAATGCCGATGCCATGCTCAACGACGGGGATGTGGAACCACTTACGGTTTTTCTGGCCTTTGGCACCCACGTTATGCGCGGGATTATCATCGGGGGCAGGCTCGATTACAGCGTATCGGCCGACATGACAGAAGTAGGAGGGGACAAGAGCATCGGTGTATTCGCTGAGGTCGGCTATGAAGGTGCATTTGATGTCAACGTAACCAGTGAGACAGTAAGCGCTGCCGAGTGGAGTGATTTTACTTCATCATCGAAAAAGACGCTTAAAGTATATGGCGGAGCCAGCGAGTACGGCCAGTACATTATCAACGAAGACGAACAGAGCTATGTACCCTGGATCGAGTCAATTGGAGACAATCCGGTATTTTGTGAGTTCGACAGTTCAAATCCACTCATACCGATATGGGAGTTCTGCGATAATCCAGACAGAAGCCAGGAGCTTCAGGATTATTTTAATTCAACTTACGCAGCGAACAATGCCATACTGACTTCAGACGCTCCTCATCTGTGTATTCTGGAAATCGGGCTCTATGATTTTCAAAGCAAATATGAAGTTTATTATGCTAATCATAATCCCATAAATCCCATATACGGGCGTTACGCGATCGTACAGAATCTCAATGAGGATGCAGGGGGGGACTATATCTATATCTGGTATAAATACGGTTATGATAATGATCCAGATCTTGAGCCTATTGACGGTATATATATTGTAAATACAACTGACGGGGATTCTTGGGCTCAGCCAGGATATCTCAAGCCGGAAGTCCTCCCAAGTAATTTCAATTGGCCGGGCCTTGATCTTAATAGAGAAGCAGGAGGTGATCATATCTACCTATTCTATACCAGAGGTGGGTCGGATCCAATCAGAAGCATTTCTACTACTAATACCGACGGTAAGAGATACTACTCCCTGCCGACAACGATAGTGACTGTAAATCCCGGCGTGTCATATGTTCAAGACGCCACCCACAATCTCAACGCAGGTTCAAATGGGGATGGCATCTACTTGTGGACTTCGACTGATCTGGTCGACTGAATAAGTGAGACCGTGTCGCTCTTAGGGATGCTAGCGAGAAAATTCTACTATTTGCTATTTGCCGTCCCAAATTTCTTTTGAGGATCAGGAAATAGTCTGGTTACTGTAATATAGCTCTGAAATAGGATTTTAATATAACAAACGGCTACAGAAGACTTGGCTATTACGTAGCCCGTCAAGCAGTTGAACCGAACTTTATTATCTCAATCACCGATTGAACTGATTATTTTTGTGACGGAAATTATGGAGGGGGTCTTGCAGGATTTCATCATTAAACAGGTGTGGATAACGCTGCGTCGCTTCGCTCCTTGGCCTGCGGCACATTTACCTTTGTCATAGATTTTGCGGACTCTTCGGTTGTGTGATACTGTGTTCACTAAAGGGATGGTTTGTTATGATTCGGCAGAACCTCTGCCAACCGCCGGTGGCGGGCGGCAAACGTCGTATCATAGCGGGACGTTACGCTCAATGTCCAGGGCCTCACTGACCCGCGCTGAAAAAGAATTTTGTAGGGTTTTATCGGTAGATTAAGAATTGTGCTATTGGCAAAAGAGAGGTATCATTTAAAAAGATAAATAAAAAGAAGGGGGAAAGAGCGCGGATCTTGGCCACTCGTCCCTGTCCACTTCGCGTAACAAGTAAATATACAGCTCCGGCCTTTAACCTCCGCTCAAAGTGTCAGAGATGAAAACTATCAGAAAAATGTATGCACCTTTCAGATTTACTTTCTTATAAACGGCTTGGCATCTTCGTATATCCGAGGAACGTTATTGTCAAGGGCTTAGCTTGGACTCGATTGGAGAGGATAGCTCGCGTCCATTCGGGCTTAAAAGAAGAAATTACTATGCATATAAGCATGAGTAGAATAAAACTATGGAGGATGCTTTATGACTAAGAATGGAAGTATCATTATGGGAATCCTGATTGCATTATTATTACTGTTTACAACAGGGTGTAATCTGAGCGATGGAGATTCACCTCCAACAAAATACGCCATAGGCGACACCGGCCCCAGCGGGGTAGGTATAGTATTTTACGTAACCGATGGAGGATTACACGGATTAGAGGTGTCGACGGTTGATCAGAGTACATTTTCGGAATGGAGCAATATTACAGATGAAGAAATCGGGACAACGGGAGAAGCAATAGGAACTGGTTTTTTGAACACTGACGCAATTATCGGCCAGGCTGGTCATACTGACAGTGTTGCACAAATATGCAGAAACTATCGCGCAGTTGAAGAAGGAGACTGGTTTCTGCCGAGTAAGGATGAGCTGAACGCTATATGGGAAAACTTAGTTGATGACGGTTCAGGGGGAAATAGCGGTGTTGGCGGTTTTGCTGAACGGATCTATTGGTCGTCTTCTGAGTACAATGGGACCATCGTGTGCTGCCAGTGGTTCGACGATGGCTATAAGGACCACACTAATTAGTGGGCCACCTATTATGTTAGGGCTGTTCGGGCATTTTAACTATTTATCTATTTAACTATTAGAGTTTTGGTGGGGGTTAGCCCCCAACTAAAAAAGTTAAAAACCGGCATTATATTATGATTTAAAAGTATTTCAGGATGTGTATCATTTGATACTCAAAGTTTTTGAGTTTACTAAGGATTTCCCGCGGTAGTATAAATACACTCTTGGGCAAGATATGAAGCGGGATGCTATTTTAATTGAAGCGACATCCGTGTTGCTGTTTTCTTGTATTTCATAGCCCACCAAGCCCCAGCAGATAGCTGCGAGTACCCGGCTACGCTTCGCTCCGCCCAAATTGCTCCTTCGGCCGCACCCTCGCATATTTGCAGAACGTTCTATGTAATACCGTGAAAAATCTATACTTCAAGGATAGAAGAATGAAGAAAAAGTCAAAACGAATCGATTCAAAAACATCAAGAACTGCTGAAATGACTTGCGTTACAAGAGCTGCTTCATTTTTTGAAAAGAATCCTTGTTATAAAAGCGATGATTTCATCGCTCCTAAATTACTTCCGGTCTTTATGCTTCCATTGATTAAAATGTCGATAATCAGGTATTTTTACAGGAACGTTATTTCTCCAAAAGGGATCTATGAGTATGTAATAGCCCGTACAAAATATATTGATTCTATATATATTGAATCTTTAGAAAATGGTTTTCAACAAGTCGTCATTTTTGGCGCAGGGTTTGATTCCCGGGGACTGAGATTTGTTGCTGAATATCCAAAGACCACTGTATTTGAATTGGATGTTCCAATAACTCAGAATGCTAAAATAGCTCAATTGCAGAAAAGAAGAATTTCCATTTCTGATAACATAAATTTCATTCCAATAGATTTCAATAAAGAATCTGTAATTGAAAAGCTTGATCAGTTTGGTTTCAATAAAAATAGAAGGACACTCTTCTTATTAGAAGGATTATTGATGTACCTGGATTCTAGTTCTGTGAACACAACTCTTAACATTATTCGCGATAATACCATAAATGGAAGCGAAATTGTTTTCGATTTCGTCTATGCTTCTGTTCTGAAGAAAGAACACAGATATTACGGGGAAAAGGATATATCGAAATATGTATCTACCGCTGGTGAAGGATGGACTTTTGGAATACAGGAAGAAGAAATTGAACTATTTTTGGAAGAGTATTCATTAAAAGTGAAAGAGATGAAAAATTCAATCGACCTGGAGAATTTATATTTTAGAAATGATGTCGGGGAATTACAGGGAAGAATAAATGGTACTCATTGTATTGTACGTGCAGCCTTTTAACCGTTACGTTGCATACCATACAAGGATAACGCATCTTTGCGCTGATTATTTAAGAATCAGTTTGTACTTCAGAAGTGGTAAATTAGAATAGATTGATAATAAATAGGCGGTGGAACAATGGAAATTTTAGATCATAATCGTGAAGCGTGGGACAAGCTGGTTGAAGAAGGCAATATCTGGACAAAGCCTGTGGATTCACAAGTAATAGAAGACGCGAAAAACGGGATTTGGAGCATAGTATTGACTCCTACCAAACCTGTTCCTTCAGATTGGTTCGGCATGCTTGCTAGGAAAAAAGTATTATGTTTAGCATCAGGCGGGGGCCAGCAAGGACCTGTTTTAGCTGCAGCTGGAGCAGAAGTGACAGTGCTTGATAATAGTCAATCTCAGCTTGACAGAGATTTATTGGTCTCAAGAAGAGATAAAATCGATCTTAGAATAGAGCTGGGAGATATGCGAGATTTATCGAGGTTTGATAGTGAAAGCTTTGACTTAATATTTCACCCGGTGTCAAACTGTTTCACGGACGATGTGAATAAAGTATGGAAAGAGTGTTATAGAGTTCTAAGGAAAGGCGGAGCTTTATTGGCTGGATTTTGCAACCCTATAACATACATTTTTGATCTGAATGAATGGGATGAAAACCAAAATTTATCAGTTAGATATACTATTCCGTATTGCGATTTAGATCAGCTTCCAAAAGAACAGCTAAAAGTAAGGATAGAAAATAAGGAACCAATAGAATACGGGCATTCATTGCAGGATCAAATTGGTGGTCAAATTGATGCTGGTTTTATAATAACCGGGTTTTATGAAGATTCCGCCGGCGGAGATCTTTTAGACCCGTATATCAACACGTTCATTGCAACCAGAGCAATTAAGCCATAAAATCTATAGCAGCAGGTCAAGCCGATGAGGTTTTTTCAATAGAGGTCATAGTCCGTACAGTGATGGTATTTGTTTTGAAAATAGGAGGCGAGATGGATGACGACCAGTTATGGTCGTTCTTCGAGGGGTACGCGATAGCGTCGCTGGACTCCGATCCCGAAGCACTCGCGGATTGGTATACGGATGATTTCATCGTCGCCGGCCCAGCCGGCACTGCGGTGTTCAGCAACGATGAGAAGTTCCGTATCTGGCTCCGCCAGGTCCGGGAGTTCAACTAAGGGGCCGGGGGCTGATACAGGCGGATGCAGCGGCCCGCGATATTCGAGGATGAATGGGTGCCGGAGCGTAAGACGCCATACCATACAGAAGGAAGAGAAGAATACTATGCTAGAAAAAGAAGATGTAAAATCTTTGAAACAATACGGCATCACTATTGAAGAATATCTGAGGCTGCATTTTAAATAGAAAATAAATCCGGGGATGTTTATCTCATCGTTTTTATTGCAGGTATTGTTAGTAGTAACGGCTGTTCTTGCGTTTTTCCTGATGAACAACAGACCATTGAATACAATGACCTTTATCACTATCTCATCTATTATTCCTGTTATCATCATGGATTTGACAAGCGGTGCATTAGGTGAAGAACTTGGATGGCGGGGATATGCAATAAATATCCTGCAGAAAAAATATATTCCGTTTACAGCCGGTTTGATAATCGGTGTAATATGGGGATTCTGGCACCTTCCGCTAATGATTTTATCCGGGTATTCCGGTATTGAATTGCTGTATTATTTAATCGCATTTATGTTTGGAATTACTTCATTTTCAGTCGTAATAACATTTTTTTATAATAAAACCGGTAACATTCTAATAGCGATGTGGATGCATTTCTGGTTTAACTTTTTACTGAAAATTGTAATAATTGATCCTCTCCCTCTGCTGATATACATATCAACAGGATATCTGATTTTTGCAGGTCTTGTGACCATTTTCAATAGAAACGAGATGTTTCAAAGAAAATAGTAGAGGCTACGAACAGCGAATATACGTCTGTGCTGGCGGGGCGATTGCCCAAATCGTCCGCGATGCACGGGAATTCACATATCCCGCTACATTGCACGGAATGTTATTCTCCCTTAGAATACAAATATGGACGTACAATACAGACAATTTAAAACCACGGACTGCAAAATAGTCGCCGAACTTATTCAAAATCTGTACCGGGAAGACCCGAGTGAAAAGCTGGTGTCTTTGCATAAAATCCAGAACACATTCGATTCCCTCATTCAGCATCCGGATCGCGGAGCGATCATGGTCTTTGAACATAGAGGGGAAGTCATCGGCTATTCGATACTCATCAATATCTGGAGCAATGAGTTCGGAGGGAACATCGTCGTCATTGACGAGCTGTACATTAAGAAGGAGTTCCGTTCGAGAGGCATTGGATCCCATTTTATCAAGCACCTGGCTGAGAACAGGTTCGGCGGCTCAGTCGCACTGCAGTTAGAGGTTACCCCCCGAAATACAAGAGCCCGCAGACTCTACGAAAGTATCGGTTTCAAATTCAAGAAAAACACCACGCTGACTCTTGATCTGGGGTGAGCTGCGACAGCATTCTTTGAACATTGTATCTAATTTATGCCTTTTTCTAATTGTGTTTTTTAGTCCGTCCTTCTCTCGAAGAAATTCGTTGATGACATTTAATCTTTTACATATATTGATTTTTTTAAGGGTTATCGGAGGGGGAACCTTTCCCCCGGATTCATTCACTTATACTTAGAGCTTGCCAGAATTGATAAAGCGGATATATTATGGACGAGGATGCATCACAAACATGAAACTAATACAGCACATAGCTTAACAAAGAGTTCCCGGTTTGACAGCAGAGCGCCTCAACCCTGATTCGACGCATTCAACTTAGCCGAATATCGTATATCAGTGAAGCTTTGTAAGAAATCCACAAATTCATCGATACAATTAAGGTCAATATAATCCATGCCTTCAACTGCTTTTCTTTTAGTTGCTCTTGCAGCTACTCTTCATACACTCTGGAACTTCTTCACTAAAAAAGCTACCGGTGATCTCGCGACCATTTGGAACGGTCTGGCAATGGCGTGTGTTGTATTTACTCCGTTCATTTTTTTTCTTGCTCCTGAAAAAATGGCTTTCAACAAAGTGTATCCACACATCATTGCCTCGGGGATAATTCACTCCTTTTACTTTTACTACCTCGCAAAAGCATATGAACATGGTGAGCTTTCTCTTGTTTATCCTCAGATTAAGTTTATCCAAGGTTTTAATGAAAATGGAATCTGTATCGATATATTTTTTTGGGAAACAATGAAAGATACTCTGGATTCTGCTGATAACATTATGAAAGATTTTTTTGTTGCCACATTTAGGCAAATGCTTGATACTGATAATATAAAAATAAAATTGAACGTATCGGTGTAGGGATACCTAAAATTAGAGATATTGTAAATAAAGCAGTGAATGATAAAAACATCGGATCAGCTGATGACTTTTTTACATTACCTATAGTCTAATTGGCGGCTAACAGCAAGTAGCCAGTTCCGGTAGAATACCGTTTTTGCCCAATTTGCCTTCGCGAGTACGCAATGCAACTACCGTTACTGGCGGAACGTTATATGCCATGCAGGAATGAAAATAGTATGAAAACAATAGTTATCTTAGATGATAAAAATCATGCATTAAAACCAGTTGAATACGAATTTCCGAATGAAGAGTGGTTCAATTACAGCACATTCCATTTTGATACTTTTGAACTATATAATAGACAGAAAATTAACCAAATTGATATTCAATTTCTTGATTTCTTTCTGAGAAAAGATAGGATTTATGGTAAAGATATTATAGCAAATTTAAAGACAAAGATTTTAGTCTGTTTCAGTTCAAAGAAAGAAATGAGTGATGCTATTTCACAGGAAGCAATTAAGGGTGGCCACTTTCAATATAAGAATGTGTACTCAATACAGAAGCAAAAAAGTACCTTTGAAAATAAAGAGCTCGGGAGGGTTTCGGCAGAAATAACCAGGCGATTGAACTTCATATAACAGCGAGTATCCGGCTGCGGCGCCAAGCGCCTTCGCCCAAATCCTTCGCGTTGCTCAAAACTTCGCATATTCGCGGAACGATAGATGAAATTATTCCTTAGATATATTAAGAAGGGGGAAGAAGGAATAGGATGGGTAAAAAATTCAAAGAATATTATGATTCTGATTGTGCAAAATTGCTCTCGCAAAAAATCCTTAAAGTCACTAATAATTTTGCTTCAAATGAATTTATTGACCACATATCCCGAAATATTGTAGACAAGGAATTCTCAGAAAGGCAAGAAATCTTTGCCGGAGCGTTTGAGTCTTTCATAGATGGGGATTATGAAGATAAGATTAGTGTCTTTTTTAAAATTCTTGGTCCTGAACTTGAAAAACCCGAAGGTATGTTTACTGATGGTTGGTGGCTTTGGCCTATTGGAAAATATGTTGAACTGTATGGTGTTAAGAACCCCAAATTGAGTCTTGAATTCATTTATGAGATGACAAAGAGATTTACTGGAGAATTTGCCATGCGTCCACTTATTTCAGAGAATCCAAAAAAGACTTTGGAAGTAGTTTTGAAATGGAGCAAGGATAAAAATGTACATGTCAGACGGCTTTCGAGCGAATGTATGAGAATCCGCCTTCCCTGGGCAAAGAAAAGTCTTTCTGCGGTCAGTGAGTTTGAGTTGTATAAAAAGATACTTTCTAACTTAAAAGATGATAAAGAGAAATTTGTTCAAAAATCTGTGGGAAATAATTTGAATGACTTAATGAAGGAAAATTCAACATTGGCAAATCAGATAATATCAGAATGGGAGAATAGTAATCCTGGGAAGGAAACACTTTGGATTATTAAACATGGAAAAAGAAGCATGAATAAGAAACCAAAATACGGACAACGGAAATAGCATCATCTAACAGCGAATATGCAGCTTCGGCCTGCGGCAACGCACAAATTGCACTTTGTCACAGCTTTTGCTTGTGATAGAATAGGTTTGGGTAGAGCAGCTAGAGCTGCGCCAACCCTCCGGGTCGTGTAACTTATCATATCCGCAGACGTTATGCCCAATTATTGTTTTGGGGATTTCTACGAAATGATCCCCTGCTCTCTCTCCTTCAGGTTTTGGTTTGGCTACTTAAACCTTCGGAGGAAACAGTGGCTCCTTTTACTTATCTAAATTGCGAATTTTTTTTAGATGTGATCCAATACTTCTGGGATGATTGCATCATACTTAGGCCGGGTCGGCACTCATTGTGATCGGCGGGTAGGACTGAGATTATAGTCCCGGCTTATCCTGTTGAGAAGGAAGGTGCCAAAATTATCCCTGAACCCGGCCTGTTTCAGGACCTCTTTATAAGGGCTCTCTGAAACGGGTAGGCCGTTTACGGTTTCCACCCTGATTGATTTACGGGGATCAAAGTCACGGCCGAGCAGAATCTTGAAAAAACTCAGTGATTCTATAGAATCCGGATCTTCGACATCAGCAAAGAAATCCAGCTCCTTCCCGTTCTTCTTCGAAAAGAGAACCGGTTTCTCTCCTCTGAAGACCATATGGCTGCCGGGAAGTCTGCTTGGATACT
>Ga0272441_10013528_pt1 | contig 11714 bp, 11 predicted proteins | sample SSMProp6N_FD_193582 | JGI IMG/M metagenome (GOLD analysis project Ga0272441, IMG submission 193582) | Marine sediment archaeal communities from Little Sippewissett salt marsh, Falmouth, MA, United States - SSM-Prop-6N | ecosystem: Environmental > Aquatic > Marine > Wetlands > Sediment ... | reverse complement strand
TTTTGATGTTTTTCAGTTTCTTTTACATCCGCAATTGGTCGCCTGGAGGGCGTTATTCCTTTTTCAAGAAGTAATGCTGTTTCTCTGAGTGTTAAAGTTGACCCTTCTATACGATTTGTGGCATAAGTGAATTTTATTGCGAAATCTTCTATTTCTTTTTTTTCTATCGATTCTGGTATCTTCTTTTTTTGTTTGTTGAAGTTATTTTTTATTTTATTGAATTGTTTAAACCATAATTCTTCATATAGTTCCAAAAGTAGTTCTTCTTTTAATTTCTCAATATTTTTTGGTATTTTATTGCCAAGGTATTTTTCTTTTTTATAGACTTGCCCATTTTTTCTGTAACTGTGTTCTAGATAGTAGTATGTTTTTCCGCTTATGTTTTTTTTCTTTATTGAAACCATAAATAGTAATTACCCCTACATATTTATATAATTTTCTATTTTTTGTAAATTGTAGGGGTAAATAGGGCTCAGTGAAATACTTGTCAAGATTCTAGAAATAGATGCCCCTAAATGTAATTTTTCTCATGTAAAATCCCCCCTTAATCTGACAAGTCCATTAATTTATGCTATTGCTTTTTCCAGTTTTTTAAATTCTTCCACATCTAGTTTAAGTCCTTCTGCTACACGTCGTCCATATTCCGGATTTGCTTTGTAGAATATCCTTGTCTGACATATCTGTATTTCTTTTTTTGCATTACAAAGATGAGTTACAATGTTACCAATTAGATGATCTCGATCTTTATCAGTCATGACTTTTCGGTAAAGATTTCCTGCTTGAACGAAATCATCATTTGGATGAGTATGTTTTTGACGTGCTGCTTTTCCAGAGACTTCGAATGGTGGATCAGACGCATCTATCTGGGGTTCGGGACCTCCAAAACTGTTTGGATAATAGTTAGGATTACCACCCTCGTTTGAATCAAATCTCATGTAGCCATCACGTTGATAATTATTCATCACCATAGCTTTGGGCCTATTGACTGGCAAAAGATGATAATTTGGTCCCAAACGATATCGATGGGCATCATGATATGCAAATAATCGTCCTTGTAGCATTTTATCAGGTGAAGCACCTATTCCTGGTACAAAATTACCTGGTGAAAAAGCCGCTTGTTCAACTTCTGCGAAATAGTTTTCTGGGTTACGATTAAGAACCATTCGGCCAACTTCGATTAATGGATAATCACCATGGGGCCATACCTTAGTGACATCAAATGGGTTGAAACGGTAATTCTCTGCTTCTTCTGGTTTCATAATCTGTACTTGGAGAGTCCACGAGGGATAATCACCTTTTTTTATTGCGTTATATAGATCACGAGTTGCATGATCGGGATCCGAACCTTTTAATTTCTCAGCTTCTTGCCGTGTGAGATTTTCAATACCCTGATCTGTTTTAAAATGATATTTCACCCAGTAATAATCTCCTTTGTCGTTGTACCATTTAAACGTATTACTTCCATAACCATTCATATTACGAAATGTTTTAGGCGTGCCACGATCAGAAAAAAGAATTGTTACCTGATGAATTGATTCTGGAGTTAAAGATAGGAAATCCCAGAACATATCTGGATCCTTGGTATTAGTAGCTGGATTTCGTTTTTGAGTATGGATAAAATCAGGGAACTTTATTGGATCACGGATAAAAAACACAGGAGTATTATTACCAGCGACATCATAGTTTCCATCCTCAGTGTAGAATTTTACTGCAAAACCACGAGGGTCCCGCTCAGCATCAGCAGATCCTTTCTCTCCACCTACAGTGGAAAATCGGGCAAATAATTCAGTTTTTTTTCCGACTTTTGATAAAAATTTTGCTTTAGTATACTTTGTTACATCATTGGTTACCTCAAAGTATCCACCAGCACCTGCACCTTTAGCATGTACAATTCTTTCAGGAATACGCTCACGGTTAAAATGAGCAAGTTTTTCGATTAGATGAACATCCTGCAAAAGAACAGGTCCTTGGTCACCTGCGGTTATACTATTTTGGTCATCTTCTACTGGCTTTCCAAAATTAGTTGTTAGAACCTTCTTATTTTTAGCCATATTAAACCTCCCTTTTTAATAATACATAACAAATCATCCAAATAATGATTGGTATGTGTAAAAAAATAAATGATACAACATCTTTAAATATTTATGGTATCAACATTTTTTCTTTTTAAAGGTTTTAATCGTCAATATATGAGTTGTAACACCAATAGCAACTATAATTAAAATTAGTTCAACCAAAAAATTGCTTATAATAAAAAAAACAGAGGCAAGTATCGTTATCCATAACAAAGATATAGTAAAAACCTTAACTTTTAATGGAACACCTCTACCCTCACGATAGTTTTTGATATATGTACCAAACCATCTATTATTCATAAGCCAGTCATAAAATTTTTTTGAACTACGAGCATAACAGGCTGCTGCTAGTAATAGAAAAGGAGTTGTAGGAAGTATTGGTAAAAAAATTCCAATAATTCCAAAACCTAAAAAAATAGTTCCAGAAATAATAAGTAAATATCTGAAAAATTTGTTTGATATCATCTCTTTTTTATTTGATTTTTTTACCATGTATTCTACGACTGAGATCATATGGTTTATTAAATAATTTAGTTGTTGCTTTAAATGATAGTTACATGCAAATAAAAAATATAAGTTTTAAACACAGTTATTCTCCTTTAAAAATCTTCCAACCCGGCAGGTTCGCTATATTTTTAATCTCCTAACTAGGAGGTTAATTTTTTTTATGGTAACACTCTTAAATAATATCTGTATTTCAAAAGACTGTTTCTTATGGGGTTTGTTGAGGATAAAAAAACCGCGGTTTTATTCCTGATCGTTCCAACTGTTATGTTGATTGTTGGGTATTTTATTTTTCCATTTCCTGCCTCGGATGTTGCTCTTGCACTTGTTCAGATCCCTATGTTTCTAGGTTTAATCCTGCTGGGTGTTGGTTTTTTTATAAAAAAACAGGGTTTGAATAATGTTTTTAAAATCCTTGGATGGGGTGTTTTTGCTTTTTATTGGGCTACTCAGCCTGCTACTATGTACCTAAGCGAGGGTGGCGATGTTTTTAACTCGGTTGTCTGTATTATTGGTGTGTATGTTCTTTTTTACATTGCTTACCATGAATGGCTTTCTCTAGTTAGAAAGGAGGATGTTAGTTGTCTTAACTGGATTGCTGGTGCTTCTTTTATTGCTGGTATTATTTATTTCACAGTTGAACGTTCTTTTATCGCGGAATGGTTGATTGATATTGTTGCCCATCATAGCGCCTGGGCTCTTGATACTATTATTGGTAATGCGCATGTGATCCCAGGCACGGTTAACATCTGGCATAATGGTATGTATGCTGTTACGATTATTTTTGCTTGTACAGCGATCCAGTCAATGGTTATTTTTGTTGGTATGATAGGTGTCGTACCCCGGGTTGATGTTAAAAGAAAAGCTATTTGTTTAACTATTACGCTGGTGCCGATTTATATTTTGAATGTTCTGCGCAATGCTCTTGTGGTTTTTCTAGTCGGTAACAATATCACTGATTTTAACATGGCCCATAATGTGATTTCTAAGATTGGTGCTTTGGTTGCTTTGATTGTTTTGTTGTTGATTGTGATTAGAATTATTCCTGAGATTTTTGATGAGATTATTTGTTTGACTAATTTGTATAAGAGAAATGGTCCTTTGGAGAAAGCTGTGGGTAAAGTTTTTGGGAGTAAAAAGAAGAAATGAAATTAGCTGAGGGTTCAAAGTCTTGGGTACTTTTTTGTCTTGTTCTTGGAGTGTTTTTTTTAGTTTTGTATCTGTTATTTTATGGTTTTGAAACTGGTGTTGTTTTTCTTTTTCTAATGTTTTTAATGTTCTTATTTATGTTTTTTTTACTGGTTTTCTTCCGTGATCCTGAGAGAAAAACTGGTGACGGTCTTGTCGCGGTTGCTGATGGTCGTATCAGGGAGATCATAGATATGAAGGATGAGGTTGTTGGAGGTTGTGTTCGTGTTTCTACTTTTATGAATGTTTATAATGTTCATGTTAATCGTATGCCTATTGATGGAAAAGTTTTGGAGCTGGTTCATCATTCTGGTTTTCATCTTCCTGCGTTCCGTAAGGAATCTGAAAAGAATGAACGTGTTGTACTCATTGTAGATACTAGGATTGGTAAGATTAAGATCGTTTTGATTGCTGGTACATTGGCTCGTCGTATAGTCCCATATGTCAGTGTCGGGGATAAGCTGAAAAAGGGCGATCGTATTGGTATAATTCGTCTTGGATCCCGTGTGGATTTGTATATCCCATCTAAACATGTTAAAAATGTTATGGTAAAAGTCGGAGACATGGTAAAAGCCGGGGAGGATACTGTTGCAGAAGTCAATGCTTAGTAGGTTATCAGTTGCTGATTTTATTTCTATAACCAATGGTATTCTTGGTATTCTCGCGGTTTTAATCCTAGTTTCTAATGTTATTGTTGACCCAGTTCTTCGTCTTCGTGTGTCTTTCAGTCTGGTTCTTCTTGCTTTACTCGCTGATGGTCTGGATGGTATTATAGCGCGTAGGCTAGGTAAGAGTGATCTCGGCGGGTATCTTGAGTCAATGGCGGATATGACATCTATGGTTATTGCCCCAGCGGTTTTTATTTATTTTATTTATTCCATGGATATAGCTGGTAGTTTTTCCAGGGTTGCTTATTTGTTTTTTGCTCTTGTTTTGTTTTTGTTTTTTGGTATTGTTCGTTTAGCTTCTTTTAATGTTATGAAAAAGAAGGGTTTGTTCGTTGGTCTCCCAGCATCGGCTAGTACAATTATTTTGATTGTTATCGCTTATTTACATGTTGATTTTATTTTTATTCTTCCAGCTGTTGTTATTATTGGTGCAGCTATGGCCTCTGATATTCGTTTTCCTAAACCTGGTGTCAGGGTTAATAGTGTTGCGACGGTTCTTATTTTTTTGACTTTGGTTTTTGATAAAACGTTTTATGGAGTAGTCCCGGTTCTTCTTTTGATTGCGATTCTTGTGTATTCTGTTGGTGGACCGGTTTATATTCATAAAAAAATCTAGTTTTTATTAATAAAAACATTTCTAAACAGAAAACGCATTACATGTCGCTGTTTATGGATGATATACCTAAAATAGGGATAACTGGGATGCCCAGTGTAGGGAAAACAGAAACCCTAGTAAAAATTATATCCTCATTAGAGGAACATGGTTATGTTGTACAAGGAATGATCACCGAGCCGATAATAGTAAAAGGACATCGCATTGGTTTTAACGTTACAAACTGGCGGACAAAAGAAAAAGAGGTCTTTGCACATCAAGACTATGAAAACAAGGAAAAAATTGGTAAATATGGTGTAGACATCGCAGCACTAGAAAAAGTTGGAGTACCAGCTATTGAGAATGCTATCACAGATGAAAACGTTAACATCATTGTCATTGATGAAATCGGGAAAATGGAAATGCTATCAGAGAAATTCTGCGAAATGGTAATAGAAGCACTTGATTCAGATAAACCCATAATGGTGACACTTCATAAAAAATCACGTACTCCTCTTTTGCAGGATGTACGACGTCGTGATGACATCAGAATACTAGAGGTTACACTAGTTAACCGTAATCTGTTACCCTACAAAATTGAGAAAATAATGGAAGAAAAACTTCCACCCTTGTTTTGAATAATTATGACATCATTTAAAGCTGAACTTGTTTCTGAAGGAAACACGGACATCCTGGTATACAAAAACAAGGATTCCAAGAAAGGACCAGGAACAAAAAAAGGTGTACCATTTTATAATCCTTCCATGGAATTGAACCGTGACTTGTCCATCATTTTTTGTCAATGGATGATAAACAACAGTAAAAAAAAGCTAAGATTTCTTGATGGACTTGGTGCCTCAGGTATACGTGGAATACGTTTAGCCAAAGAACTAAAAGGTGATTTTGAAACAATTATTAATGACTGGGATAAAGAAGCTTTTAAGTTAATCGAGAAAAACATTGAGAAAAACAAGCCAAAAGATGTAATAGCTGAAAATAAAAATCTCAACACACTATTATCTGAGGAGAAATTCGACTACATAGACGTCGATCCATTTGGATCACCCGCTGGTTTTATAGATTCTGCTATGCGAAGCATAAAACATGGTGGTATTATAGCCTGTACCGCAACTGATACCGCGACACTATGCGGTGTATACCCCAAGGTTTGCCTCCGGCGTTACAATGCTATGCCATTTCATAGTGTAGTCATGAAAGAAATCGGACTGAGGATACTCGTTGGTTTTCTATGCAAACATGCTGGTGTTTATGATAAAGGCATCGAGCCAATTGTTTGTTACAGTACGGATCATTACTTCCGCATGTACATCAGGGTTTGGAATGGTGTAAACCGAGCAAACCAATCCGTTGGTAACCTTGGTTTGATAAAAAAAGGAGAAAAAACTGGTTTTGAAACCACCGATAAGGATGTTGGTCCTCTTTGGAAAGGTAAGTTGCAGAATAAAAGAGCATTGCAAGAATTGATAAGTATTCTTTTTAAAACGAGTCTTAACACTAAAAACATGCTGTGGAAACTATTAGATTTGTTAGAGGAGGAATCTGATTCTCCTTGTTTTTTTTATACCATGGATAGCCTTGCGTCTTATCTTAAAAAATCCCCGCCTAAAACAAAAAAAATTTTTGAACAACTATCAAAACAAGGTTTCGAGGTGTCCCGTACACATTTTAACCCTATGGGTTTTAAAACCAATGCATCAATAGATAACATTAAAAAATTATTCTAAAAAGAAAGAAAAGTGAGAAGGTTTTAAAGTTGTAATAGTCGTGCGAGTAATGGGAACCTGTTCAGGAAAACAGATAATGGTCCAAACTGAGTAAATGCTTTTACTTTAGGAAATGTATGACTGCCGATATTGTTATTCTCGTTTGATTCTTCGATCAAGCCATATTCTGGATCTGGGTCTAAATCCTTCCACACGTAATGTTCATCACCTGGTGGGTCGACAATCGCCAATAGTTTACGCCCTGCCACATCAGATCTATACAATACTGGCCCGCTCCATAAATCTAGTTTTTCCCCAGGTTTTAATGGTTCTCCAAGAGGCATTTTTCCCCAACCCTTAGTGGTTCCATCTGACCATACAAGCCTCCAGACCAGAACTGTTTCTTTGGGTATCTCAGTCTTTCCTTGGTTATATATTGTAGGAGTTGCCCAAACTTGGTATATATATGCTGATGGGAATACATTGATTTTTATTGTTAAATCTGGTAGATCATTATTTGTTGTTTTTTGTTCAGATGTCACAGTTTTTTTCCCCAACACTATGATAGATGTACTACTTATTAGTAGAAACATGCCTATTACCAATATGGTTATTATTTTCTTTTTCATCTTTTTTTCACCTCTTCTTTCCCCCCTTATTATTTTATACAAATGAGTATATTAATATTGTTATCAAAAAGTTGTGCAAACAAGGAATAATATACTAAAAAATCATGGTTTTGACAAAAAGATACTAGATCACTATAGTCGATAAATATCATATATTATTTAATATTTCTAAATAGGTTCTGGTGGTACACCCTCAGGCAAAGGAGGCATGTTCTCTGGTGATTCCCAGTCATGCAGGTTTTCAATGTTTACAAGCAAATACAGGAATGCTGGCAGTATAGTTTTCATCCAATGTACAAGATTATCATGTGGTCCTTTACCCAGCCAGGGCTCATAATCCTTTGATAGTATTTCGAAACAAATAGATGGTATCCTGAATTCTTTAAACACCCAATGATGTATCATCCCTGAACCAGGATGCAAAAAATCATCTGGATACATAATGTCATATTCTGTGTTTTCACCAAACCAATCCAATGTATTTGTTAAGACTTTGATTTCTTGACTTGTGGTTTCAAACTCGGGTTTATATGAGATGTCAACTATTGAGAATATCCCATGCATTGCGGTATGACAGTTTACATAGAAAGAAAAACTTGGACCTATTGACCGCATTAGATCACGTATAGCCCGAGTTTCTGGCTCGGAGAAAGGCTCTCGTCCACTGTTTGTCCAATATTTATTTATAAAATATTTATCTAAACCTAGTTTTTCGATTATTTCAGGGCGTTGAATGTATGGTATTTTTATGAACCCGAAAAGTTTTCCAAGTGGCAGGCTTCCTCCACGTATTCTTCCGAAATGTACATCGAAGTTTCTGTTAAGATCAATACCATTCTCGTTGAACCGGTCATCTTTCTCCCGTCCATCCGGGTTAAGAATTGGAATTATGTAGATTTCTGAATTATTAAGAATATCAGATACAGTCTGGTTTTTCCCGAAATTTATCAACAGATATTCAGCTAGATAAAGACATGCTTCTCCTGCTTCCCATTCGCTCCCATGAATACATCCATCTATAACACAGGAATATTTGTTTTTATGGTTATTTTCATTTGTGATCTTCACGCACCATATGTCTCTTTTTTTAACGCTTTGTCCAATTGAGAAGATATCTACTAATCCTGGAAATTTACTATTGAAACTGTTTAGCATCTGAGTAGTACCCTGATAATCATGGTATTCTCCATCCTTCCAATCTGGTAGGATTGATGGTTCATCCAGGCTTGTTAATATTGTTGTTTGAGAACAGGTCTCAACTGATTTTATCTCAGTTAAAGTTGGTTTAAAAAGCATTGATATGAGTAGGATAATCGCGATGGTGAATGATACGATGCTGATTATCCTATATTTATTCATACAATATTATTATTTAATTACTGTTATTTATATTTTGTTTAAAAATTAATGTTTTAGGGGAAAAAGTCAAAAAAGGATGACATATTACTCCTAAAATGCATCCAATGGGGGAAAAGTTAATGGAAAAACTAAGAGTAGGAGTACTAGCATCAGGTGGTGGAACAGATCTTCAAAGTATTATAGATGCCTCAGAAAAAGGTATGATAAATGCTGAGGTTGTCATTTTGATTTCTGATAACATGGATGCATTCTGTTTGAAACGTGCAAAGAAACACAACATCCCCTGTGTTTTTATAGAATCCAAGGGTAAGACTAGTGAGGAACATGATGCTGAAGTTGATGAAACCCTAAAAAAGCACAATGTTGGACTAGTTGTTGGCGCAGGATATATGAGGATTATCACCCCGGGTTTAGTCAAAAAATGGTACGGACGACTTATCAACATTCACCCAGCGTTGCTGCCTAGTTTCAAGGGAGCAAATAGTCAAGAGGATGCATTTGATTATGGTGTGAAAATATCTGGTTGTACTACCCATTTCATGGATGAACATATGGATCATGGACCAATAATACTGCAGGCAGCAGTCAAGGTGCAACCTGGTGATGATCGGGATAAGCTTGCGAAGCGTATACTTGATGTTGAACATCAGATCCTGCCCAGGACGGTTGATCTTTTTGAGCAGGGAAGACTCAAAATAACAGGACGAAAAGTAAAAATATCAAAGGGTGACAGCTGGAAGAACAAATACAAGGTTTTCCCTGATGTTTTATATTGTGATGGATACTAAAAAACATGAATTATGAACAAGCTATGGACTGGTTGAATGGTTTTCAAAGATTTGGAATAAAACTAGGATTAGAAAGAATAAAAATTCTTTGTGAAAGGCTTGGTAACCCACAGAAAAACTACCGTGTTGTTCATGTTGGGGGAACTAATGGTAAGGGTAGTGTATGTCGATGTCTTGGGTCTATACTCACAGCTGCTGGATACAAAACAGGTGTTTATCTTTCCCCGCATCTGCAAAGATTCACAGAACGATTCCTAATCAATGATGAAGAAATATCTGAGGAGGAAATTGTCGATCTTGTTAAAAAAATCAAACCAATCATTTTAGAAATGCAGAAACAGAAGGAGACCCCCACATATTTTGAGATTGTAACAGCAATGTGTTTCCAGCATTTCAAAAATGAAAAAGTGGATTTCGCAGTAATAGAAGTAGGACTCGGTGGTCGTTTTGATGCAACAAACATAGTCAAACCAGAGGTCTGTGTTATCACAAATGTATCACTCGAGCATCAGGACCGCCTGGGAAAAACAATAGGTGATATTGCTTTTGAAAAAGCAGGGATCATAAAAAATAATATTCCCGTTGTAACTGGAGCGGCAGACACTGGTCTTGACGTGATAAAAAAAATTGCTTTAGAGAAAAAATCAGAGGTTATTACAATCACCGATGACGATTACAAAAGAACAACTGGAAATCTGAATGGTCAAATTTTTTTAATCCATGGAAAAATTAAGGATTACAATGTTAAAACAAAAATGATCGGAGAGTTCCAAGGATTCAATATAGGTTTAGCAGTAATGGCAGTAGAACAATTGCAGATGAACGGGTTGTTTCTTACTGATGAAAACATTTATGATGGTGTTTTAAACACAAGTATTCCTGGTCGGATGGAAATAACCAGTCAGGATCCTTTTGTGCTGCTGGATGGGGCGCATAACATAGAGGGTATAAGGGTTTTAGTTGATGCTATTAAAAAGGATTTCATATGTGATAGATTGATACTTGTTTTAGGTAGTCTATCAGATAAAAACATAAGAGAGATGGTTGAAATTATTGCCCCTATTTCGGATGTTATTATTGTAACTAGGTCTAGTAATCCTCGTGCTTGTAATTCTAAGAAACTTAAGAAAATAGTTTTAGAGGTTGTGCCTGATAAAGAAGTTATAATTAGGGATAAAATCCTCGATGCAGTTAATTATGCTAAATCTATCTCTAAAAATGAGGATCTTATTTGTGTTACAGGTAGTCTTTTTACGGTCGCTGAGGCAAAAAACGTATCATAATTTAGTATAATTTATATAAATGGTGTAATATTCATCTTGTGAGGAAATGACTGTGAATAATAAAATCGGAGAAGTTTTTCACTCAATAATCATAGACAGAAAAATCATTCTCATAATACTAGCAACACTATTAATCACCATGTCATCCATTCTAACAAATGTAATCTCTTTAAACATGGAGTCAAACATCCGATCAGTTTTGATCGGGCTCACATATGCCTTCGCATGGGTTACACTCGCATGGTTAATCACTGATAAATCCATAGTTAGAAAACCATGGCCATATCTCGGTATATTCATACCATTGTTTTTTGTTAAAATCTACTGGAACCTTTTCATGCATCTTTTCCCACCAACATACGAAACAGGAACACAGATATCAGATGCACTAGCACTTGGGATGGGATCATACAGAATCTCACCAGACTGGTACAACCTCAGAGAAAACGCTTATACTTTGTTCATAATCCTGGAATTCATCATCATAACCATCGTGTTGATAATCCTCTGGTATCTATCCAGACCTAAGGATATAAAAAATAAAGGTTTTTTGAAATCCAAAAGAACCATACTTGTCATACTAGGTGCTTTTTTCCTTTCCATGCCGTACTGGATATTCAGAGTTCTAGTTCATCTAAACGGATACAGCTGGATAAGGGAATATTTATGCAGTTACTGGTATGAGTTTATCTTGTATCAACTACCAATAATAATCGCAATGGTAATACTAGCATTAATAATCACAAATATCAAAACCAGGGTTAAATACGGGTTATACGGGCTGATATTCCTATTTCTTTTTATTCCGCAAATACCCATATCAAATTTCAAATACTGGCCGATATACTCAGATCCAGTAAACATAATCTCGTATTATGTTATCTTCGGGGTTTGTTATTTCATT
>Ga0272441_10013527_pt1 | contig 11715 bp, 9 predicted proteins | sample SSMProp6N_FD_193582 | JGI IMG/M metagenome (GOLD analysis project Ga0272441, IMG submission 193582) | Marine sediment archaeal communities from Little Sippewissett salt marsh, Falmouth, MA, United States - SSM-Prop-6N | ecosystem: Environmental > Aquatic > Marine > Wetlands > Sediment ... | reverse complement strand
CGCAGTTTGCTAATTGCGCCATTGACTAAGTAGACAAGCAGCATTATACTCCGAACACTACCCTTGTCAAGAGGTTCTTCGAAAAAGGAGGGCGGGAATGCCCAAGACACACGCTGGATTCTTCAAAATGCTCTCAGCACGGACGCGGGTTCAGATCCTGAGGCTGCTTCTGCAGACCGACGATCTCACGGTTGACGACTTGGCTTCACGGTTGGCGTTGAGTGTGCCGACAGTATCGCGCCATCTTCAGCTGCTGCGCATGAACGACCTGGTCGGATTCACCCAGGACGCGCAGACGCGCTATTACCACGTGAACAAGGACGAGATTCTCCGCGGGGTAAGGGACTTCCTCGACGATCTCGGCATTGCATTCCCCTAACAACCGATCTCCGTGTCATGCCGGCCTTTCACCATCGGTGAGTTCGCGTCGAACTCCTCACGGATGCGTGACGCCCATCCCGGTTCCGCCAAGACATCGACCGCCGTCATCGCCATGGCTTTCGCCGCCGCCAGCATCGCACGCTGTCCGCGTTCGGAGGCCGCGGCGTCGGCGAACTCCCGGGAGTGACCGGCAACATCATCTTCCGTGATCTGCACGTAGGGATGAATGCCGGGAACGGCTTGCGTCACGTCGCCCATGTCGGTCGATCCCATGGCGGCGTCGGGCTGCGGGTTGTGGGGAATCCCACACGCAACGAGGTGCTCGAGAAACCGTTCGCCGAGAACACGGTTCGGCTTCATCGCCTGGTACGCGTGGCCGACTTCCGTGAACGCCAATCGTGCACCGGTCGCCAGCGCCGCGCCTTCCGCGCACCTCTTCAACGTTTCGAGCAATTCGTCCCGGTAGGCGTTCTCGATCGCGCGGACGTAGAACTCGGCGGACGCGTAGTCGGGAACGATGTTCGGCTTCACGCCGCCGTTGCGAATGATCCCGTGGATCCGCGCGCCGTCCTTGATGTGCTGGCGCATCGCGTTGATCCCGACAAACGTCTGAATCACGGCATCGAGCGCGTTGATCCCTTTCTCCGGACAGGCCGATGCGTGCGCCGGTTTCCCAAAGAACTCGATCTTCACCTCGGTGATCGCCAAGCTTCCCCGGCCGATCATCGTGTGGGAGTCCGGGTGAAACATGAGCGCCGCGTCCACGCCGTCGAACAGTCCCGCCTCGACCATCGTCACCTTGCCGCCGCCGCCTTCTTCGGCGGGCGTCCCGAGGAAGAGCAGCGTCCCGGGGAGTTCGTCCTTGATCGATCCGACGGCCAGTGCGGCGCCCAATCCTCCTGCGGCGATGAGGTTGTGTCCGCAGGCATGGCCGATCTCGGGAAGGGCGTCGTACTCACCCAACACGGCGACCGTCGGCCCGTCCGTCGACGCCGGGTGTACCGCTCGGACCGCCGTCGGCAGACCCGCGACACCGAGTTCCACGGCGAACCCGGCCGACTCCAGTTCCTTCGCCAACAGTTGAGAGGCGAACGTCTCTTCATGCTTGAGTTCCGGATGTTCGAAGATCGCTGCACTTACCTGGCACAGCAACGGCTCCAAACGATCCACCGCTTCGCGGATGCGTTGTCTCCAGTCGCTCATTGGGGGGCCTCGCTTTCCATTTCGGTCGATTCATTCAGTGCCCGGCGGACGGAAGCCTGAACCAGGCAGTCGAGGGCATCGATCCACGGCAGTGGCATGCCGTCGCCGGAAATGAGGGAGATCTCCGTGCATCCCGCAATGGCGGCTTCCGCGCCTCGGCGCGCGAGCCGTTCGACGACCCGGGCGGCGTACTCCCGGACCGAGGCTCCGGATCCACCCGCCTTGACGCGGTGGATGATGTCCATCACGAGATCCTGATCGTCCGCCTCCGGAACGACCAGTTCCACGCCGTGCCGCTCGCACGCAGCCGCATACAGTTTCGTGTGCACCGTCCCCGTCGTCGCCAGCAGTCCGACGCGGCTCGCGGACAACGTACGCACCGTTTCCTCGATCATGTCGATGAACGGAATCGACACCGCGTCGCGAATCGCGTCCTGGAACGCGTGGCCTGTATTGCAGGGGAGAGTGAGGAAGTCCGCTCCCCATGCCTCGAGGCGCCGGGCCATGTCTGCGAGCGCCGGGCGGGGATCCTCTCCTCGGCCGAAAATGGCCGCCGAACGATCCGGGACATGCGGATTGTTGTCAATGAGGATTCGCAGATGCGCTTGATCGACCGCCGCCGGCGTGGCCGCCACCAGGCGGCGGAAGAACTCGATCGTCGCCGCCGGGCCCATGCCCCCCAAGATACCCACCGTCTTCTTCGGGACGGTTTCTCGCGCCGCATTCATCTGTCCTCGATTCCGATTCGCATCGTCAGCGAGCCCTTCCTTCCGGAACGTCTCACGTCTTGCGCCGCACGCCCTGCGCGTACGCGATCAACGCCGATGCCACCCGGCACGGCGGCGCCACGTGAAGGATGCCCGCGTAGTCGGTCCATTCGTATGCAAGGATATCGCCGTGCGCTCCGCTGTCCAGCAGACGCGCCACGGCCGGCAGCATCTCTCGCTGGTCCGAGCGCAGTGTACGCGATCCGATCTCGTAGGCGGCCGCGTCGTCGCCTTGCTCGAACGCACACCGGAAGCTCTCCTTCAATCGTTCGACGAGACGAACCTCCAGCTCCGGCAACGGCGCGAGTTGGATGGCGGACCCGTAGAACGCACCGTAGTGGACCACGTCCCCGGTGGCGACGATCGCCGCCTCGTCCCACCGCTCGCGAAGCCACGTACCCAACGCATGCGCAACCGCAAACGAACCAGAGACCGGGTGGCGCGTCAGTCCGACGTAGATCGGGATGACCTGTGGCGGACGCGCGCCGAAGACGATCGCCCCGAGTCGCAGCATGGCGAGGAACGTGTCAAGCGAGAACTCGTCGCGCAGGACGCCCCCGTTGTCCGTGCGGACGGGTACGTCCGGCGCGGGAGCGGTTGGCACGACGGACAACGTTCCGAACGGCGTCGCGACATCGTCGGCGGCCGGGAGGAATCCCCCGGCGAGTTCATGAAACGCACGGACGCGCTCCGGTGCCGGCTTCGTTGCGTCGCTCGCAACGAACGCCGCGGACAGGCGCGAGGTGTGCAACACGCCGAGCGCGAGCACGCGACGACAACCGGACCGATAGATCGCCTCGACGACGGCCGCTTGCAGCGGGCCAGCGGCATCCAGGGTCGTATGCGGAAACGACAATACGCCGGTGCAAGGGAATCCGGACGAGATGGGCTCGCGCCGCGCGCGCTCGAGCCACTCCGTCATTTTGCGCGACGCGTCAGGCGATCGAACTTCCGTTGCGTAGTACGTCTTCCAGTTCATCGCGACTGCATCGTAGTCCCTCGTCACCGGTGTTGCCACCGCCGGTGCATGGAATGGCGGAACGGGATAGACTGACGCCGAAAGGGGTGCGTATGAAGCCGATCCGCATCGAAGACCTGTGGACGTACCGATTCCTCTCAGCCGTGGAGGTTTCTCCCAGCGGACGCTGGGCCGCCTTCGTCGTCAGGCGTGCCGATCTTGACGAGAATGGATACCGTTCGGACATCTATGTGGCCGAGGCCGCCGGATCCGAGGTCCGTCGCTTGACCACGTCGGGCAAGGACGGGCCGTTCGCCTGGGAGCCGAACGAGGACGCGCTCCTGTTTCTCTCCAAACGGGGCGGCGATGAAACCGCCAGTTCGTTCTACCGGATCCGCGTCGGCGGCGGAGAGGCCGAGCACCTGTTCGACGTTCCGTACAAGGCCGAGACGTTCTGCCCGATCGACGACGGCCGCCTCGTCTTCACCGCGCGCGTCCCGTTGGATGAGAATCCCGCCGAAACGGAAGAGGACGAAGGGGACTACGAGGTCCTCGAGGAGATCCCGTTCTGGCAGAACGGCAAGGGATTCACGAGTCGCAAGCGGGTCCGCTTGTTCGTCCTCGATCGATCCTCAGGAAAGGCCGAGGCGCTGACGGAGCCGGAGCTGGAGATCGGAGGTTACGACGTTCGCAATGAACGCATCGCCTACACGGCGCGCCGGTTTCCGGGCAAGGCCGCGGCCACGGATGAGCTCTGGATCCACGATCTGTCGAGTGGGGAATCACAGTGTCTGTCCAGAGACGAGCTCTCCTTGGGCGAGGTCCGATGGCTCGATGCCGATCGTATCGTCACCTTGGCCACCGATATGGCGCGCTACGGCCGCGGCGAGAACCGCGAACTGCTCTTGTACGAACTCGATCGCCGCACCAGCGACAGCCTGACGCCGGACTGGGATCAATCCGTTGGGAACTCGGTGGTCGCCGACTGTCGTCACGGCGGCGGTCCGTCCGTACGCGTCGACGGCGCAAATATCTATCTCGTCGTGACGGAACACAGCCGGTCCAAGGTCGTCCGGATTGCGCCGAACGAAGTGCCCATCGATGTCGCCGTGCCGGACGGATCGGTCGATGCGTTCGCCGTGCGGGACGGCCGCGTGTACACCGTCGAGCTGCATCCGGACGCGCTGCACGAGTTGTACGTCCACGATGCGTCCGGTGTCCGGGCGTTGACGGCGTTGAACGCGGACGCGCTGCGCGACCGTTCGCTCTCGCTTCCCGAGTCCTTCGAGGTGACGTGCGGGAACCTGGCGCTCGACGCGTGGATCGTCAGGCCGACGGGGCTTACGCCGGGAACTCGCGTTCCCACGATCTTGACCGTGCACGGCGGGCCGCGGGCGGCGTTCGGCAGCGTCTTCTTCCACGAGATGCAAGTGCTGGCGGGCGAGGGCTACGCCCTCGTCTATACCAATCCCCGCGGGTCGTCGGGACGGGGCAACGAGTTCGGAGATCTTCGGGAGAAGTACGGCACGATCGACTACGAGGATCTGATGTGTGTCTTGGATGCCGCACTCGAACGATACGACGTCCTCGATCCCGAACGGCTCGGGATCATGGGCGGATCGTACGGCGGCTATATGACCAATTGGGCGATCGGGCAAACCGAGCGGTTCCGCGCCGCGGCGTCGCAACGGTCGATCGCCAATTGGACGAGCAAATTCAATACGACCGACATCGGCTACGTGTTCAATCGAGACGCGATCGGGACGACGCCGTGGGACACGGGTGGCGCCGACAAGCTGTGGTGGCACTCTCCGCTCCGGTGCGCCGACAAGGTCTCGACGCCGACGTTGTTCATCCACTCCGAAGAAGACTACCGCTGTTGGCTCGCAGAGGGGCTGCAGATGTTCACCGCCCTACGCTATCACGGCGTCGACAGCCGTCTGGTGTTATTCCGGGGAGAGAACCACGAGTTGTCTCGTTCCGGCAAGCCCACCCATCGGGCCCGACGCCTTCGAGAGATCCTCGATTGGTTCGACCGTTATCTCAAGCGCTCGTGAGGTGACCGTATGCAATTGGGAGGCATTCCACGGCTGCCGTTGGGGGAGTACCCGACGCCGATCCAAGAGTTGAAGAATCTGACGCGCGAGCTGCGCGGTCCGCGTATCTTCGTCAAGCGGGATGATCTCACCGGGCTCGGACTCGGTGGAAACAAGCTCCGCAAACTGGAGTACGCGCTCGCCGAAGCGAAGGATCAAGGCGCCACCGTCGTCATCACCGTCGGCGGACCGCAGTCCAACCACGTTCGGCTGACGGCGGCGGCCTGCAATCGCGTTGGCTTGCGCTCGGTGCTCATCATCCGGGGCCGTCGCCCGCCCAAGCTGTCCGGCAACCTGTTGATCGATCACATCCTCGGCCCGGCGGAGATCTACTACGTCGGCGACGACGGGTTCCCGTCCAAGGGCGAGCTCGATCGAATCGCCGACGAGAAAGCGGACGAGGTCGCAACGCGGTTGCGCGCCGCCGGCGAGATTCCGTACTTCATTCCCAACGGGTGTCGAGCGATTCACGGGGCGATGGGCTACGCAAGTTGCGTGTTGGAGATGCTTCAGCAACTGCGAGAACGACAACTCGCGCCGACCGCCGTGTTCGCCGCGGTCGGGACGTCCAGTACGGCCACCGGTCTGTTGCTCGGCGCGCACTTGTTCGCACAGGACCAGCTCCACGTCGTGGGAATCAGCGTCGCCGGCACGGCTGACACCGTCGGCGAGCGGATTCGCCGTCAGCTGGACGACGCGGCGCACGTGTTCGGTCTGGACACGCACGTTCCCGATAACGCGATCGTGATCTACGACGAGTACGTCGGCGACGGCTACGGGATCCCGACCGCCGGGATGAAGGAAGCCGTCCTGCGGACCGCGCGTCTTGAAGGGTTGCTGCTCGATCCGGTGTACACCGGCAAGGCGATGGCCGGTCTCATCGATCGTGTGCGACGCGGCGACTACCGTCCCGACGACGTGGTCGTGCTCCTCCATACCGGCGGAACGCCCGCGTTGTTTGCCGACCTGCAGCTCGAGACGTTCCAAGACGAACGGGACGGGAGCGAGACATGACCGGAAGTGAGTCATTCGAGGTGCGACGCGCCGGCCTCGACGACGCCCGATGGGCCGTCCGGACGGTGAGAGACGTCAAACGGCACGGCTCGGACGAACCGTCGGTCCTCCGCAGTGCTCCGCAGATGTGCACGTGGCTGTCCGACGAGAAGAACGTCCTGCTGGTGGCCGCCGAGGGCGCACGTCCGATCGGGCTCGCCCTCGGATATTTGCTCGTGCGCGTGGATGTCGCTCGTCCGATGTTGTTCTTCTACGAGATCGAGGTGGTCGCGGATCGCCGGCGGCGCGGCGTCGGCCGCGCGCTGGTGGAGGCGATGAAGAACGTCGCCCGACAGGAGAACGTCGTGCGGATGTGGGTTCAGACCAGTCCCGACAACGTGCCTGCCCGCACGCTGTACCGCAGCGCCGGCGGCGTGGAACGTGAAGGAACGGACCTGCTCTACGTGTGGACGAACGTGCAAGACGCCTAGGGACGCCGGTCCTTTCCCGGCGGGACGGATCCCATCAAGATGAGAGGAGAAGCCGAAGCTTCTCCCCGCATCGTGCACCGGGTGGTGCTAGCTGTCTGTACGATGATGGTGACACATGGCATCAAGTTTCGCCGGGTCGCATGCTCCGATCCAATGAGACAGGCGTCTGTGATCGCCATTACAGCAATGCGAATCTCACGTTCCCGTCAACTCTGCGTCGATCGCGGCGGCGGCCCGCTTGCCCGCGCCCATCGCCTCGATGACGGTCGCGGCGCCGGTCACGATGTCGCCGCCTGCGTACACGCGGGATTGACTCGTGCGTCCGCCGTCGTCCACGAGGATGTGCCCCCACGAATCGACCTGTAGCCCCGGCGTCGTGCGAGGGATCAGCGGATGCGCCTCGTTCCCCACCGCGACGATCGCGGTGTCGGTCTCAATCACGAACTCGGTGCCCTCGATCGGGATCGGACGCCGCCGACCCGACGCGTCCGGCTCCCCCAGCTTCATTTCGACGCACTCGACGCCGTGCAGACCGCCGCGCTCTCCGAGGAAGCGCGTGGGATTGGCGAGCAGCTGGAAGAAGACGCCCTCTTCCTGCGCGTGTTCGATCTCCTCGACGCGGGCGGGCAGCTCTTCGACACTGCGGCGATAGACCACGATCGATTCCTTGGCGCCGAGGCGGAGCGCGGTTCTCGCGGCGTCCATGGCCACGTTCCCGCCGCCGATGGTGACGACGCGTTCGCCTACGTGAATTGGTGTGTCGTTCTCCGGGAAACGGTACGCGCGCATCAGATTCGTTCGCGTCAGGAATTCGTTGGCGGAGTACACGCCTCCCAATGACTCTCCGGGAATCTTCAGGAACCGCGGCAGACCGGCGCCCGTACCGATGAATGCCGCGTCGAAGCCGCGCCCGAGCAGGTCGTCGACGGTGAACACGCGGCCAATCACCCGGTTCAGTTCAATCGTCACGCCGAGATGCCTCAGTCCGTCGACCTCGCGCCGCACGATCGCCTTGGGGAGTCGGAATTCGGGAATGCCATACATCAGCACACCTCCGGCGACGTGGAGCAACTCGAAGATCGTAACGTCGTAGCCCGCCTTGCGGAGATCTGCGGCCGCGGTCAGTCCCGCCGGTCCTGACCCGATGACAGCGACGCTTCGGCCGTTCGATGGCGGAACCTCGACGGACGAAGTCTCGTGGGCGGCCTCCCAATCGGCGCAGAATCGTTCCAGACGTCCGATCGCCACCGCATCGAACTTCCGCCCCATCGCGCAGACCCCTTCGCACTGCGATTCTTGCGGACACACACGCCCACACACGGCCGGAAGGTTGTTCGTTTCGCGAATGGTGGCGATCGCGGCGGCGAACCGACTGCCCGCGACCTGGCCGACGAAGCGTGGGATGTCGACGTTGACCGGACATCCGTCGATGCACGTCGGATACTGGCATTGCAGACACCGCTTCGCTTCTTCGACCGCCTCTTCCTCCGAATAGCCGGCCGGGACTTCATCGAAGTTGTGGATTCGCACGTACGGCCTCTGCTGCCGCATCGGCACGCGTCTGGGCTTGATCAAGACCCGCGCTCCGTCTTCCGCGCACACGGATGCTCCGCGTAGCGTTCGAGCGCGTCCGCTTCCGCGTCCGCGTAGAAGCCCAGCCGGTCCATCATCCCGTCGAAGTCCACGAGGTGGCCGTCGAACTCCGGTCCATCGACGCACGCGAACCGGGTGACCCCTCCGACTTCGACGCGGCACCCGCCGCACATGCCGGTCCCGTCGACCATCAGCGGATTCAGGCTCACGATCGTCGGGACGTTGTCGGGGCGCGTCACCTCGGCGCACGCCTTCATCATGATCGGAGGACCGATCGCCCAGACGCGGTCGATGCCGCGCGCACCGTCCACCAGTTCGGACAGCTTGTCGCTCGTGAAGCCTTGCTCTCCTTGCGAGCCGTCGTCCGTCATGACGTAGAGCTCATCGCAGACCGCGCCCAGCTTGTCTTCGTAGATGAGATGCTCCCGGCTGCGAGCGCCGATGACGCCGATCACGTAGTTGCCCGCGTCCTGAAGGTCGCGGGCGATGGGGAACAACGGTGCATTTCCGACACCGCCGCCCACACACACCACCGTTCCGAAGTTCTCGATCTCGCTGGGTTCGCCGAGCGGACCGACCACGTCGAGAACCGCGTCCCCTTCGCCGAAGCAATCCTCCATCTCTTGCGTCGTCTTGCCGAGACTCTGCACGACGACGGTGATGCCGTTCAGGTCGGAGACGTACTCGACAATCGTCAACGGAATCCGTTCGCCCTGTTCGTGAAGTCGGATCACGACGAACTGCCCGGCACGCGCCGCACGCCCGATGTCGGGGGCTTCGATCACGTACTCGGTGATCTGGGGGCCCAGCTCCCGCTTTCTCTGGATGCGATGCATGCTCCCTCCTTGCGGACGGGTCGACGTCCCGCATCCAGTATACCGTGAACCAGGTAGTCAGACGGATCTGCCGTCCCCAGCGGATGATCCGATGGCCGAGCGCCGCGTTCCTCGCTGGGTCGCGCTTACAACCCGAGCGTTCTCAGGCGCGCGTCAATCGTGCCGGCGATGCTCGCGGGCGTCGCTCCGGCCGCCGCCAGTCCCCCGCCCGCGCGTGAATCCTCGCACTCCGCCGCTTCGATGAGCGCCTCGAACTGCCACGGCAGCGGTTCAATGTTCAACTCGCCGGCGAGGCGAAGGAGAACCTCCCAGGTTTCTTGCGCCAGTGGGCCCTCGGCCGTGCGTTGTAGGGAGCGGAGTCCGCGCGCACCGATGACGTGCCCGCGCGACTCGTACGGCAGACGCATCGGGAAAACGACGTCGGCACGCTGAGTGGTCGCATTGCGTACCGGGCTGAGCGCCACCAAGGTGTCGACGTTCAACAGATGCTGTCGCCCTCCTCGAATGGCCACGGGGTCGGCTCCAACGGCAAACCAGGCACGGGCGTCCGTTCGCAGCTGCTCCGAGAAGCCGAGTCGCCGAAGTCCGATCGCATTGGCGGTCGCGGGAACGATCACCACGCTCCACTGCGTGTCTTCCGCCAGGAACGTCGCCAGGGCTTCGAGCGCGGAGCGTTCCACGTGCGACTCCTCCAGCAGGAAGACCGGATGCACCGCATCGACGGCAGCCTCGTCTAGCGTGCGTCGTCCTTCGTTCAGCGCAAGCAGGAAGTCCGCGAATTCCGCCACATCCCGTTCTTCAGCCGCATCGGGAACACAGCCGCCGTAGCTGAGCACGCGCGCGCCGCGGTCGATTTCGCGGCGGAGCAACGTGTCCAGCGCGACCTTGTCGTAGCCTTCGCGCGGCCCAAGCACAACGATCAGATCCGCATCGGACAACCCGTCGACGGTCTGGATCCGGTCTCCGGCGATCTCGATTTGCGGCCGCCAGGCGTTGACGTCGAACACCGGTGCGCCTGCGTGCAGTCCTTCTGCGATGCGGGCCACGAGCCACCCTTCTTCACACGTCAGCAGGCCGGTGCCGAAGACGGCGACGCTTCCCTTGGCATCGCGAAGACGGTTGCCCGCTTCGCGAAGCGCCTCGCTCCACGTCGCCTCGCGCAGCGCGCTTCCGCTGCGGATCATCGGGGTCGTCACCCGTTTCGCGTTGCCCAGCGTGTGCCATCCGTACCGGCCGCGCGCGCACAGCACGCTCGAGCCGTCGGCGGGCACGGTCTTCATGTAGGCCCCGTCGAGGCTCTGGACCTCGATCTCGCACCCGAGCCCGCAGAGCACGCACGTCGTTTGCGTTCCCTCGAGGTCGAGCGGGACCTGCTTCTCGAGCACCGACCGATCGTACAGCGCGCCCGTCGGGCACACGTCGACGCAGGCGCCGCAGGAAACGCAATCCGAATCCTGCCACGCGCGATTGAACGGGGCTTGCACCTCGGTGTCGATGCCGCGACCGGCGAAGTCGATGGCGGCAATGCCACACACGTCGGCGCACACGCGCAGACATCTGCCACAGGCGATGCACTTCCCGACCTTGCGAACGATGAACGGATGCCGCTCGTCACGCCGCTTGCGGGGCACGTCGCCCTCGTACGTTTCCTGCTTGGCGGACGCGTCGGTCGCGTAGTCTCGCAAGGCGCAATCGTTGAACGCCATGCAGCCGCACTCGAGGCACCGTTGCGCCGCCGCCATCGCTTGCTCGTCATCCATCCCGGATTCGTATTCCCGGAAGTCGTTGATCCGCTCCACCGGATCGCGCGCCGCCGTTCGGATCCGCGGCGAGGTCGCGGGGTTTCCGATGTCTTCCCGGGTGACGCCGTACTTCACGTGCGAGTAGACGGTCGGCGCCTCGATCGAGTGTCCGCGCAAGAATCGATCGATCGCGTCGGCGGCGCGGTGTCCCGCGCCGATGGCGTCCACCGCAATGGCCGGCCCGGTCACGACGTCTCCGCCGGCGAATACGGCCGCGCGCGACGTTCGGCCCGTTTGCTCGTCGATCACGATCGCGCCGTTGCGCGCCAGATCGAGGTCCGCGTCCGCCAGACAGCGCGTGTCGATCGTCTGACCGACCGCGAGCAGGGCAACGTTTGCCTCAAGGACGAACTCGCTTCCCTCGACCGGAATCGGCCGTCGCCGCCCTGACTCGTCCGGCTCGCCGAGTTCCATCTGCACGCAACGAATGCCGCGGAGCGCCTCGCCGTCGCTGAGGAACTCGACCGGCTGGGTGAGGTATCGGAAGACCACGCCTTCGTCCTCCGCTTCCCGGACTTCGTGTCCCAGAGCCGGCATCTGCTCGGCCGTTAGTCGATAGGCCACCGTGACCTCGGCGCCGAGGCGGCGTGCACAC
>Ga0272441_10013526_pt1 | contig 11716 bp, 7 predicted proteins | sample SSMProp6N_FD_193582 | JGI IMG/M metagenome (GOLD analysis project Ga0272441, IMG submission 193582) | Marine sediment archaeal communities from Little Sippewissett salt marsh, Falmouth, MA, United States - SSM-Prop-6N | ecosystem: Environmental > Aquatic > Marine > Wetlands > Sediment ... | reverse complement strand
AAAATGAGATGATGGGTTTTTTCAAATACAGGATCTTCTGGTTTTGGAGTTTCCGGTATCCTGCCTTCAGCACCGCGATTTAACAAATTGCGAATCGAAATCGGAACCTGCTCAGTGATCGAATACTTATCAATTATTTTCAAGCTGTCTTGAAAAGTGGAACTGTCCGGATAAGTCGGTCCAGACGCAATGACATCGAGGGAATCTCCGATGACATCCGATACAACAAGTGAAATCAGAGTTGCCGGATATGCAATTCGAGCCAACTGCCCGCCTTTGACCGAGGATATGTGTTTTCGAATCGTATTCATTTCATGGATGGCTGCACCGGATCTGAGTAAAAGACCGGTTACTGTCTGTTTTTCCGAGAGAGCAATACCCTCTGCCGGTTTCAGCAGCAATGCTGAACCGCCCCCTGAAAGGAGACAAATGATAAGGTCGTTGGCTTTTGCGCGCCTGACCCGTTCGAGTAATCGGCAGGTTCCCTCGACTCCGTTCTCATCCGGCACTGGATGACCTGCTTGCCGCAATTCAATTTTTTTTGTCGGTAAAACATGGTCATATTTCACCATCACGATTCCCCCGGAAATTCGTTCGCCTAAAAGCGATTCGATTCCCTGCGCCATTAACGCCCCGGCTTTTCCGGCGCCGACAACGTAGATATGCTCAAATGCATCCAGATCATAGACCCTGTCGCCCACATTCAGAATCGATCCCTTTAGAGAAAGCTGATTGAAGATGGCTTTCTTCGGATCGACCGCCTGCAGGCCGGCGTCAAAAATCTCGCGAGCATGATCCCGTAACCTTTCCGTACTCATTTTATATGGTCTTGATTAGATTGATGTCGCCGGTTTTGGCCGCTTCGAGAATGGGCGCCATATACTCGTCAATCATCTCGGCGGTTAAGGGAACCGGCATATTTTCAAGCTTCATTTTCAGTTGCGGATTTTTGGCCGCAGTCAAGGCCCGGTCGATGTGTGCTTGTGAGAATCCCTCGACCTCTGAAAGTGTTACAGGGAAGTCGATGGCCCGGGCAAATGCAAACATACCATTGGCAACCGCGATCCCCAGCGAACGGCCTTGCAGGGAATCAAGATCGGCAGTGATAAAATCAGCGTCTTTGAAGATTTTTCCGACAACCCGCAAGGGGTTTTCAATCGCCGGGGCAAAGAAGACGCTGTAATAGGGATTCATCATCGCGCATGCCCGGCCGTGAGAAAGAACATCCACCAACGAAAAACTGGTCAGATGGCCGCCATTGGTTCCGCCGAGCATAATCGCATACCCGCCAAGATCCGTCGCCAGACAGACGGCCTCCCGAGCTTCGCTGTCAGTGGGGTCGCTCTTTAGCTTCGGCAGATAATTCACAACAAGCCCGATGCCGGTTTCCGCCAGTTCCCGCACCTTGTCATAATACGGCTTACCAATTGCTCCGTAAAATACTTCCAGAATATGTGCAATTCCGTCAAGGGCACCGTCGAGGGTCAGTGCGGCCGGCGCATTATGGGTCACGGTGTAATCAAATACCGGATACTGCGGAACAATGGCTTCATCCACAATGAGTTTTTTCTGACCTGTTGAAATGTCCGTAATATTGGAATATTTTGTCAGATGGGCCGCCGAACTGGCCGCGGTTTGAATCGCGATATGCGGCGTTAGGGACAAGCCGGTTTCCTGCAGTTTTTTAGTAACCAGTCCCACGCCAAAGTATTCATCAATGGACCCGTCGAGTGTCCGCAAGACCTCGGCCGCCTTGGCGGCATCGATGGTGCTGCCGCCGCCGAAACTGATAATGACATCCGGATCGGCTGCAGTCAGTTCCCCCGTAATCCGTTGAAGGTCTTCCCGCGGCGCATTGGGACGAGCGCCCTCAATTTCAGCGACCAGTTCAACACCGGCTTGTTTGATGGAATCGCGAATCACTTCCAGATAGGCATCAATCCCGTCAAATACGGTATAAATCAAAACCGTCCTTTTCCCGGCTCGTGCGGCAATGCCCCCCACCTCGTTCAGGACACCATTTCCAAAAAGATACCCGCCGCCCTTAAAATCCTGTAAATAGGCACGTGCTTTATCAAATATCTGCATTGTTCATCTCCTGTTCTTTATGGTCATATTACATTTGATTTTTGATTACACCCTCATGGGCACGGCATACGGTCCATCCTCTATAAATGCGATGGATGGTTTTCGTCCTTTAAATCGCGGACTCGCCACGGCCGCTGCAACGGCATTTTGAAACTGAGTTGCCGCCTTGTCAATACCTGAAGCGAATCTTGCTTCTTGATCAATAAATTCATCCCCGCTGACACCGGGTATAATCTCAAAATCCTGAGCCAAAAGCTGCGGTGCGCAAATAATAAGGCCTTCGGCGCCGACTTTTCGAATCGGCTTGGCCCACATCTCCGGTTCCCACTGATCTTTCGTGAATACCCAGTCCGGATGCCGCAGAATCGAGACATAACGGTCGGGGCCGAGTACTTTCAGCAGATGCAGCAGGGTCTTATACTCCGGCGAGCCAACCGGTTCGGGATCAGAATTATTGGCGGCCAGAATAATCATACCGTTTTCCTTGACCACAGGCATTGCACAAACGGCGGCTTTCGCACATTGATAGTGATTTCTGCCGACATATCCGCCGTGCGTCAAAACGATATCAAACGGATCATCAATCGGAATCCGGACAAACTCCTTCATTGCCTCCACCGCGGCCAGATGCGCCTTCACCAAATCGCCCGCAAATACGCCGTTCAGATTTAATTGATGATCCAGCGTCGTATTCACCAGGAAGTCCACACCGACGGCCAATGCGACCTCCAGCGATTCTTCGTGACAGGGATTGCCCTCCAATACCAAGGTGGCAGCATTGGGATGTTCCAAAAAATCCGGACCGTGGAATTTCTGAATCGTCTTGGTATTGACCAAAGCCGGACAAACACCTTTTCGCCCGCCCGAAACGCCCGCCATAAAATGGCTTTCGACAAGCCCGGTGACGATCTTGACATCCGCATCAAAAAAAATCCTGTTCAGATAGACGTCCGTTCCTTTGGAGGTTTGTGCGGCTAAGACCTGTGAAGAAAGGTCTTCGCAGTCATGGTCAACAATGCGATACTGCCGGACGACTTCGGCGCCGTACATGGAAAGCCGTTCGGCCGGAGTGCTGGCCCGATGCATTCCATTGCCGATGACAATCGTGATATGTTCGGGCCGAACGCCCTCCTGCTGCAGCATCTCCAGTAACGGCAACAGGATTCCATCCGGGCCTTTGTAAGGCACCGGGCGGGTAATATCAGAGACACTGATGCAAACCCTCAGGTTCTCGATGGGCTTGTTTTTTCCCTGTAAAATTGCAGGCAATCCGGGCGAACCGATTGGATGGGTGAGGGCATCAAGTATTACCGAACGGCTGAAAACCCGATTCGGCATGGGTTTCATACGAAGCGTCACGCAATCAGCCGGCACGCGGACCTCAAACGCATCCTCGCCGAAAGGCACCTTCAGAGCTTTCCAATCAGCCATCGCCGTTTGATCCATCCTGTTCATAAGCAGACCTAAACCCCGTTAGCCGCCGTAGAAATAATTTACCAGCAGACTGCAAAGAATAATAATACCGCCGCCGCCGATGCTCGTAGAAAAACGGGCAAACGGCATCAGTTCCATCCGTCTGGATGCCGATAGTACCGCTACGTCGCCGGTGCCTCCCATATTCGCCATGCATAACCCGGCGGTGATTGCGGACTCGATAAAGTTAAAGCCCACCAGTCTCCCCGCAAAACCCGCTCCCAAAATCGAAGCAAATACGACAACGGCACATAAAACCACATATTCCAGCGTGATGGCGTCGATCACGTCGCCCAGGTTTGTATATACAATCCCAATCGCCAGCAGGATGATCCCGGTAAAGGCCTTTATAATAAATCGAAACCATGAGTAACAGGCAACGATAATATATTCAGGTATAATCCCCGTAATCTTACATGCCGCAACAACAATAATCATCAGGGCAAGGTGATGAATATTGATATTAAAATCCGGATTTATCAGATGCCCCAGTTTCGTCAGAAGAAACCGCAGAATCATCCCCAAGGCAAAAAAACCGGTTGAGACAGCAAGACCGATCGCGATGTTCCAGATCGACAGTTCAACTTTGGGTTCTATATTTACAATGGTAGAGTCTTTTAGAATCTGGCCGTCTCCGCTGAGTTGAGGGAACTTCTGACCGAGCCGGTCCAGCAGTCCGGCCGCAATGATGGCGAAAACATTCCCCAATGCCAGCGCCGGTACGAACTTTGAAATCATGTCCTGGCCGGTTGCTTCGGAAATGACCTGGTTCATGGGCACGACTCCGCCGCCCATTCCGCCGCCGAGAATCGGGAAGGCAACCATGGAGATGCCTTCTTTCCAGCCATATCCCATCAGGGCCCCCACCGCAGCCGCCATCCCGCAGCAGGCGAGAATACATGCCAACAGCGGAACAGCATATCGGACTCCCGCTTTAAGCAGCAGTTTGGGGTTAATCCCGAAAATGGCCCCGACGATCAGGCCGCAAATGTAGAAATCCAGAAAATTAGTCCCGGAGCTTTTCATGAAATTTTTACACATCTCCAGACCGTATTCGGGAATGAGCTTAAAGGCCTCAAACGTATGCCCGAAAAGGGTGAATTCCGGAACAGTGATATAAACCAAACCCGCCCCCACAAAGATCAACAACAAAGGAGCGCCGCCAAGATACCCTTTGAGAATCGGAGTATGCTGGCCGATTCGCTCGATAATCAGGGCCAACGGCAGCAGCAAACACATCCCGCCGATCATTCCTGTCGGCAGTACTCCCAGGTACATCGCCAGAAATCCGACACCCAGAATCAAAAACACGGGCAGCCGCATAAATTTCTTGTAAACTTCATCGCCGGCACTGATGACTTCGTTTTCTTTGCTCATAAGATTCTCCTTTGAAACAGTTCACTTTAATGAAATATTTTTCGTTTTTCGTGCTCTTTTTGATAAGGTATGCCGGTCTGAAAAAACAAACCAGACTCATACTATATAATGCGTATGAAAAATTAAAGAGAAAAATATCAATTCTGCAAAAAGCAGAGTGAAATTGCCCCGAACCGTCAGTGCACGGATAAGCAACGAGTCCCGAGCAGGATGATCGGCCGTCAAAAATTGAAGATTGACAGCCGGGACCACCTCGGATATACAGGGGTACACTTTCAATTCGATGGATGAAATACGAGTCCATACGCTCAAAAAAAGGTGTGCTGATATGACGGTTCAACCATAAAAGTGTGAAGGACGTCGTTTAGGGGAACATTGTGATGGATATTGCAGTTGCGGTTTTTCCGATTGTTTTGCTTGTTTTTTTAATGACGAAAAAGAACAATGTACCGTCGCATAAGGCACTGCCTTTTATCGCCCTGCTGATGTATTTGCTCAAACTCACCTACTTCCAGTCCGAACCCAACCTGGTCAATGCCACGGTCATCAGCGGTCTGCTGTATGCCTGGACGCCGATATTGATTATTTGGGGAGCCATCTTTTTGTTCAAGACGATGGAGACTTCAGGAGCCATGGACGTGATCCATAAATGGCTCAACGGCATAAGTGATAACCCGGTGGCTCAACTGATGATGATCGGCTGGGCATTTGCCTTTCTGATCGAAGGCGCCAGCGGTTTTGGTACGCCGGCGGCCCTGGCGGCCCCGATTCTGATCGGATTGGGCTTTAACCCGGTCCGAGCGGCAATTCTTTGTCTGATTATGAACAGCGTTCCGGTTTCATTTGGAGCAGTAGGAACCCCGACATGGTTTGGCCTGGGAGATCAACTGGCTTTGACGCCGGAGATGATTCGAGAAATCAGCATCAAAACGTCACTGGTGCATGGCGCCGCTTCGCTGGTCATTCCGCTGATCGCTCTGCAGTTTATCGTCAGTTTGAGGCAAATTCGTCAAAATGTGGTGTTTATTTATTTGTCAATTCTGAGTTGTACGATTCCGTATGTCATATTGGCTCGATATGATTATGAATTTCCTGCGATTCTGGGCGGCATGATCGGATTGCTGATAACCGTCTTTCTGGCATATAAGAAAATCGGTCTGTCGCAGCATCCTGAAAAGACCGAAGCGAAAAAACCGGTTGCTCCGGCCCTGTTGATCAAGTCGATGTTCCCCTTGTGGGGGACGGTGGGTGTGCTGCTGCTAACCCGGATACATCAATTGGGGATCAAAAATCTGTTAGTTGCCGAAAGGCCCGCCTGGGATGTTTCCCTCGGTAGTTTAGGGACATTGGCGATAAGCCCTTCCCTGGTGGTCAGACTGAATAATATTTTCATGACCACGGTCTCCTGGGAGCATAAGTTTCTCTATGTGCCCTCGATTATCCCGTTCTTCCTGGTCTCAGTCATTGCGTTTTTCGTCTTCAAGATGGGACGTCAGGACATCAAGCAGGTCTGGCGGGTGTCGTACCATCGCATGTATCGTCCCATTTTGGCATTATTGGGAGCATTGGTCTTTGTTAAACTCATCATGGCCGGAGGCGAGCAATCCTGTGCAAAAATCATTGGAAGAGCGTTTGCTGACGCTATTGGGCAAAACTGGAAGTACTTTGCATCGTATCTGGGGGCTGTCGGCGCCTTTTTTGCCGGATCCAACACGGTTTCCAATATGACATTCGGCGGCATTCAGGATTCGATTGCTCAGTCCTTAGGCCTGTCGCGCACAACCATTCTCAGTTTACAGTCGGTCGGCGGGGCAATGGGAAACATGGTCTGCATCAATAATATCGTCGCGGTTTGTTCTATTGTCGGAATCTTGGACAAAGAAGGGTACATCCTCAAAAGAACGGTTATTCCGATGATGATTTACGGTTTGGTTGCGGCCATGATGGCCTGTTTTTTGTAGGGTTGGAATGGACAAAATCCTAAGCCGCTCAGATACCTCGCAAAACCATACGCGGTAAATCCGCATGAAAACCGCCCCAGGAAAGCGACATCTTGATTGTCCAAGGTGAATTTGGTAGAATTATGTTTTGTGAACGATTCAATGAGAAATCGCAGTTTAAATAGGAGTTTTACACCATGACGTCAGTCAAAAAAACAACTTATTTCAACGCATTCGCAGCAGCCGTATGGCTGTCTTCTGTTTCATTATTCGCCGCGTCATCGCCCATGCCGGATATGTCAAATAATTCGCAGCGGCCAAAGCCGGACGTCAAGCATACATTTTTAAAAGCCGGCTGGAATTCCAAGGGGGTCGCCCTGGTCGATCCGGACATGAAGATCGTCTGGGAGTATCCCAGCGCCGACGAGATGACGGATGCCTGGTATTTGAAAGACGGCGGGGCTGTTTTCAGCTTTTCGGATCGCAAAGAAGGGATCGCCGGTATCAAACGTCTTGATGCGGCCGGAAAACTCATGTGGGAATACAAGGTCGATGACGGCAGGGATAATCATTCGGCCCAGCCGCTGCCTGGAGGCGAATTCCTCGCCGCAGAAACCGATTCAAAAGCCGCCTATATTGTCATCGTCAATGACAAAGGCGAAAAAGAAAAAGAGACCCCATTACAGTTGAACGATGCGCTCGCAGAAAAAGCGAAAGACAAACTTCACTTTTTCCGCATGGTTCGCATGACCCCGGAGGGCACTTACCTGGCCGCCTGCATGTCATCTAATAAAGCCGTCGAATGGGATAAAAACGGCAGCATTCTTCAGGAGTTTCCGGACTGCAATTTCGCCGCGATCCGGCTGGCCAATGGAAACACACTTGTTTCAGGACGCAAGGGCGTGCTGGAATATGATAAGGATAAAAAAGTCGTCTGGTCCATGGAAGCGGCCGATTTTGAGAAACTCAATTTGCATATTTCCATGATCTGCGGCATCCAGCGCCTTGCCAACGGCAATACGGTCATCAGCAATGTCTGGCACGGAAAAATCACCGATGCGGGCGATTATTACAAGCTCATCGAAGTCACCCCGGACAAAGAATTGGTATGGTGGGTAGAAGACCCGAAATTCAAAACCACCCACCTCGGCAGCGTCCAGATCGCTGACGGCCAAAGCGATGCTGCCAAGTTCGGCGTATGGAAATAAAGATGCCGGAGACGGTGTCAGAAACAGCCCCACTGTCCCTGGTTTTCTTTCCGTCTCCGGTTTTCAAAATATTTTTGACGGGGTAATTGGCCTCTAAAAAAGCCGGAAACCGGTGATGATCCTTCATGGACATCTGCATCCGTACACAACTTTCGATAATGACTGTATGTGCCATTCCTGATCGTCATTCCAGGGGTATTGTGGAGAGAATTAGAGGTGTATTGCTGTTTTTCCAGATAATGTCAAAACTCATCATATTTCATGCCCAACTGATTTTCCAAAAGTTCCCTGTGTCAATTCCATGAGCCACAAGATGCCCATGCCGTCAAGATATTTTGTGTTTTGTGTGTTCACTTCCGCCGGTTCTGCGAATTCTTCGGATGCCGGGGCGATCTCTTGAAGGTATGTAAATTGAAGTACATTTTCCTGGCTGCCATTCTTAAACATGATTTGCTCGATCACATCTTTATCCATATCGACGGTATAAACAATCTGAGATTCTATGTCAGCCGTATCGCAGAATAGTGTAATCTCCGTTTGTCCGCAGTTGCAGTCGGAAATTTCCTCTGCAATATGTTTTGTTGCAAAGCGGATTCTTTTTTCAGCGGCGTCCCTGCGAATGATATCGATGGTATGCATCCCCATCCATGGTCGATTCAATCCCTTCATGAAACTGCCCGCAGGACAAGAAGCGATTGTCTTACCCGTCCCATCGGCTGCGTACGCTTGGGAGATTTTATCTACAATGATCAGGTTGCTGCCAACATTCAATTCCAGCCATGGCGAATGTTCGGACAGTTCATTGTAGATAAACGGAATTCTTCCCTTTCCGCTGACGTCTTGACCATTAACTCTTCCAGAAACACGAAAATAAGTCCAGCCGCGTTTGTGCATTACATCACGTTCATCCACAATTGAGGCGTCTGTCGGCCACGAATCAGGAAAACTCTCAAAAAATTCTCTGTTTGCAACATTATACAAAACCGTCTCATTATAATATACATCTGTACTATGTGAATCTACAAGCTTCGTGAGCAGACCTGTCCTGGAATCACGAATATTGTGTTCACTCCATTTTGTTCCTCGTAAGAACTCCCATAAGCCAGGGGGGTCAGTTGGCAGGAGATGCGTTGGAAAACTCCCTTTACCTCCGAAATTAAAATGGGAATTGCCAATATAAATTGTATCCCCACTCAATCTGTAGTTTCCACTTGCGTTCTGAAGTCTGGCGGCGACAGGTTTCTCGTTGGGATCAGATTGTGACAGCAGGGTAAATATTGACTTGTCGATTCCGTCAGGAAAGAAATTCCATTGTTCTTCTATTTGTCTGCTTGTTTTACCATCAACTGGATCCCGGAGTTGTCTTATCGAAAGAAAACTTTTTACATTCTTTCGAAGAGGAATGGTGCCCGGATTAATTATATTTTCCTGAATCGTACTCAGGTCATTATTGTCTGCAACTGGTGTTATCGCATGAGAACTTGTTATATCATTGCCGTCAGGAATATGACTAAAGTCTCCATTTCTGTTAAGCGGCAGCATGACTGAACTTGTGACAGCGATTGTCGCGGCCATACACATCGCCGCAATACCCATTTTAGTTGATGCAAAACCGATGACTGCGGATGAAGTGCTAACCTCAAGAAAAGGGGCGGAGACAACAACAGGAGCCGCTTGAGATGTACTTGTCATGCAGCCAAACAAACCCAGTGCTCCCAAGAGATAGTTCCTGTTGAAACCACGTTTGGCCAGTCTTCGTCTGAGTGATAATTTAGCCCGAAAAAATAACACCTGGGCGGCTTTCTCACTGCAATTCATGACCTCGGCGATTTCCAAATAGGACAATTCTTCATAACAGCGCAGGATAAGGATATTACGGTGTAACAGTTTTAATGCTGCCATCGCGCGAAGAACCGCTTGTGACAACTCCTTATCGACGATCTTTTTCAGGCCGCCGCCGTCATGTGCTGAAACATGATATGTGACTTTTTCTGCGTCAATGATGGATATCGACTTGACGGATCTTTCACGTTGTTGATCCCTGAAATAACGCTGGACCTTACTTAAAGCGGTACGAAACAGCCAGGGACGAAAGCAATTGAGATGTTTTAAATCCTTCAGGGACTTTACCATTTCAAGCAGTGTTTCCTGTTTTATATCTTCAGCAACTTCGTAGTTCAGCGTAAGGCGATAGATATAAACAAAAAGATCGTTCTGGACGCACAGGGCAAGCCGGTTCATGCTCTCCTGGCAGCCAAACCGGGCTTTTTTAAGCAGGTCGAATAAACGCGCGTTTTCTTCTGAGTAACCCATATTCTATCCATCATAATCTAAAACAATGGAGCGACGAATATATTTTTCGGTAAAATTTTATGTTTAAGAAAGTTTTTTTGAAAAAAAACGTAAGCTTTTTGAAAAAAATGTATCTTTATTAGTAGATGTTAGTTGAAGTTTATAATTGGCATGTTTTTGCGGGGAGTTGGTCTGCGCAGTAGGATTGGATAAACAGGCATTATTCCCAAGTAATTATCTGAGCAAAATCAGATATGAAATGGGATTTCGCCGTGGCCCTGCGGCAGTAAAATTATATTGAACTTTTATTTGAGGAATGGAAAGATGAAAAAGGTATCTGTGTTTACAGCTATTGTATGTGTGTTCATTTCTTGTGTTGTTTCAGCGGAGGCCATTAGTGTTCGCGGTATTGACCTTGAATTTGTAACCATCGGTGAACCGGGTAATGCAGGCGATACTCGAAGCACTGCAAATCCCCATGGCTGTGGAGCAGTTGGTTACGCGTACCAGATCGGCAAATATGAAATAACTGCAAATCAGTGGCAAGTAATTAATAACTCTGCAAACATCGATAATAACTGGCATTGGAGTGGTAACCAGCCGGCAGCAGACATTTCCTGGTTCGATGCGGCTCGATTCTGCAATTATTTAACGACAGGCGATACAGAAAACGGCGTCTATACATTCACCAACGGAACACTGACGAGTATCAAGAATCACCAAACGGCTGGTTCAATGTATGAGAAAGCATATTTTTTGCCCACCGAGGATGAATGGTACAAGGCGGCTTATTATACGGGCAGTGGTTATTCGACTTATGCCAATGGCCAGGAAAGTATTCCTGCTGCTGATAACGGCTGGAATTATTATGGCGGTTCTTACTCGTCACCGTGGGGTGTCGGTACCGGTACTATGGAGCAGAACGGCACTTATGATATGATGGGCAATGTCTGGGAGTTGACCGAAACATCGATTGGTGATAGCGTCATCCGCGGTGGTTGCTACGACAACGGTGTCCACAGCCTCGTGTCATCCATCCGGGTCGACGCCGTCCCCCCGGACTCCGATGGCATCAGAAGAGGATTCCGTGTCGCCTCCGTTCCCGAACCGGCAACGCTGTCCCTGCTGGGGTTGGGCGGGGTGGCCCTGCTCCGCAAACGAAAGTAACCAAAATCATTCACCGGAGATATTTTTACGGGAATTTGAGGGACATTGGGCATGACATTGGATATTCTTGACTTTGTGGTGTGAAGTTTGCATAATTGCAGGTGTTTACGGGCTTTTTCACCGTGTATTTGAGAAATGTCGGTTAAAGATATAAACGGCGGAGTAAAATTG
>Ga0272441_10013525_pt1 | contig 11716 bp, 10 predicted proteins | sample SSMProp6N_FD_193582 | JGI IMG/M metagenome (GOLD analysis project Ga0272441, IMG submission 193582) | Marine sediment archaeal communities from Little Sippewissett salt marsh, Falmouth, MA, United States - SSM-Prop-6N | ecosystem: Environmental > Aquatic > Marine > Wetlands > Sediment ... | reverse complement strand
TACACCGTATGACTGCCCGACTTGTACTCGCGCGCCATGGGATGGGCCTCCTTCGTCGGCCCATCCTACACTCAAAGTTGACCGCCTGAAAGGCGGTGGGGTTAAACCAGGTGCACGGAACCTAAATGTTGCCCGCCGCCCGCGAGGCGGTACAATCGGCCTGTGAACCGATTCCCTGTGAAGGAGCCGCGCTCGTGATGCGTCACCGTCTGGCCTGTTCCCTCTCGCTGCTCGTCTGCCTGACAATGGCCGCCGACGCTGGCGCCGACATGATGGCCGACTCCCCCGTCACGTTCCCCGAGAAGGGCGCGCTGCCGTCGAAGTTCCCGCCGGACCGGCATTCCAAGGACCGCCAGACGCCGGAGAAAGGGTATTACCTCTTCGGCACGCCGCAGCGGTCGCTGGAGCAGATAGCGGCGATCCGGGCCGAGATGCCGAAGGGCGACCTCGGCCCCGTCCCGCAGGACTGGACGCACCTGGCGCGGACCCGCCGCCTCCTGACCGAGGGCGGCCGCCTGCACGTCCTCGGCCTCGGCGACAGCATCGTCAACGACTGCATGCGGTCGGCGTGGCTCGCGACACTCGACAAGGCGTACCCGAAGGCCGAGGTCCGCGGCACCGTGTACGTGCGCGGCGGGGGCGGGTGCCAACACTACAAGGAGGAACACCGCATCGCCAAACACCTGGTGCCGCGCAAGCCGGACCTCGTGTTCATCGGCGGCATCAGCCAGAGGGACGTCGCGAGCATCCGCGAGGTCATTCACCAGATCCGCGCCGCCCTGCCGACCACGGAGTTCCTCCTCGCCACAGGCGTCTTCGGGACGGCCGACCCGCGATCCGACGAGGAACTCGCCAAGGCGAAGCACTCCGGGACGGGCGAGTACGGCAAGGCGCTCAAGGCACTGGCCGCCGAGGAGAAGTGCGCCTATCTCGACATGACCGCCCCGTGGGCCCGGTACATCCGGTCCTCGGGCGTCCATCCGCACCGTTTTTACCGCGACCGCGTCCACGCCAACCCCATGGGCGAACAGATCCTGGCGAGAATCCTGATGGCGTTTTTCAAGCCGTAACACGCGCTGCGGCGGCCTCGGCGGAGACACGCGCCGCACACCGCTAACCTCGAACCGGATGTGCCACGGCGGGTCTTGTCCCGCCGTGATTCTGTCCGACGGGGCGCACGGCCGGACAAGGCCGGCCGTGGCACGGGCGGTCGGGCGCGGCGGGTCAGGAGACCCGCCTCGCGGTCAATGCGACGGAGGTTTCAACCATGCCGAAACGATGGAAGCCCGTACTCGCCGGCCTTGCCCTGGCCGCCTGCCTGACGGCCGGGTGCGAGCCGAAGGCCGAACGCACGCCGCACGACATCGGCGCCGAGGCGCTCGGGGCGCTCACGCCGGCGGCCCTGCGCCAGGTGTACGAGACCCCCGCCTTCGTCGTCCGCGACGCGAGCGAGGAGGGCTACGCCGCCTTCCAGGACACGGACCTGGCGGAGGACGCGCTCGTCGATGACGTGAATCTTCTTATTTATGTCGAGGGCTCCGGCGACCGCGTTTCCCTCTCGCGATGGACAATGGCCCTGCTGGCCGAGAGCCCGCACGGCTTTCCCTGCCGGCCGGAGCGGCTGGTCGTCGTCCTCCTGAAATGGGGCAAGAGCCACGACGTCGTCACCGAGCACACGAACCGCAAGGGTCAGATGGCGGGGGCAGCCACCCTGAACCGCATGCTGGAAGTCCATCGCCGCCGACACGGGGCGGACGGACGGGCCGCCGTCATCGGATTCAGCGCCGGCACGCGCGTCACGCAGTGGGCGTTTGCGGGGCGCCTGCCGGAGGGCGAGACGGCGTATCCCGACGCCCTCGCCCACGCCCAGAACGTCGTCTTTCTCGGCTCCAGCGTCAGTTGCGCGGACGAGACGCCGTTTGCGATGCTCCGCGGCCGGTTCCTCAGTTTCATCAATCCCCGCGACACGCATTACGGCGACCGGGCCCCCTTCGTGGCGCCGGCCGGCGAAACGCCCCGCTTCGGCAAGTTCCTGACCCTGGAGCCGGTGCTGCGGCACCCGATGTTCGGGGCCAGCGTCATGGGGTTCCGGCACCTGCCGACGCTGACCTCCCCCGTGCAGTTCACCGTCATCGAGACGGCCGGTCCGCCGGCCGCCCGGCGGCGCCTGGAGGACGCGTTCCGCATGGTCAACGTGCCTGTGCCGGACGCCCTCGTCCCGTTCAACGTCTTCGGCGACCCCGTGCCGAACGACGACGGCGACGATTACCTGAACCTGGCGCCGAACCACTATATCATGGTCGGCCGGGGCCCGGCCGGCCGGACCGACGACCCGGCGTTCGACCAGTACCGCAGCGTCGCGAAGGAGTTCGTGAAGGAACACGTGGCGTCGGCGGCGCTCAGGGGACGGGTGGAGACGTTCGACCTGGAGGCCCGGCCGAAGAGCGCCAAACTGCTCGACGTGCCGCTGCCCCTGCTCTTCCCCTGGGCGGTGATCCATCACCCGGACAAAGAGCCCGCCAAGCCGCCGGAAGAAAAGGCGCCTGCGCCGGAGAAGAAGGCACCGGAGAAGAAGAGCGAGTAGCGGCGGGCACCGTTGAGCCGGCGACCGAAGGTCGCCGCGAGAAGCAACGCGTGTTCGGCGCGCCAACGACCGGCGACGTGCCGTCGCCGGCTCGGGCGGGCGCGCAAAGCGCCGGGCGGGCTCGAACGACGCGACGCGGCGCTACGCACTCACACGGAAGCCGCCCTTGATCCCGCCGTCGACCGGCGGGGCGGGATGGTCCGGGTTCCGTTTCCACTCCGACAGCCGGTGCATCTCGCGGACCATGTCGATCTGCCACTGCGTCAGGCCCTCGGCCAAGAGGTCGGCGTCCGGCCGGCCGCGGTCAATCGCGTCGAGCACGAAGTCGATGCGGGCGTAATCCAGCCCCAGGGCGACCTCGTCCGTGATGCCCCGCATCATGTCCGGCGAGGGGGCCTGGTCGATGATGTCCTCCGGCAGGCCCAGATGCCGCGACAGTTGCCACACCTGCGTCTTGTAGAGACCGGCGATCGGCGAGTCGGGCACGTCGTCCACGCCGTCCTGGACGAACCAGCCGGTCATGACCTCCGTCCGGTTGCCGGCGCCGATGAGGCGGGCCTTGCGCTCGACCGCCATCTCCTCCAGGCGCTGGCGGCGGTACAACTGGCGGCCGTTGAAGGCGTCGGCCACCTTCGCCCCCGTCAGGCCGTAGAGGAACCGGCGGACGGGCGCGCCCTCGAACCGGTGCTGGCGAAGCGTGGACATGAACGGCGTCTCGCCGGTCACGATCTTGTGGAGTTTGTGGACGACGTTGCGGTTCAGGAACCGCGAGAGGCCCACCAGGCGCATGATGAACGGCGAGTAGTGGCCGCGATCGCGGATGGCGTCGGTGATGTTCTCGACCTCCAGGTCGAGGTCGAGCCACTCGGCCATGCGGCGGGCCTTGACCTCGGAGGCGGACTCGTTGTCGCGCTCGCGCAGAAACGCCACGTGCAGCGCCTCCGGCCCGAGGGCCCGGACGACGAGCGTGGCCAGCAGGGCCGAGTCGATGCCGCCACTTAGTCCCATCAGGAGGCCGCCCGGAAACGCGGGCGTACGGAGCTCGCGCAGGTGGGCCTCCAGCGCCGCGACGGCGCGGGGGGCCTCCAGTTCCAGCACGGACTCGGGCGATAGCGTGACGGGCATGCGCGTCTCTCCTTGGAGGCAGTGCAGACCCGCCGTCCTCACCGGCGTCGGCCGCCACCGCAACGGCCACCAGCATAACGGGCCGACGGCGTCCGCACAATGGGTCCGCCCGATTCCGTGACGTTCCCACAGGACGAAAAACGGACGGGGGCTTTTTCGCCCTCTCGGCCGAAGCCTATAATCGACGAGTGCGAGGCGCCGGCCGGGGGGGCTCGGCGCCGTAGGGACTCTATCCGAAGGGAGACCGCGATGGACCTCAAAGACTACTTCGAAAACCGCAAGGGGCTCGGCGTGCTGGCCACTGCCGACGGCGAGGGCCGGGTCGACGCGGCCGTCTATGCCCGCCCGCACGTGACCGGCGACGACACGGTGGCGCTGATCATGGCCGACCGCCTCAGCCACGCCAACCTCCAGGCGAACCCGCACGCCGCCTACCTCTTTCACGAGGCCGGCGCGGGGTACGAGGGCGTCCGGCTGCACCTGACGAAGATGGGCGAGGAGACCTCGCCGACGAAGATCCAGGAACTCCGGCGGCGGTCGACGCCCGAAGGATGCCAGGGCGAGGAGGGCGACGAGCGGTTCCTCGTCACCTTCCGCGTGGACCGCGTCCGCCCGCTCGTCGGCGACGGCGACGTGGAGTAAAGCCGTTGTTGAGCCGGCGACGGCACGTCGCCGGTCATTGGCGCGCCGACCAGCGCTCGCTGCGCGCGGCAACCTGCAGTCGCCGGCTCAACACGTCGGGTGGCACGCTTTCCCGCTTCTGCGAAAGCGTGTGCCTCCGGTGCCGGCAGTGCATGCTTTCGCAAAGGCGCGAAAGCATGCCACCCCCCATCCGGAACTCGGAGCATACTCATGCCGCAGGTCCGCATCACGGTCGTCAAACGGCTCGACCGCGACGAGATTCTCGCCGACGTCGACCCCGGCTGCTCGTGCCGCGGCGAGGCGCGGTGCACCGCGTTCGAGGACGGGCAGACGTTCCTCGCCGAGTACACCCGCATGCCGGAGGGGTTCTGCCCGGGGGCGTGGGCGGACCTGTTCCGCTACGTCGTCGGCCTTCAGGCCGGGGCGGATTATCCCTGGATGAACCAGCCGGGCACGGTCCTCGCCTGCTGCAACGACGGGTTCCGGCCGGTCATCTTTCGCCTGGAACGGGTGCCGTAACGACGCCGCCGAAAACGACCGGCGACGTCCCGTCGCCGGCTCAACGGGCGGTGGGTGCCGGGTCGCGGTGGAGGCGGAGCGTCAGGCACCGCAGGCTTCCCCCGCCGGCCAGCAGGGCGTCCGGATGGAAGAAGACGAACGCCACGCCGCGACGCTCCAGGCGTCGGCGCGTCTGGGGCGCCAGCGCCGTGTCGTAATGCAACATGACGCCGGGCTCGAGTGGCAGGAAACTGCACGCCCACCGTTGCTGTTCCTCGCCGGAAACGTCGAGGACCTCGACGCCGCGGCGGGCCATGTGCCGGCGGAACTCGATCGCGCGCACCCCCTGGCGCGTATGGATTTCCGCCCACAGAAACGCCGGCAGGTACGCCAGCGCCAGCCCTCGGTCCACCCGATTGTATATCATATCGGGATGCATAAATCGCCGGGCCTTGGGCACGCAGACGTGAATCACCTCCGGAAACACCTCCAGCGCCCGCGGGATGAACCGCGCGATCGACGCCGCCCTGTGCCGCTCCGTGTCGGCCACGAGCAGCGTCTCGGGCGAGAGCAGCAGGCACCCCTCGAACGCGTCGTCGGGCCCGTCGAACGCGTGGACGACGGGGATGCCGAGGGCCGCCAGGGCCTCGGCCACCAGGACCGCCTCCCCCCGGCGGGCCCGGCTCGCCATCCGCGACAGGAACGCCCCCCGCCGGGTCACCACGGCCGTATCGTGCAGGTAACTCAGGTTCGGCAGCCGGGCGATGCGGGCGTGGCCGTCCCGGAGGCAGTCGCCCAGTTCCACCACCTCCACGCCGTGCGACTCCAGCAGCGCCCGGTACCGGTCGTGCTCGGCGATGAACCGGGCGGGGTCCGGCACGCCGTCGAACAGCCACTGGCGGTAGTTGCCTTCGTCCACAAGGCGCAACGCCTCGCCGGGCCGGTGCAGCATGACGCGGCGGAGGCGGCCGAAGTGCTCGCATCCGTAATCGACGGCGGCGCCGGTCCCGGTAGAGGTCATGGGCTCCCCCGTGTCGCTCGGGCCAGGACGAGGAGGTTCGCGCCGCCGGCGCCCGCGGCCGCTTCGACGACGTCGAAGCCGGCGGCTTGCACCCATCCGAGCACCTGCCGGCGGGTGTGCTTGTACGTGAACCCCATGCGGACGACGTCGCCCGCCCGCAGCCGCACGGGCCCACCGGGGAAAACGAGGTCTGCATCGCGAAGGATCTCGATCCGTTTTCGCGTCCGCCACGTGGGCCCCAGGCGGCTGGGCACGCGGACCACCCGGAGGCCGAAGCGGCCGGCGTCGGCCGCCAGGCCCCGGGCCGCCAGCGGACCCAGGTTGAACCGCGCGTTCTCGGCCGACCCGTAGACCCGCTCCACGCCCTCGCGCCACGCGGCCTCGTCGGCTTCCGGGCGTGGCCCGAGACGGCAATCCAGCAGGAACAGGTCCGACGGGCCGAGGCCGGCCCGCACCCGCCCGAGCAGCCGCTGCGGGTCGAAGTTCGAGAACGTGTTCCCCAACAGGCACACCAGGGCGGGCCCGTCGACGAGCGGCCGGAGGCGGACCAGATCCTCGAGGCGGGCGGTCGCCCCGCAGGCCACAAGCGGCAGGTCGGCCACCGCCGCCAGGGCCGATTCCACGAGCGGACGCGACACGTCCGTCGCCAGGTAGCGGCGGGGCCCGTGGCCGTTGCCGGGCAGCGTCTCCAGGAGGAGCCGCTCCTTCCGCCCGCCGCCCACGCCGAGGCTGACCAGACCCGTCCCGCCCGGCACGTGCGACGCCACCGCCGGCGCCTCCGCCCGGAGGAGGTCCGTCAGGCTCGAGGCCACGCCGAACCCCGCCGACCCGTCGAGGTCCAGCCAGTGGTCGGCCCCCTCGCGGCCGAGGTAGAGGAAGACGTCCGGCAGGTACCGGCGGAGAAGATGGTCGCGCAGGGAGACCTCGAGGTCGCCGGCGTCGAGCAGGTCGGTGATCGTGGGGGCGGTCATGGCGTGGTCGTTCCCGCGGCCGGTTTCGCGCACTGGAGGCACTCGCCCCGCAGGGCCACGCGGGGCGGCTTGCCCGCGTTGACGCCCACGGCGTAGGCGTAGCCGCGGCAGCCGATGCATTCGTCCAGATGCTCGCACCCGCCGCACTTGCCTTCCAGGTGCGCGTCGATGTGCCGCACGTAACGGAACAGCGACGAGGCGTGGATCTCGCGCAGCGTCATCACGTTCGTGTTATAGGGATACGTGCCGTTCACCTGGAGGGCGGGATGCTCGTCGAATTTCGTCGGCGCGCACGGGCGGATGTTCCCCTCCAGCGTCACGTACAGGCTATAGAGGTGCTGGAGGCACCCGCTGCCGGCCAGGGGCGTGTACGGGAGCCAGTCGCAGGCGAACTCCTCGCGGTCGAGGTCGAGCAGGCCGAACTTGTACTGCTGGATCTCGCCGGTCTCCAGGCCCTGGTCCGGCAGGGATTCCTTGGCGCGGCCGGTGGGCGTAAGGACTTCCATGTTCGGGAAGATGCGGCGCTGGCGGCAGAAGCGCCAGATATCGGCGATCTCGTCGCGGTTCAATCGGCAACTGACGAACGAGGCGCCCAGGCGGAGGCGGCCCGGATCGTCCGGCCGGTCAAACCCCGCCGACAGCAGGTGGTCCAGCCCCCGCCGGATGCGGTCGTAGGCGCCGGCCATGCCGGCCAGGTAATCCTGCCGGTCCGGCCGCAGGCTGTCGAGTTTCGTCATGACCGAGGCACCGCGGTCGAACAGGAACCCCGCCAGGTCCGCGTCGATGGCCAGGCCGTTGCTGAAGACCATCGGCACCATGCCGCGCCGGTGGATGTAGTCGATGAGGTCGCGGAACCGCGGATGGATGGTCGGTTCGCCGCCGCCGATGACCACGATCGACGCCGCCCCCAACTCGTACGCCTGGTCCACGCGGTCGACGAGCACTTCGTACGGGGCGACGGCGTCCGCGTCGACGCCGCTCTCGGCGTAACAGTATCGGCACCGGAGGTTGCAGGTGCGGTTGGTCTCGAGGCGAATGGCGAGCAGGCGGTCGGCGTCGCGGGCCCGGTACGCCTCGTCCGGGGCGTAGGTGTACCCCGCCAGGACGGGCGGGCGCGCCCACGCGGCCGCGCCGGAGCGAGCGTCCGCCCGGTCCGATGATTGCGTAACCATGGCCACCCTCCCGGACGCCACCACGCCCTCGGCCTCGACGGACCGGCATCCGTCCATCATGGATTATAGAAGGGGTGCAGGAGCGGCGCACAAGGGACTTGCCATTTTTCGCGCACCGGCCGGCGGGACACCCGTTTCGATGTCACGCGATGTCGCGCCGAGGGCGGGCTCGTAGGGTTCATCACCATAGGCGCGGCCGGGACACCGGCACACGGGCGAGACGGGCAGAGCGGCGCGGCAAAGGCGCTGAAAGCACCTTGCGAGAATCCTCGACCGGGTGTCGGCGGCGTCCCCGCCGGGGCGTTACTCCGACAGGCCGAACGCGGGGTTGGCAATCTCGTAGCCGAGTTCCACGAGCAGCGGCCCGGCGACGCTCTCGAACTCCGCCACCTGGACGGGGTCCAACTCGCGTTTCCATACCCCCACCCGCGACGCCGTCACGGGCTTCGAGAGCAGTGGGAACATCTCCGGGACGGCCGACCGCCCGGACGCCGGGTCCGTCTCGTGGTGCAGCATGGCCGGCGTGAACGCCAGGCCGAGCCAGCCGCAGAGGTCGCGGAGCGCAGCCTCCGGCTCGGTGACGAGCGCTTCGTAGGCGACTTCCCGGTAGCGGTCGGGCGCCAGGTTGCGGCCGGCCGCCCGCCCGGTCCGCACGTTGTCGACCCAGAACTCGGCCGCCTGCCGCCACGCCTCGCCCGGCCGGCTGAGATCGAACCAGCCGGCCCGGCCCATGCTGATCGCCGCGTCCCGGCCGTCGCGGTAAATGTGGATGAACCGGCTGTCGGGAAACGCCTTGGCCAGGAACGGCACGTGCCGGATCTGGCGGGGGGTCTTGTCACCCCACTGCACCCGGCCGCGCTTCCGGGCCGACGCCAGGCAGACGGCCGCGCAGGCGCCGGCGTAGTCCGTGGGCGCGGCGGCGGCGAGGGCGGCCTCCGCCTCCGCGTCCGCCAGGTCGAAGACCGACCACGTGTAATTCTCCGCCGAGCCCACGTCCCGTTTGAAACGCCGGTGCGACTTCAGGTCCGCGATGAACCGCGACCGGTACGCCGGCCGGCTGAAGTCGCTGTACGCGTGGGCCTGAATGACGAGGTCCGGCAGGAAACTGGCTTCTCGAAAAATGTACAACTCACGACTCTGGTTCAGCATCACCGCCAGCAGCGTCGAGCCGGACCGGTCGCTGGCGACGATGAAGACGGGGCCCGGCACGGCGGGGTCGGCGTCGGCCACGGTGCGTCTCCTCTCGGCAGCCGCGATGGGCCGGACGACCCCCGCCCGCCACCACGGCTTGTCCCCGCGGGCATTCTATCACGGGGTGGGAGGTGGCCAAGGCCTTTCCGCGCCCGGCGCCGGCGACGCGAAGCCGTCGCCCCGGCGCGCCCCACCCCCCGCGGCAGGCAGGCCGCCGCGGACGGCGCCGGGCGACCCGTTGGCGAAGGTCACCGTGCCGTCGTCGGCCACGGTGCAGGCAAACGCCTCGCCGCCCGCCTCCACGTACAGCGTGCCGGAGCCCCACCGAGCGGAGATGGGCACGGCGGGTCCGGCGGCGTCGGCGCCCGCCGGACGGTACAGCCACGCCGCGTGACGCCGCCAGTCGTGCCGCTTGCCGTTCCGCCACACGCCCAGGTCGTGCGGGGCGTCGTGCCAGTGGAAGCCGAGCCATTTGCCGTCCGACGCCTTGTACTGGACGATGCCCTGGTCGAGTTTGGCGGTGTCGACCTCGGCGGCGAGGGCGGCCTTGCGGAACGCCGCGAAACTGGCGTGCGACTGCTTCTCGCCGACCTCGACGGCCAGGCCGCAGAACGTCCCGCCCTTCCCTTTCGCGGCGAGGACCTGGTGCCCGGGAAACGGGGCCTTCTTGCCGGAGGCAATCTCGCGCGTCAGGCCGTCGTCGATGCGAAACGGCGTGGTCCCGAGCGGACGGATTGCCACCCAGGTGCGGTCGCACTCGAGCAGCGTCACGCCGTCTTCCTCGGTGACCCGGACGTCGTCCGGGACGACCCACCGCCAGGGCGAGTCGCCCGCCCGGACGAGCCAGACGGCGAGGTTCGCGTACTGCCCCACGCGGTTCGGGCCGGACACCTTCCCCTTCTGGTACTTCGGCGAGCCGACGAAACGGGGGTCGGGCCCCGGCACGCACTGGAGCGTCGCGGCCCCGCGCTCGTCGTCATGGACAAGAATCTTGAAGCCGTTCACGTCGCCGCCGTCCTCGCTCGTGCCGCTGGGGAGCGAGCCCATCTGGAAGGTGCGGCCAAAATACTGCGTCTCGAGGTACTCGGGGGCCGCTTCCGCGTCGCCGCCGGTCGTGGCCGAGTACGGGGGCTTGGCGGCGAAAAGCTCGACGGGTTTGTCGAACCGTTTGCCGGCCAGGTTCCGCACGGCGGGCGGCGGACGGTACGCGCTCGTGATCAAATGGACCTCGTCGGACTCCCACTCGGTCTTCTCGACCGGGCACTCGCCGAAATGGAGCCACAGCATGTTGGCGGCGCTGCCGCCGAACGGCTGGACGTGATTGTAGTCGCGCTTCGTCGGCCCGTTGAAGCCCCCGCGCCAATACTTGACGGCCCCGGCGGCGAAGATCCAGTCCAGGCACGCCTTGGCCAGCAGGCGGACCTCGTCGTCGCGGGCGAAGTCATACAGATTACACAATGGGGCGATGGAATGCCCGTGGTAGTTCTCCGAGTCCCATTCGCCCATGCCCACGCGGTACAGCGTCCGGGCGTAGCGGGCGATCTCGTCCTTGTACGTGCGGCAGACCTGGCGGTTGCCCGTCGCCTCGGCGAAGAGGTAGACGGACGTGACGCGCATGAGGTACAGGTTCTCAGTGCTGCGGACGTCGACCCAACTGTTCTTGCGGTCCGGTCCCCATCCCCCGCCGGGGCCCTTGAAGGCGTAGTGCGGCCGGCGCATGGGGTCCTTGGCCGTCCAGGCCTTCGCCCCCTCGACCATGCGCCGGCGGTAGGCGGGGTCGAGCAGGTCGCCGAAATAGAAGAACTTGCGGGTCTGGTGCTTCAGGGTGAAACAGGCGTAGAAGTCGATGCCGTGGGTCTCGCGGTGCCACTCCTCGGCCTGGGCGTCCTCGTTCTGCAACCCGGCGATGGCTTCCTCGCGGCCGGCGAGGACGTGGGCCATCAGGTACCCGTAGGTCCGCTTCTCGTTCTCGAAGTACGTGTTGCCGGCGTTGGCCTTGATGTCGGCCTGGGCGGCAATCACCTGCCGGGCCCGATCCCGGAAGGCCCGCTCGTCGGCCTCGGAGATGGGGTTCCGGAATGCCTCGTCCATCGGCTTGGGCCGATACACCGGCCGGCCGGCGGCGTCGGCGCCCACCATGTCCTCCAGCGTCCACGTGTCGGCGGCGGCGGAAACGCACGCGACAAACAGGACGCCCACGGCCGCCCCGCGGGCCAGGAAACAGGACGTACGCATGTCACGCTCTCCATGAAAAGACCGTGCGGCCGGGCCGGGCGGTTCCGGACAACCGCCCCGGTGTTTTGTAGGTACCGAAGAAACGAGGGCTCGTCAAGGCCCCGCGAGCGGTTGGCGCTCTGCCTGGCGCCGATGGCCGAAAACCGGCCCGATTCGGCCGGCGTCCCGAAGGCGTGGCCCGACTTGGCCGCGGGCGACAAGGCGGGCGTCCTGGCGCGCAGCGCCCCCCAGGCAAGGCTTGTCGGCACCGGGCGGGCAGCGTTAGTATAGTGACCCG
>Ga0272441_10013524_pt1 | contig 11717 bp, 12 predicted proteins | sample SSMProp6N_FD_193582 | JGI IMG/M metagenome (GOLD analysis project Ga0272441, IMG submission 193582) | Marine sediment archaeal communities from Little Sippewissett salt marsh, Falmouth, MA, United States - SSM-Prop-6N | ecosystem: Environmental > Aquatic > Marine > Wetlands > Sediment ... | reverse complement strand
GTACCGGGAACAAAAATGGCTTTGAAAGCCATTTCAGGACGCCAGAAGAATAATGCATGATTCAAGGTGTTTTATCCGGCCATTTAATGATTCTATATTCTCAGGTGAAGCGGATAATTTTTCTCGTAGCTGATCAAGTTTTGCCTGGAGAAAAATCATAAGCTTTTTTTTATCAATTTGAACAGAATATTCATAGACAGGATTTAATTTATTCTTTTTACTCATTTCAATGGGAATACCAAAAAATATGAATAGATTTTCCGGAGATATTTTTTTCCTGCGCAGGAAGCCCTTGTCAACCAGAAATTTCAGTTCATGATCAACCATTTCTGCTGTTACAGGTGTATCTGTTCTGAGATAAGGATAAATATCAAGCTGTGTTGCTTTGTCTTTGGTATAAAGGGCATCCATAATGGATATCTGGGTTCGGGTTGGTATAAAATCGAGTTTAAGCGGCAAGGATTCAGAGGACTTTTTTTGTGAAAAGAGACCGAGAATAGGGAATTGCAGAGGAGCAGTTCCCGTGTTTCTTTTTTTTATCTCTTCTGATATTTGATCGCTGAAGAAATTGGAAGGGTAGCTGGTGTCCGGAAGCAGGTTGGCAAGAAAACTGTCCTTTTTTGTTGTATGAACAGAAAAGACGCGTTTTTTCACGCGTTCTTTTTGCAGAAAATAACGCTGGGAATCACTAAGCTCAGAGTCCGATATAACATGATGGTGTTCGGATACTGTCCGAAAAAGGGAATCTCCCTGATGACCTGACTTATTCATGGGATATGATTTTGCAGAGAACGCCAGACTGTCATGCTTATTCATTTTCTGTTCCAGAGGTGAATTTTCGGTTATTAGCGAAAAATGAACAGCATGGGTTCCTCCGGGTTTTTTCCGGGACAGAGAAATAAAAATACCAATGATTATCAGGTGTATGCACAATGATAGGACCAGGGAGCGCTTTTTATATTGCATGAAATCTCCAGGACAGTCAGGAAGTGTACTTTTTTTACGATTATCTCATTTTCCAGGTTCCTGTAAAGTCTATGGAAACAATTTCAAATTTTATTTGTTTAACTGTACGGGATATCATCCGAGGTATATATGCCTGAATTCGTAGTGGTTATGATAACAGCATCCAGTTCCCGGGAAGCCATCATGATCGGGGAAACCCTGGTTAATGAGAAACTTGCTGCTTGTACAAATTTAATCAGTCAGGTGCAATCCATTTTTTTCTGGAAAAATAAATTATGCAAAGAGAATGAAGCACTGCTCCTGATTAAAACCTGTACACACCTGCTCAAGGATATCAAAAAGCGAATTACAGAACTGCACAGTTATGAAGTGCCGGAAATTATCGTGCTACCGGTTGTTGACGGGTCGGAGGAATATCTTTCTTGGATCAAAGATACAGTTCAATAAGGAAACATTATTTAGCGTATCTTTTTCTTCTATCGCTCCTTTTGCACTTTGTCTTTCTGTTGTTTGTGGTGCATTGGGGGAAATGGTTTCATGTCCAACCCACTGCTCAAAAGGAATATGCATCGGATTCAAATCTTGTTTTTGAAATCATTGAAACGCCTGAAGACAGTCAAATTGATGAACAAAACCAAAGGACGAGGCTGGTTTCGGATAAACAATCAGGAGCCAGGGATTTACACAACGAGCAGCTTGAGGATAATACACTGCCTTTCAGTCGGGGAATTACAGCCGTTAAGAATTTGTTAAAAACACAGCCCGGGCTGTATCCTGAAAAGCGTCGGTCCCCCTCAATGCCTGCCGGTGCTTCAGACCTTTCTGACAAAGCACAGATACCGGTCAAAACAACCAGCCGGTCATTCAGCAGGGATCAGCTTTTCCGTCGCAGTACAAGACCGGCTTCCCGGGCAGAAAATTCAGCCGTTTATGACCAGCAGCATTCCAGCGCGGATCAATCAGGCGGTATCAGTTTTAATACCTACAACTGGGAATTCGGACCCTATTTGCTTGAATTGAAGAGAAGGATTCAAAAACATATATATCCGCCGCCGGCATTTACCCATCTTGGATTTGGAGGGAAGAATGTTCTGAAATTCAGGATCAATCCTGACGGCAGTCTGGAAGAACCGGTCATTCTGGATTATCAGGGGGAAAAAGCCCTGATGGAGACCAGTATTAATGCCATTTTGTTATCTGCACCATTCTGGCCGCTGCCTGATCATTTTCCTGAACCATATCTTGAGGTTACCGCCAATTTTGATTATATTATTCGTTACTAACAAGAAAACAGGGAGATATTATGTCTGAAATCTGGACGACTTTATCAAAAGGTGGAATCATGATGATACCGCTGATTCTTACATCTGTTGTCGGACTTGCCGTGATTATCGAAAGAGCCCTGGTTTTAAGCCGGGTACGTATATTTGATCCGGAAGTGACTGAAAAATTAATGGATGTTAAATCGGCGAATGATCTGGAGGCCTCATTAGAAAATATAGAAGAACAGGACAATGCCTTTCTTCGAATTGTTCATGCAGCATTGCGAAATCGGGGGAATACAAAGGAGGAAATCAAGGAGGCCATGATTGATCAGGGCAGACAGGAAGCCCGGATGATGGAACGTGGATTGGTTGTTCTTGAAACGATTGCCGGTATTGCTCCATTGATGGGTCTTCTGGGGACGGTTCTGGGTATGATCAAGGTGTTTCAGGTCATTTCCGAACAGGGGCTTGGACAAACCCAGTCTCTCTCCAGTGGTATTTCGGAGGCACTTATTACCACAGTTATTGGATTATTCATTGCAATTCCGGCTCTTATTGCGTATAATTACTTCAACCACAGGGTTGAAGATCTGATTCTGGAAATAGAAAAGCATTCTGCAAGGTTGCTGGAAAAAGTGATGAATTGATTCAAAAGAGGCGATATATGATTCATTTTTCTCCAAATCGTCTGGAAAAAATATTTTCCGCATTCTCAGATCAAAAAATCATGGTTATTGGTGATCTGATGCTGGATCAGTATATATGGGGACGAATTTCAAGGATATCACCCGAGGCTCCTGTTCCCGTTGTTGAGGTGGAATCCGATACAATCAGACTGGGTGGATCCGCCAATGTGGTCTGCAATGTCCAGTCGCTTGGGGCGGAAGTGATTCCGGTGGGTCTTATCGGAGAAGACAAAGCGGGAGAACAGCTTATCCAATTGTTCAGGGAACGGTCTCTACCGATAGAGGGATTAATCGCCGACAGTTCACGCCCAACCACTTTAAAGACACGGATTATTGCCCATAACCAGCATGTGGTCAGAATGGACAGCGAATCATGCCATCCGATTTCACGTTCCATTGAAAAAAAGCTTTTTTCCTATATTGAACAGCATTTGAATACAGTAGGCGGTATTATTCTTGAGGATTACAACAAAGGGATTTTAATGCCGCATTTTATTAAAGAATTGATACATCTGGCCAATAAAAGAAAACTCATGGTTTTTGTTGATCCCAAATTTGATCATTTTTTTGATTATCAAAATGTGACGCTTTTTAAGCCGAACAGAAAAGAAGCCATGGATCGAATAGGTATGCGGATTAAATCCGGTGAAAGCCTGGAATTACTTGGAAAGAAGCTGCTGGATAAAGTGCAGTGTCAGGCATTGCTGATTACACTGGGAGAGGAAGGGATGATCCTTTTTCAGCCCGGGAAACCATCTGTTCAGGTTCCCACAAGAGCCGTAAAAGTCCATGATGTGTCGGGTGCCGGAGATACAGTGATTGCCAGTATTGCGGTCTCAATGATTTCAGGAGCCGGTCTGGAAGAAGCAGCAACCATAGCCAATTATGCAGCCGGGATTGTGTGCGGCGAAGTGGGTATTGTCCCCATTGACAGAGATTGTCTGTTCCAGAACCTGAACGAAGACAGTGTATGATATCCGGGTAGGCTGTTTATAATGCAGAAAAGAAAATCTGATTCTATAAAAATCGCTGTATTCGATGTGGATGGCACTTTTCTTTATAATACCTCTGCGGAAATTCTTCTCGTACGGTTTCTACGCAAAAAGGGTCTTCTGCCGTTTTTTAATTTTATTAAAACCATTCTCTGGCTGTTCCGTATGTTTCCCCTTGATCCTCTGGAAGCAACACTGAAAAACAAGATGTTTTTAAAGGGAATTCTACAGGCGGATATTTTGTGCGGACTTCCCGAATTTTATGAAATGTATTTAAAACCAAATTTATATATGCCCCTGTACTACAGGATGCGTGAGCTGCAAAGGGAAGGATACCGGATTATATTTATTTCGGCCACGCTGGATTTTATTTTAGACTTTATAATCGATGAGCTGGATGCGGATGGCGGCATGGCCGCTAACATGGTTGTGCGCAAGGGCCGCTTTACGGGGATGCTCACCGGAATCTATCCATATTATCGCGGCAAGGTCAGGGCCCTGGATCACTACCTCATGAATCAGGAAGTCGACTATCGGCAATCCTACGCCTTTGCTGATCGCTGGGAAGACATTCCACTTCTTGAGCGGTTCGGCCATCCGATTGCTGTCAATCCGACCAGAAGGCTGAGAAAGGAAGCCAACCGAAGAGGGTGGGTTATCCAGGAACAGATTTAGTGCTCTGTTTATTTCACAACCATAACTATTGAGCAATTTGAAGGCATCAATTAGGTATTGTTTTTTATATATAAACCGCGTATACTGTATCCATCACATCAGCAATCCACGTAAGCACCGGCTTTTTCAAGGAGGTCCTTATGTATTCATATTTAATTCTCATCCTGCTCATGGGCCTGGTTCTGGTGGTTTCGGTATTGAAACCGGAACTGGGGATGCAGTTTAAGGCCTTCACTGAAAAATTTGCATTTAACGCGGAATGGACGCCCTCTAAAGGCACAAAATGGCGATTCGTTCTGGTTGGAATATTTATTGAAATTCTGTTCGTTGTTTTGCTTGTCATTTTGCTGTTGAACCGATAAGCGCAGCATACAGGCTATTGGATCATGGTCGGATCCCGGCCCGTATAGCCGGAAAGAGTGTATCTGTTACCATCTCAGTAAAATAAGTCCGATACCGATCAACACGACAGGCAGGATGATATTCATCCTGAGAGGCATCAGATTCGGCAGATGAAACGGCATATGTAATGAAGCCGGCAGAAGTGTAAAGATGAGGAGCAGCCTATATTAAGTAAACTAAAATCAGTGATGCTTATCCTGTTGTGCGGTCAATTGTATCAGTATGTCTTTACGCAGACCCCTTATTCTTTGCGTTTTAATAAGGAAAGCCTTCTGGCCGGATCGGGCGCTGCTTTATCAATAACCGGAACCCTGATGAGAAGACAGCTGAAGCCGCCTGATCTCAATAAACTGAACCGGGATCAGGTTCTGTCGCTGGACAGGGTTGCCCTGGATAAGTCTTCAGAAAATATCGCTTTGATCAGTGATATGACAATGGGTACATGCGCGGTACTGCCATTTGCTGTATCCGCAACAAACGACGAATGGGAGACATCAGTGGTTATGTATGGTGAGTCTGTTCTTCTGGTTTACGGTCTGACCATGATGACCAAGGCACTTGTTCATCGTCCACGCCCATATGCATACAACACAGAAAGTCACTGGAACAGATCGTCCCCGGAAGCTTCAGCTTCCTTTTTTTCCGGACATACCTCTCTGGCCTTTAATGGTGCCGTATTTTCATCGCTTCTCTATCAAAAGTACAATCCGGATTCCGGATGGATCAAGCCGATATGGGCCGGTGAACTTACACTGGCAACGGTGACAGGTGTATTTAGGGTTTTATCCGGAAAACATTTTCCAACCGATGTGATTGTCGGTGCTGCTGTTGGCTCATTTACAGGCTGGTTTGTGCTCAGGATCCATGAAAACAGCAGCGAAAACCAATCAGACAGGTCCGCAGTTCCACCCCCTGCAATAACCCTGCTCGCTTCCTCCGGAACGGTTCTCGGATTAATAAAGCCCGGTTTGTTGTCTGGTCCCGCCTGGTCTCTACATTTCCAGAACGGTATAGGAGTGAATTACCGGTTTTGATTGTTCTTCTGTAGTGAAAAAACAGTGCAGTCTTTTTGTCTACCCTTGATTTCAATAGTGATAATTATTTATCCATCCATCTCCACTTACCCATAAAAATTGTCAAAAGTTTTTTGATTTATTTCATCAAAACTGGAGCATTTAGATTTAAAAATGATTGATTATTTATTGAAATTTACTTATACTTAATGGCAAGATGAGACTTGATCGCAGTACCTATAAAGCCCTTTCATGCGACGTTATTGTTGCACTGGATTTTGAGACCACGGGTCTGGATCCGGAAAAAGATGAAATAATCGAGACAGGGATGGTTCGCATGGAGACGGGTGATATAGTCGAACGCTACACCCAATTGTATTGTCCCTCCGTTCCCATACCCCGTTTTGTTACTCAGCTAACCGGAATTTCTGATCAGGATTGTAAAAATCAGCCTGATTTGGACAAAAAATTCAATGATATCCCTGAATTCCTGGATAATCACTGGATTATTATGCACAATGCTCCTTTTGATTTCAGATTTCTATCGAAAGCATCCTTAAAACATATTGGTCAGCCGGCGGATGATTTATATAAACGGGTTATTGATACACTTGATCTTTCACGTCTTTTTCTTCATCATCTTCCCAATCACCGGTTGGAAACTCTTGTGGAATATATTGGCGCCGATATTCATCGGAGCCATCGCGCAGCAGATGATGCGGAAGCCGCGGCACTGGTTTTTGATTCTCTGCTGAAACACATTCTTTCTTTAAATCAACGGCAGATTGACCGAATACTGACAATACTAAAACATAGTAATGATGGGCTTTTGACTTTCTTCAGCCAGGTAAAGCGTCATTTGGATCGATACGGTTCAAATAGAAAATTTCGCAAATATTCGGGGCCTTTCAATATAATCGGAGACCGGGAGCGGAAAGCAGACATGAGCCGCATTTCCAAAATGCGCTTGGAAGATATTGAGGACTATTTCCAGGAAGAGGGACGCTTTGCAAAGACGCTTGCAAAATTCGAGTATCGAAAATCGCAGTTGGAGATGGCTCGTACAGCCGGACGGATTTTAAATGAAGATGGATTCCTGATTGCTGAAGCAAGTACAGGTGTCGGTAAATCACTTGCCTATCTGGTGCCTGTCCTGCTCTGGCTTTCCGCCAATCCGCAAGAAAAATGTATTGTGTCAACGCATACCAAAACATTACAGGATCAACTGTTTTCAAAAGAAATTCCCTTTTTACTTGATTTAACAAAGCAGCCTGTTCTGGCTGTTCTTTTAAAGGGCCGGGGCAATTATTTGTGCAGACGACAATGGGAGGCTATACTCGAAAACGGGGGGGCGGGACTTTCAAGACCGGATAAAAGAGCATTACTGCCTCTTGTCTGCTGGATCGATGAAACCCGGACGGGCGATATTGAGGAAAATCCTGGATTTCACAGGAACAGGCACCCTTATCTGTGGTCCAGACTGAGCAGTGAAGATGGACGCTGCAGGGGATATCAATGTGATTATTATCAGAATTGTTTTTTACAAAAAGTCAGAAAAGCGGCCCAATCGGCCAATGTGGTTGTGGTCAACCATTCTCTGCTTTTTTCGGATCTTACATCGGCCCGTTCCGTTCTGGGAGAGTATGAATCGCTGATCGTGGATGAGGCCCATCATCTGGAGAATATGGCTTCACAATTTCTGGGTTATACATTCCATTACAGGCAGTTCACTGAAGATATGCAAAACCTGGTTTCAAGGAAATCCGGAAAAACTGGATTGATGGCTTCAGCAATAAAAATGGTTCAGGGTGTGAAGATAAAAGCCGGGGAAAAGCAGAAATTGAAAAATCTAATCCATGATATAACCTTTCAACTTTCCAAAGTATCGGATTTTGGAGAAACATTTTTTCACAGAATTGACAGTCTTCTTTTCAACAAATCTTCCGGGTCCTGGATAATTGAAAAGAAGAGAATGCTGGGCTCTGAACCCTTTCTTGATTCAATCAATGAACAGCTCAAAGAATTCACTCTTTTGCTTCAATTGACTATCAATCAATACACAGTTTTTTTAAACACATTGAATGAACTCAACAAAACTGTGATTACTGAGTCTGACTGCTTCCACGAACTGCAAGCGGGTCTGGAACGGTTAAATACCATTCACCATTTTCTCGTACATTTCAGAGAAGTGAACTATGAAACACATGCCGTATGGGCCGAGAAAAAACAGGGTGGCGGTGCTGACAGCCTTTCACTTTATTCAGTACCGGTTTATGTCGGTGATAAACTGGCGGATTCTCTTTATTTCAGATTAAAACGGTGTATTTTAACTTCTGCTACACTGGCAATTGCCGAAGATTTTGATTATATTATGACAAGATGGGGAATAGACCGGATTGACCGGGATCGGCTGACCTGCCGTATTTTTCATTCTCCTTTTGATTATACTAAACAGGTTCAGCTCCTTGTTCCCACTTTTTTAGACAATCCGGGCAGTTCTTTGTTTACGCGGCAATTAACCGGCCTGCTTGAACACATTTTTTCAGTATTTTCAAAAGGCACGCTGGTGTTGTTTACTTCACATGCCATGCTGCGTGATGTATATTATCAGATCAGGCCCATCCTTGAGAAAAAGGGTATCCGTGTCCTGGGACAGGGTATTGACGGTACAAGAACACTTCTTCTGAGATTGTTTCTTGAGGACACATCATCTATGCTGCTGGGTACCAGCAGTTTCTGGGAAGGCGTGGATGTTCCAGGTGAAGCACTTGAATTGCTGACAATCGTAAAAATTCCTTTTCATGTGCCGACAGAGCCTCTTTTTAGCGCAAGAATGGAGTGGATTGAACGGACCATGGGAAACGGATTCATGAACTTTGCAGTTCCGGAAGCCGTCTTTCGATTCAGGCAAGGTTTTGGCCGTCTGGTACGTTCGGGAGAAGACAGGGGCATTGTACTTCTGACAGATCATCGCGTGCTTTCAACATCCTATGGCAAACTTTTTCTTGATTCCCTGCCGGTACAGGCAATCCCATGCGATGATGAGCATATTATTCTGCAAAATTTTAAAACATGGTTTGAACATTTTGGTGACCCATGATTTGGGGAAATAAAAAGAGGTCTTAGATCGGAAAAATGACATTGAATTGCATTCATACTAAAAACAAACAGGAAGGGAGCCATGAAAGATAAAATTGCTATGGATGGATTGACTTTTGATGATGTGCTGCTCATTCCGGCAAAATCCAATGTTCTGCCCAAAGAGGTGAATCTACGTACCAGGCTGACCAGAACCCTGGAACTGAATATTCCTATTCTTTCTGCAGCAATGGATACCGTTACAGAATCAAGGCTTGCAATTGCTGTTGCAAGAGAGGGCGGTATCGGTATTATTCATAAAAATTTATCACCTGAACAGCAGGCAGCTGAAGTTGACCGGGTTAAACGTTCTGAAAGCGGTATGATAGCCAATCCAGTTTCATTGCCTCCAGACAAAACCATTCGTGACGCTCTGAACCTGATGACCGAATACCACATATCCGGTATTCCGATTGTGGACGGCCAGAAACTGGTCGGTATTATGACCAACCGCGATATACGGTTTGAAACCAATCTGGGACAACGTATTTCGGACGTTATGACAAAGGAAAATCTGGTCACCGCTCCTGTAGGTACAAGCCTGGCAAAAGCGGAAAAAATACTTCAGAAGTTCCGTATTGAAAAGTTACCCATAGTTGATGATAAAAAACAATTAAAAGGACTGATCACAGTCAAAGATATTCAGAAAAGAAAAGCTTTTCCAAATGCGGCAAAAGATGATACCGGCAGACTTCTGGTTGGTGCTGCTGTTGGTGTTTCGCACGATTCACAGTACAGGGTAAAAAGACTGGTTGAAGCCGGCGTGGATGTCATATGTGTGGATACGGCTCACGGCCATTCGGATGCGGTTTTAAATACTATTTCCGAAATTAAAAAAACATATCCAAAACTGAATCTAATTGGCGGTAATGTGGCCACTTCAGCGGGAGCAAAAGCGCTTATTAAAGCGGGGGTTGATGCGGTAAAAGTCGGGATTGGCCCCGGTTCGATATGCACAACACGTGTGGTAGCGGGTGTTGGCGTCCCGCAATTATCTGCTGTTATGGAATGTGCCAAGGTCTGCAAAAAAGAGAATGCACCGCTAATATCTGACGGGGGAATACGCTATTCAGGCGATATGGCCAAGGCACTGGCAGCGGGAGCGGATGCAATCATGCTGGGATCCCTTCTTGCCGGAGTGGAAGAATCACCAGGAGAAATGGTTCTTCTTGAGGGACGAAGTTATAAAGTATACCGGGGGATGGGATCCCTTGGGGCAATGGCCGAAGGAAGTGCAGACCGGTATTTTCAGGAAGGCAGTGATAACTCCAAGCTGGTTCCTGAAGGTATTGAGGGAAGGGTCCCTTATAAAGGGCATCTAAGTGATGTGGTATTTCAGCTTGTCGGCGGTGTAAAATCTGCGATGGGATACTGCGGTGTGAGAAATATCGAACAATTAAAAAATAAAACATCATTTGTCAGGGTTACGGAATCGAGTGTTAAAGAAAGTCACCCGCATGATGTAACCATTACCAGAGAGGCACCCAATTATCAAAGAAGGTAAAAAAGAAACCGAGACCATTCACCTCCATTGGATTTAGGGGGAGTTACCAATAAAGCGAATACCTCGGTTTCAAAATAGAATATTAAGCGTTCTTCTCAGGACATATTATTGATTTTTTTGGTCAGTTTCGATTTTAAATTTGCGGCTTTATTCTTATGAATAATACCTTTGACAGCCATCCGGTCTATGACGGAAACAGTATTTTTCAGCTCTGCCGAGGCTGTTCCTTTGTCTTCAGCGGTTTTTACTTTTTTAATGGCTGTTTTGATCATTGTTTTTTTCTGAACATTTCGCTGCCGCCTTCGTTCACTCTGGCGGACACGTTTTGCCGCAGATTTGTGTTGTGGCATTATTTCCTCTTATTTAAAGAATTTACGGACAAAAAATATACGAAAAAAATAGACTTTTGTCAAGTATGATTCATATAAAACACAATAAGGAGATAAGCTGAATCGCATGTTTTTCTGAGGAGAGGAAATGAAAAAAAAGTCCTATGGGATGCAAAGCAACTTATTCGGAGAATCCAAAACCAAGGAACTGCAGCATATGGTGAAGGATCTGGATGCACAAATAGCAAAGGCATTGAAGAACAAAGAATTTCAAAAAGCCAAGGAGCTGACCATAAAACAGGAAGACTGTATACAGGAACTGGTATCATTGAATGAAGCAAAGCAGTCTTCCACTGAATAATCCGATAAGGTCATCAATGCAGGTCATTCATTTAGATATAATGAAAGAACCCGGTTTCGAAGATTTACCTGTACCCCGGTATCAATCCGGTCATGCAGCTGGAATGGATTTGCATGCAGCTGTGGATAAAGCAATCACGATCAAAGCCGGTCAGTATAAACTGGTTTCAGCGGGAATTCGAATTTCAATTCCTGCCGGATATGAGGGCCAGGTAAGACCACGAAGCGGTCTTGCTTTCAAATATGGGATAGGAGTACTTAATGCCCCCGGTACCATTGATGCGGATTATCGCGGTATTGTAGGGGTAATCCTGTTCAATTTTGGCCGGAAACCGTTTAAAATTAACAGGGGAGACCGAATCGCACAGCTTGTTATAAACCGGATCG
>Ga0272441_10013523_pt1 | contig 11718 bp, 12 predicted proteins | sample SSMProp6N_FD_193582 | JGI IMG/M metagenome (GOLD analysis project Ga0272441, IMG submission 193582) | Marine sediment archaeal communities from Little Sippewissett salt marsh, Falmouth, MA, United States - SSM-Prop-6N | ecosystem: Environmental > Aquatic > Marine > Wetlands > Sediment ... | reverse complement strand
GATCGTCCCCACCAAGGCTACCGAACCAAAGGACGAACACCCTCTGAGATCTTCTGGGGAGCCGTCCGCGAACAACGTCACGAGGAGGGCTGATGTGTCAACACCATTACGGGATTGGACACTCTAGCCTACGGGGTTTGGAACTCGCTCTCTTGCCTTCAGGCCTGGGATTTCGCCATTTGCCGCAATCAGGGGCATGGAAATCGGAGTTCCAAACCTGAACGGAAGGTGCTTCTGAAGGGATCTTCAGAGGGCGCGTTTGGGGCATGCACCCCTCGGTGGACGAATTTGGAACTCTTCGGTGGCCTTCCCGGAGTGACATCGAGAGGCTGCTCATTGCAGCGTGACAGATCGGGCGGTGTTTTGCTCCAGGTTCTTACCGCGTTCGTGGGCAGGTCAGATCGCGAGTCGCCACTGATGCGTGCCGCATAGGGAAGAGTCGGGAGCCACTGCGCGCGGATGAGACCATGCCCACCAGTAGAAATCAAGCATCGTCTTAACCTGAGACTCCATGCGCTCTGCCTCTACCGGTTTCGAAAAGCCTCCAGAACAGCCCAGCTCGAATGACCTCGCTGCATAGTCACCGTAGTCAGGCGGAGCTATGCTCCACATGGCAACTCGCAGAAGGCGAAGTTCCGGGTCTGCCTTCATGTGCTTGAGTACCTCCCAGCCATTGAGCTTGGGCATATTGATGTTCAGCACAACGAAGTCGGGAACCCAAACGTTCGTCCATCTGCCTCTTCGATGCAGGAAGTCGAGCGCGGCCTCTCCATCCTCCACAACCTCAAGTTCGAAACGATGCTCGTTTCTCTCTGCTGCCTGTCTGAAGGCAGCGATGTCTTTGGGGTTATCTTCCGCCAGCAGCACCCTACAGATTCGTTCCTTCTCCTCGAACACTGAGGGCTTGCCAGTTCTGCCTGCTCTAGAGGTAAGCCTGTCTGCGCTACTTACGGCTCCACGACTCGTCGTTCGAGATCTGCCGCGCGGAAGACATTCAGCAGTCCATGCGTGTGGGTGAGACCATGCCCACCAGTAGAATTCGAGTATCGAGCCAATCTGCTCTTCAGCATCTCTTGGGTTTGAGGGCTTCGTGAACATCCCTGAGCAGCCGGCCGAAACAGACTTCCCCACATCTTCGTGCCTCTCTGAGGCTGACCAGATGACGACAGGCAGGTGGCGAAGCGCTGGATCCGCCTTCATTGTTGCGAGCACACCCCATCCGGAGATTCTCGGCATGTTGATACTGAGTACCACAAGGTCGGGCATCCACGCATTTGCCCAGTGTCCCTGTCTGCGCAGGAAATCAAGGGCCTGCATCCCGTCCGTGGCAACCTGAAGCTGAAAACGCCCGTTGTTCTTGCTCACGACACGCTCGACAATGGCTACATCGTTTGGATTGTCCTCTGCCAAGAGCACCCTGCAGATGCGCTTCCTTCTCTGAAGCATTGGCGTTCCTCCTTGCTCAAGCCGAGGTCTTGTTGCCCGCAATGACGGATGCAGTTCGAGGATGACTTCTACCTTGTCCGCATGCGTCTATCACTCCAGACTCTGCGTTGCAGACTGTCCCACCTGGCGAAGCTCAGCATTGTCCGGACCTGCCGGGTTCGCACCAACGGATCCCAATGCTTGACGAAGTATCCTGTCACGCCTAACTCGTACGCCTTGTGCATGACCACAGGTGAATCTGAATCTGACCAGACCATTGCAAGCAGGTCCGCCAATTCAGGATCGTCCCTCATGGATTCAAGGACTCGCATCCCTGAGAACCCAGATACGTTCAATTGCAGATCCAGAATGACGAGATCCGGACGCCAAGAATCACCAACGGAGCTGTCATCAAGCAATTCCAGTGCCTCCCCGCCATCACTGACTACCGCCCACTCAATGCTGTCGCGAAGCCTCTTTGCCTCCGTCTCAAACAGGTTGATGTCTGGCAGGTGATCGTCGATCAGCAGCACTCTCTTCAAGTTCGGATTGAGAGGAAATACGTCGAGACCGTGATGGTACATATCTACTCGTCTCGCGTGACCTCGTTGCTCAATGCGAGGGGGCCGTGACTCGTAATCGCGTGGATCAGGCTCAGGATCGGGAGCAGTGCCACTCCACCTAAGGTAGTCAAGATCCCACTGATGCGCATGCGTCCACAGACCAATCTGCCGCTCCCGTCGAATCGGGTTGCCTCGCGAATCCAGAAGGCGACAGACTCCCTCGAGCCCCTTTCCCAGCCACCAGTCAACACCCACGAGCGTCTTCTGCTCGAATCTGTCATGTACACAGACGACGCCGTTTCCTTGCTTGACTGGATCGCCCTCGTACATCAGAGAGTAATAGGTACGGAATACGAACTCGTACGCTGCGTGAAGGGCTGTCCGTTGGCTCTTGATCACCATCGGCTTTCCCCAATCCTCGCAGCTCCTACTTGGATCGTGCCAATGGCACCTCCATGTTCGCTTGCTTCCCAGGGCAGTATTCTCAGCTTCTTGAGGGTTGAACACGCTGTATTCCTCGATTCCAAACGTTCGTGGATGACACGCCAGTCGAGTCTACATCGAATGTAATGCGTGTCACATACCAACGGACCCCGGAGGCTAGGTGATGCATGACCGAAGCACCCCTCTGAGCGCTTCTGCAGGTTCGTCAAAGTGACAAAGCAACGCCAAGGAGCAGAAGAGACTGGTCAGCAGTCGTACGAGATTGAACTAGCCTTCCCTCACTATGTTTACCTGCGCGTCGGAATCGAAGTCCGCGCAGGCCGCGGTCGTCTGCAAGCTCAGTACCCCATCCAAAGCGACCCGCGCATGCGGGATCAGCATAGCACGGATGTCCGACCCCGGTGGAGCGTTTGGCATCGCACGGCGCTTTGCCCGTTGCTAGCCTCTGCCTAGTAGAGACAAGGTCTCCTTACGTAGCGGGGCGTGCAGCTGCCCCTATCGCCCCGCCGAGGTTCAGCAGTCTATTCCTCCACTCGGCGCATCAGAAGGTATTCAGTCACGGTGTTCCCTGCATCCATAGGGGACTCTTCTTGTCCGTGGAAGATGCGGAGGAGCAAGAAGTCGCCACGTTGGGAATCCGGAAGCAACGGGTCGTTTTCTTCAGGATCAGGGTACTGGCGCTCCAAGATGTATACGCCACCGAATTGAGGGTAGGTGTTGTAGTTGGAGGAGTCGGAGATGGCATAATCGGCACGACCGTTTAGGGCATACAGTGTGAGATGGTGGCTAGAGACCTGTACGCTGATGGGGCCTACCTTGGAATCTGCGACGACGCTCATAACCAGACGCAAACAACACCCCCTCATGTGAATGTCCTCGTAGGAGATTGTCGCGACATACTCAGTATTGGCATCTGCCTGGTAGACCCAGACTCCCTCGAAGAATTCCCAATCTGGCAGCTGACCATCATCCTGCGCCTCTGTCTGCGAGAACGCCGCGGCTCCGATCAAACACACCACCGACACCAGCAGCAACGCAGTCACTCGTTTCATCTCACCCTCCTGGAACTAGCATACACCTACTCGGTCACCTGCCAAGACGACGCACTTGCACGGGGTAATCAGGGAACCGGGAAGTACCTCCATCGCGGCAAGTCCCGCGGGGCTATGATTCCCGAATCATCCATCCCCTCGAGCGTCCAGCGTTGCCGATCACGATCAAAGCGGATTGCATAGCGCGTCGATCGATCCCGAACGTCGAAGTACAGCGAATGCTCAGCGGATTCGATCATGGGCGACCCCACGAAGTTGCGACGTTTGCCACGGAAGTTGATCGACTTCAAGAGCGGGCGGTTGAGGTCTCGCCGGTAGTGAACGAGCGCGTCTACTTCTTCGTTGATTCGTGTCCAGGTCATAGCAAAATGAGACTACATCAGCGATGCAGAGATTTGAATGACATGCTCCCCTGCATCGAATCGGACAAAGCGGGACGCCGTACGTAGACCGGAGATAGGCACGTGAGGAATGGATTCATCCAGAAAGCGGGACCTTCTGGCTTCATTGCCGAATGGTGTAGACTGCGCCGAGGTGGTGCAGATGACACGAAACGGGCTCCTGGGTACGCTGCTGGTTATCAGTCCACAATTGAAGATGCGCCATCTCGAACTACGATCTCTATTGGTCATGGGAATCATCGTTCTTGCATTTCTAGTGAGTGCAACCGCTTCTGAAATCACGTTGACTGGCCACGACGCTTCGGTCTGCTCGGTGGCGTTCTCACCGGATGGAAAGACGCTGGCGTCGGGATCTCACGACCACACGATCAAGCTGTGGGATGTTGCAAGCGGGGAATGTTTCCGCACCCTGACGGGGCATAGCGATTACGTCAATTCCGTGGCGTTCTCACCGGATGGAAGGACGCTGGCGTCGGGATCTTACGACCACACGATCAAGCTGTGGAATGTTGCAAGCGGGGAATGTTTCCGCACTCTGACGGGGCATAGCGATTACGTCAATTCCGTGGCGTTCTCACCGGATGGAAAGACGCTAGCGTCGGGATCTCACGACCACACGATCAAGCTGTGGGATGTATCGAGGGGTGTGCTGATTCGCACGCTGACCGGCCATACGAGATTGGTGTGGTCTGTCGCCTTCTCGCCCGACGGGGGAACGCTGGCGTCGGGATCACATGACGAGACGATCAAGCTGTGGAATGTCGCGAGCGGGCAATGCTTCCGTACCTTGGACGGTCATATCGCGTGCATCTCGGTGACCTTTTCACCGGATGGCGAGACACTGGCTGCGGGATCTTACGACAACACGATCAAGCTGTGGGACGTCGCAAGCGGGCAATGCTTCCGTACCTTGAAGTACCATATGTGGTGGTCCTCAGTGGCGTTCTCACCGGATGGCGAGACACTGGCTGCAGCATCTTACAACAACACGGTCAAGATTTGGGACGTGAGCAGTGGGCAGTTACTGCAGACGTTGGCTGGCCACGGCAGTTATGCCTGCTCGGTGGCCTTTACGCCCAATGGAAAAACACTGGCTTCGGGATCTTGGGACAACTCGATCAAACTGTGGACCGTGAATGAATACCTGCAATCACCTCCCCCTGTACAGCCGAGTCCTATACCTTCAGTGCTGTCGACGGATGATCTCTGGGTGCAGTTTGAGTATGAAGCAGAATGCTATTACGGATATAGCGAGACCAGCGTAGGAGCAAGCGGCTGGGTGAGCGTGTTCAACATGGCGAACGTCAAGGCTGACAACTGCTGGTGTGTAATTGAGCTTATCTCCGGGGGGAGACTTATTGATGATGATGAGCGGCGTTACTTCGATGTCAGACCTGGACGAGACGAATCGTGGACGTTCGATCTCTTCGGATCTGCGGATTGCAACGATCACTTCACTCTGCGCGTCAGACTCGAGTGTCGTAATATGGATGGTTCGATTTCAGTGGAAGACAGATTCTACTTCCGCTAACGACCTCCGAACGATATCAGGCGCATGGTGGTGACCTGCCCGCCCTGAGATCGGTCCAGAAGAAGAACTAGGATCTGCGCCTTGCACTTGCTTGAAGTGGGAGGCATCTCGAGTGGCGTAGTCGGTCATGTACCCCTTTTCGGGGCCGTACGCGATCCAGAGAGTCCACTCGAAGTGCCTTCCGTTTCATCAGGGATCCATGCGTGAGGCCGAACTTGCGTGTTGCTAGGCTTGGAACTCGCTTCCTTGCCTTCAGGCCTAGGATTGCGCCATTTGCTGCAATCAGGGGTATCGAAATTGGAGTTCCAAACCTGCACAGAAGGTGCTTCTGAAGGGCGCTTCAGAAGGCGCTTTTAGACCATGCACCCCTCGGCGGACGAATTTGGAACCGTCCGATGGCCTAGTCGGGAGCGTTTGAGTCAGCTTCTCGTCTGCGCTGAGGCGGATGCTTGATGGCCTGCGGACAGGCTGCTCATCCACGGGGTAGAGGAAGTCGGCAGGGGCCAGCGCGGCGAGGTACTAGGTACCCAGCAGCTACGTATTGCCTCATGATCTGGCTGTTTCCCTGTCTTCTCCCGATGGGGCACAGGTCTTGACCTCTCTCGACGCTCTGCGGTAGAGTGGGGTATGATCGAGGGGGATTCCTGGAAGAGGGTCTGCATGGTCGGGCGCTCGACGATTGCCAAAGCGGCAGTCCGTTCGCTTTATTTCACGCTATGCAGCCGGTAGCGTGATCAGTCTCAAGCTCCAGGACTACCCCGCAGGGAGGATATGGATGAACGGTGAGTCCGCGGTGAGCTTCTCAGATTCAATGAAGCTGCTGGCAATGCTCGATGTTCCGGAATTATCTGGGACAGACGGGGTTGATGAAGAGGTAGTTCCCTACTACGTGCTGATATTGAAGGAGCTGGGCAAAGCCGGATTCGGCTACACGTTTGACTTCCAGCCAGACCTTGCTAGTCGTTGGCTCAATCGTGATCTCGAGGCGCTCATCGAAGCTGAGTACGTGTCTAGGAACTCGCCGCTGAAGGTTACTCAGGATGGCAAGCACTTCCTCGGTCAAAGCGGTGTGGACATCACCGCGCTTGAAGCGGAATACGGCCGCGTGCTGCACAATTTCATCGGCCAGCCCCGAGGAGACCTTCTCGCCCTTGCCTACAAGATATCGACCGCGAGCGATTGATGGCTGGAGACCCTCCGATCAAACTGCACCGGCAGCGCGACGGTGCTGTGTATCTTGATCCCCTATACGGACATATCCCAATTCCTTCTCCGATTCTCAAGCTGATTGATCTTCCAACCTTTCAAAGACTGCGCGGGCTCAAGCAACTGTCGACGATCTACTTGACGCTCCCAGGAGCGACCCATACGCGATTCGAACATTCAATTGGCACCTACTTTCTCGCAAGCCGTGCGTTTTCCGTTCTGCAGGACAAGATCCTCACCTGGCACGATGGACATCCCCATTTGAGCAAGTCTGAGGTCCCTGAGGTTCCGGGCCCCCCTCAGCAACTCGCCGTCCAGATCGCTGCCCTGCTTCATGACATCGGGCACGGGCCGTTCTGCCACGTTTTCGACATGTTTCTTGACTTGCCCGAAGTAAGGGGGCCGAAATCTCCAGCGTCGCATGACTACATAACGAAAGCCCTTATCTTGGGGAACATAGCGGGGTTCGAGGACATATCCGAATACCTAGATACGTTCCACGCCGCGCAGGGCGGACCTCCCATACTTCTCAAGGAGAACATAGCTAGTCTCGCGCTAGGCGAGACGCCAATGAAGGATATGGATGGGACCGAGTATCGCTACCTGGCTGAGATCGTAAGCAGCTCATGGGGAGTCGATCGACTGGACTACCTTCGCAGGGACTCCTACCACACGGGGATTGAGACAGGAAGACTAGACATTTGGACCATCATTGACTCATACACACTCCGGCGCGCAGTGGCCAGCAACTCAAAGGGCGAGATCCTCAAGGACAAGGATGGCAGGGAATACGATGCGTGGAACCTAGGAGTGGAAATGCGGGCAGCCTCCTGGCTGGAAGCGATGCTTGACACACGAGACCAGTGCTATCGACTTCTCTACTTCAGTAAGTCCAACCGAATCGCTGTTTCGATGTTGGTTCGGGCCATGTACCATGCTTTCATTGAACTCAAAAGATCTGCCAGTGCGGAAGACACCGCGAGTATTTGGCAGCAGTTGTGGGCAATGACGGACGAGGAGTTCCTCATGTGGGCGAAACACTCGTCTGAGATACATGACCCCCTCCCTGGTTCAATCGCATCGAGAATACAGAGAAGACAGCTGTATGAAGCGCTGCCTGCAGAGATCGTCAGTTCAGGAGGATTGCAGAAGAAGCCTGCGGGCGAAGGTGGCGGGGTTGCGTTGCACGAGTTAATTGTCGAACTTCCCTTCGAGGAGAAGGACATCACCCGTCTTCGCAAGTTCCAGCAAGAGGGTATCGGCACCCTCTTTGACGTAGAGCAGGCCATCGTCCGAGAACTGCCTGATGTCCCCTCATCGGAGACGGTAATCCTTGACATTCATACGCCGCCTTTCGAGCCTGAGAGCACGTTCACATCTCGTGTTCTTGAGGACAACCAACGAGGCAGATACTACTCGCTTCTCCAGGTCCTCCCCCATCTCCGTGCAACGAAGATCGGGCAAAGCATCGCAGGGGGAACGATTTCCCCATACAATCTTCATGCGAGATTCCTGAGACGGATACGCATCTACGTTCCTCCTAGGATGCTGGTCGCAGCGATCACGCGTGTCTTCTTGAAGGCTACCGCCCCCCTATCGTCCGAAGAGGAAGTCTCTACATGCCTTCAGGCAATGCGAGTCGGGATGGAGACAATCGCTGGCACGTTTGCTTCGGCCGTCGGGATAGATACCTCTGACGGAGAGGCTCTGTTGGTGGCCCTATTGCAGAATCTGGAAGTTGACATACGCACTCTTCTGCATTCCCTTCCTTTCCGACTTCACATCGCCCAGGTTGTGATCGATGAGTCGAAGGACTACTCTGAGGCAGAGAAAGCGAGGATCAAACGGGTACTCAAGGATCTCGTTCGTCTCTGGAAGCAGAAGGGATCGAAGAAGCAGCGGATGGAGATCTTGAGTGCTGTCCCCGACATTGCCAAAGGAGGCGGAGGCGCTATCCTGAGGGCTCTTCGGGCGTTGCTCGTAGACTTCGTGAGTGAGACCGCTGTCAAGCTGCTTAAGAATCCGTGAATGCCGCGTTGGGGCATGCTACGTAGGCACGGTGTACGTGACACGTTGCTAGAAGCGGTCCGCTCCAATGTGGGAAGTGTTGTCACCAAATATCGGGAGTCTTGGAACCGACGGTCTCGCCTTCAGGCCCGATATTGAGCGGTTTTGTGCAATCAGGGGTATCGAAATCGGAGTTCCAAACCTACACAGAGGATGCTTCTGAAGGGCCGTTTAGAAGGCGCTTTTAGACCATGCACCCCTCGGTGGACGAATTTGGAACTGTGAGATGGCCTAGGTCGCAGTCGATTTGCCCGCAGTGCGTGATGCCCTGATTTCAACGGTCAGTAGCGGTCTGCGGCCAGGAGGCTGCGGGAGCAACCAAGTTGAGCTCAAACCCTGCTTCCCTCACCACTGCCTGTAGTGCCTGTATCACGGCGTCGCTAAACGCACCAGACGGATGGAACACCTCGACGGTTGCCGAGTCGATATTGATCCTCGGACGTCGGAAGAAGTAGCCGCTGGTCCTCAGCAGTTCGCTAACCTCTATCTCCAGCCCTGCCAGATCCACATTCGCATAGCCATAGGGGGATTCCGACGGAGGGGAGACGGCTACTATCTCTCTTCGAAGCGCGTGAATCTCATCGGTAAGAACCTGCATGCTCGTTGCTTCATTCGACTCTCCCAATCCAGCTCCAACTGTCCGCAATCCGAAGTACTGCCAGAGGGAGTTGGATGCTTGCTCCTCGACACAGCTGCTAGCGATGTGTGTTGTGAGCCTGGAGATCTCCTCCTCCAGCTCCCACGCATTGAGAGATGGAGCATACGTGTGGTGATTGATGATCTGCATGTCGAACGGCACAACCGTGAGAGTATCCCTAACAAGGATCGCACGCTTGTTCAGCGCTGTCCGAATCCCGAGCTCAAACAAGACATTCGGATTGTTCGTTGACATGTCGCAGAGAACGTACTCTGACTCAGCCAGATGCCGAACGATCGAAGCCTGGATAACATCTGAGCCGCTTATGCGTGGCGATATGGCTTCCATCCCAGCGCGCTCGAGTGCCGGAACAAGGAGACACTCCAGGACGTGCTGGAAGTGCGTACTGTCGCCGCCATACTGAGGAAGCAGTTGGCGCGGAGTGGTGATGGGCATGATTACGAAACACCTCATAGTACCTCCCCCTGAAGGTCAAGTACTCAACTACTCATTCTAACTGCTGTGCAGGAAACGTGAAATGCATCACTTACACATGGAGGATATGCCAGCGCAGCCTGGAGTTGTGGCCTGTCGTATCTCCCTGAGCCCTACGAGTAACGGATCCCTGAAGTGCGTTCGCTGGGTTTGGAACTCACTTCCTTGCCTTCAGGCCAGGGATTGCGCGATTTCCTGCAATCAGGGGTATCGAAATCGGAGTTCCAAACCTGCACAGAACGTGCTTCCGAAGGGCACTTCAGAAGGCACTTTCAGGGGGATACACCCCTCGGTGGACGAATTTGGAACTGTGAGATGGCCCACTCAGGAGGTTATTGCCAGGTTCTTTGCGTAGTCTCACCCAAGTCCCCTAGGCGTTAAACCGCTGCCTGATTCGAAGAACCACATACCTACAAACCCCTGCTGACGCTCCAGGATGCGCTTGATGACGGTTCCGGTGCTAGGGACAGACCAGATCCAGCGGCGATGGCTAATGCCCTCTCTTGTGCCTGTACCTGTGAGTGCAGAGTGATCGTATCATGTTCGAATTCGTGCCTCTAAGGATCGTTCACTCGGGACGCTGCTCCATAGCAATGAAGCGTCCGAGGATCCAGTTTCTAAACCAACCATTGAGAAAAGCAAGGTATGCAACTGCGAGGAAGTCCAGGATGCCCACCAGGGGGAGGAAGTTCCACGCAAGCTGTACTTGCACAGCTCCAATTACTTGGTATAGCAGGAGTAGAAGCATACCGTGAACGAGATAGAACTTTGACCAGCTGGAATCTCCGCGTTTCAGCTTTCCGGGACGCTTCCAAAGCATATCTTTGACAAACGCGAATAGGAGGAACAAATAGAAAGCCGCGTGCACAGATATCGCCATGAGAATGTCCGGCTGCTTCATCGCTTCGGGAAGGCTCGTAAGATCGGACTCTCCGCCTCCCGACAATGCCAGAGCACCAGTTGCTCCCCAGTCCAGGTTGCCGGAAAGCAGCGCAACAGCAGCAGCTGCGAAACTGAATATCACAATTAGCTGCCATCGTATGGACCAGTTAGTGCCCTCTGCATGCCGGCCTTCCCTCTTAGCCTTGTCAACAGCCTCCTTGACACTGCTCAGATGGCCTCGGCGGATGATCTCGTTCTCAGCAGCTTCCGCAATCAGTTTGTTGAACGAGTTCGCCTCGTGGATTCGACCGAGATATGAGGTAGCTGCCCCTGCAAACAGGAACGATGCCACTGCAATGAGGGCCACAACTAGCCAATTGCCTGGAAGCGTGAATCTTCCAGCGTAAGCCGCAGATACAACCAGCACATAGAAGGAGAGAGTGCCTGTTAGTACTTTCCATTCGATCTTCCGACGCTCTTGAAACTCCTTCCTGTGGGTTGTCGAGATATGATGAAGATCTTCTTGTGCGTCATCCTTCCGTTTCGATTCCTCAGCCATATGATGCGTTTCCTCCTGAAGCTCAGAGTACTCACAACTCGTCTCGCAGACGAATCGAAGCCGATTTGACTCACCGTGTCTCTTTAATGACCCTTTTCACAACCGCAAAGCTTGGGGTGTTCCTCAATGACAATCACTGGAATCCTGCCTGTGCCTATCACGCTCTCGTCAACTCGGGAGTGGCGCCGCTACAACAAGCACCTTCGATCAACGCCTCTAGTCAGGCGTCTTTTAGGGGGGATTCTGCGTAGTTGGGTAAGCAACGAACGAATTCCAAATCCTCTTGCCTTGGTCTGGTTGAGAACGCTCTATCGCTCAAACCTAGTAGATCTAGAGTGTCCAATCCCGTAATGGTGTTGACACATCAGCCCTCCTCGTGACGTTGTTCGCGGACGGCTCCCCAGAAGATCTCAGAGGGTGTTCGTCCTTTGGTTCGGTAGCCTTGGTGGGGACGAT
>Ga0272441_10013522_pt1 | contig 11720 bp, 6 predicted proteins | sample SSMProp6N_FD_193582 | JGI IMG/M metagenome (GOLD analysis project Ga0272441, IMG submission 193582) | Marine sediment archaeal communities from Little Sippewissett salt marsh, Falmouth, MA, United States - SSM-Prop-6N | ecosystem: Environmental > Aquatic > Marine > Wetlands > Sediment ... | reverse complement strand
CGCTTCTGGTCGTTGCCTCTCTTTACAGTTTTTCCCAAACAGGTAAAGCTCAAGAGGAACTGGCCTTACCTATGGACGTTGTAATAGTTCTGGACAATTCAGGCAGCATGAAGACAAATGACCCTGAATTTTTGACTAAGAACATGGTATCCGACTTCCTGGAGGGTTTGTCTGGTGATGTCCGCATCGGGTTTGTCATATTCGATGAAGAAGCCCGGCTAACGATACCATTAATAGCCGTCGCAGATGAGGAAACAGACCAGAAAATCCTGCAAACACTGGATAAAATCGATTACAGCGGTCAGTATACTAACATTCCGGCGGCCATTGAGAGAGCTATCTATGAACTTAAAAAGAGCGGTAGGGAGAGCGCAGAAAAGCTGATTGTATTCATGACTGATGGCATCATAGATACGGGCGACCAGGAGAGGGATGCGGAAAAATACCGATGGCTTAGGGATGATCTTACCCTGGAGAGTAAGAAGGCGGGGATACGCATATTCGGCATTGCGTTTACGGAGCAGGCCGACTTTGAACTTATCCAGGCTCTGGGCCAGAGGACCGATGGTGATTATTACCGGGCGTTCAAGGCTGAGGATATTGAGGAGATTTTGGGGCGAATCAATAAGAACATCCTAAAGTCCAAGCCGGAACCAGAACCTGAACCAGCATTTGAGCCAGAACCAGAATTCAAACCTGAACTTGGACCAGAACCCCCAGTTGAGGTAGTGACAACTGAAGTGGCGAAGACTACGGAGAAGCAGAAAGGCTTCCCCATGAAGCTGTTGGTATTGGCGCTGGCAATTGTGGGTTTATCTGCGTTGGGTATAGCTTCCATTATGGTTTATGGAAGAAGAGTCGGGGCAAGCCAAGGTCGAGAGATACAGGAATCGATCCCGGAAGCATATCTGAAGGATATTGAAGGTGTAACGGATAAGGAGACCTATGATATTGATAAGCGTGTTGTTACTATAGGCAGAGAGATGCACGATGGCATAGATGTAATTCTTGGTGTGAATACCGTATCTGCCGCACATGCTCAGATAGAATACAAAGAGCATAGCTTCTATATCACTGACCTGGGTAGCACAAACGGCACATACCTGAATGAGCAAGGCGAGGAGTCCAGGATAGCTGACACGACTCGTCTCAAGAGCGGGGATATTGTCTTCTTTGATCAATGTGCATTTAAGTTCGTAGTTCCCGGTCATAGTGAATGGGGCAAAACAGAGGTGAATCGAGTTAGCGGAAGAACGCTCCCGGGTATTTCTCCAGATCAACTGTCGCCAGGCTCAATGGGGGTTATGCAAATGGTGCCGACTTCATCGGGTTTGCATAGCGGGAATACGGATCATGGAAATCCTGTCCAATCTGCTTCTAAGGAGGAGAGTCAGGATACGGAAGAGGTGGTACTGAAAACCGATCCTGATAAAGCAACGGCGGAGAAGTCTAAAGAGGCCGATTACAGAAATCTGGAAGAAGTTGAGAAGAAACATATTGAGGAGATCCTGGAAAGCACAAAAGGAAATAAAACTAAAGCAGCCAAAGTCCTGGGTATAACCAGACAGGCCTTATATAATAAGATAAAGAAACTCGGTATATCCTCAAAAAAGTGAGGTTCTTCAGAGTTAAGTGTGGGAACGGCAGGAGATAGAACGCGGATGACGCGGATTTGGCGGATTCCCGCGGATAAAGGCGGGAAAATAGTGATCAGTGACCTGTAATCAATTTTATTAACAACTGATTGCTGATTACTGAATACTCTTTCCACACTCAAGTCGGAAGAACCAAATGGGTTAAATGCTGGGTTTAGAAGCAGTAGGAAACAACCCCCTAACCCCCTTTGCTAAAGCTGAGAGGGGTAGGTTTTTTCATAAAGCCAGACAAATATGGCAACAGTGAAGACATGTGCCTTTGGATAGAGCAAGGCTTCAGAACCATCAAGCGCGGCGGATGGCAGTGGAATGGCACTCGCATGACCGATCCCAAAAGAGCAGAACGCCTGTGGCTGGCAGTTTCGGTAGCCACTCTCTGGCTTCTGAGTGTTGGTGGAGAAGCTGAGGTCGAAGCTGAAATTGTCTTCCCGGATATTGTGGACTGCCTGGAGCAGTGTGCTAACCCACATCCTAGACCACCCCGGCAGCGAAAGGCAGCCAGATTGCGCATGGTTAGTATCTTCCGCAGGGGATGGACAGCTATTCTTGTGTCCCTTATTCGTCATGAACCGTTACCTTTAGGTCGCTTTATTCCTGAACCGTGGTCTATGCCTACTGGTAAACCCTTACAAAACAACCGTTTAGGAGTCGCAGCATGAAAAACCTACCCCTCTCAGCCCTTTAGCAAAGGGGGGTTAGGGGGATCTGAATGGGGATAAACAACGGAACATTTTTTTATGTTGAACTCACGTCATATTACTGGCTATCTCTCAATATCCTCACCGTATCACATTCAACAGCCGGATAATCCCTCACGGTTATAGATTTGCCCCCTGCGGACTCGATTTCATAACCGGTGTTGCCTGCCAGCAGATAAGTTCCAGCCAGTTTCACGCCGTCTGGCACTTGCCCCTCAAGCTGGAATGTCCTGCCTTTAACCGATGCCACTTTCAGCGGGATCTGAGGCTTGGGAAGCGATATATTGACGATTCCATGCCTCAGTTCAGTTCCATCCAGCAGGTATGACTGAGACACCTGGCCATTTGAATCCACAGAGACGAACCCGAAGTGCCCGGTCATTGCAACTGGCCCGTATTCCCGAGATTCGTAGTCCAGTGAGGAGATGACATAGTCCGTCCGATCCGCTAATTCGATGGCTATAGCCATAGCTCCGCTGTCCGGATCGTTGACTATGAGGCGCGCCGACTTTACCGGCGACTGCTCTCCGACGTAGGGCACCATGATCACCGCATACTGGCTAGTGGCGCTTTCCGCATCAATACGCTCAGCCAGTATCTGCTGGATAGGCGGCGCATTTAACTGCTCGCCGCTGTCGCTCCGCCATCCGGGAGCGTCGGCTACGATAAGCCTGTCGATCTGGTTCAGAACCATCGCGTCCAGCATGACGTTTTCATCCTGCCAGGTTACTGTGAAAGGTTTCTGCGGATTTCCGGCTCTCAGATTTTTCAGCCATTTTATCTCCTGATCTACGGGCTTCAGCTCAGCGCCAGTCACCTTCACAAGTTCGCCGCTGCAGTTGAGGCAGTATTGGTGAAGCTTGCCGCCGCGTACCCGAAAGAAGTCAACGGCGTAGGTCTGTTCTCCGGAGATCTGCACCAGAGCGCAGGTGCGACGGTACTGATCGCACTGTTCATAGGAGTTGGCCGAGGCCTGAGTCACCTCGATGCCGGGCCCGGAGCCGAAGAGCTCCAGGGTTGAGAAGCGCGACTTAACGTTCTGATTGATGCCATCCACCGTTACAATGTTATGGGCGAGGGTGCTTTTCGTCCAGGCGTTGCGGGGATCGTCCCAGATATACCCCCGGTCGGAAGCCAATTCGCGTCCGTGAGCGATGTATATTATCCCCAGTGTGTCCATGTGCCGGTGGCCTCCGTATTCATAGCCGTTGAGGTAGAACGCTGTGTGCTTGCTGACCGGGCCGCCGCGCATCACAGCTACGTGCCATCCGGGGAACCATTCTGAATACATGGGCAGTTTGCCTTTATGATCGGCCTTCATGTCCGGATCGCGGCGCCACAGAGCATATTCGCTGCCTCGCTGGGACAGTTCGGCCCCCTGCGCCTCTTCCAGCAGGCCTGCATATTTCCTGCCGTAATGATCCGTTAGTATTTCCGCGTATATAGGGCTGATTCCGCCGCCTTTGTGGGTATCTCCGATCACCGGGTACTGTCTATTGGGATCCAGCATACGCACCATACTCTCCAGTGCGAGTCGATACCTTTCGATATGCTGAAAGGGGTCAAAATCCCTGAGAACCGGCCCACTCTCCGGTTGGTAGCCTTCCGGGTCAGAGTAACCCAGCAGAATTTCCGGAATGTTCCGCATGAGATTGAGATGCATCCCGGAATATGACGGAGACTCGTCGCAGAATCCATCAAAATGGAAACAGCCGTTCATAAGCTGCGTGAAGCCCTGGAGGGCGCGTCTAACGCTCTGAGGACGCTGGAACATTATCCCCACAGCCGCGCTCAATGCTCTTGCCGGCCCGCATTTGTTGTTAATATCGTCCCAGTTCTCCGAATCTTCGCAGCCAGCCAGTATCAGGTCGTTCACGATTCGCTCTTCTATTTCGGGATTTATCACCGGTGCCCCGTCCGGGTATCTGGCTTCGCGGATGAGATCATATGCTACTATTACATTCAGGATCGTTCCGCCGTCGCTGCCGCTGCATCCGAACCGCCCGGCTCCCCAGAAACCGTTATTCAAAACGGCATAGTCGTCCTTCGTATGTCGGCCGGAGAACGCTGTGATGATGGTCTCAATGGGGAACTTGCCAGCCCGGGGATTCCTGCCCATCTCCGCGGCTGCTTCTCCCGGTGGGCAGTCTGCGTATGTGCCATCGTAGGAATGATAAAGCCAGTTGGGGTAAACACGGGCCATGCGATCTATTATCCAAACAGCGTGTTCAGCGTATTCTACCTCTCCGGTTACCGCGTAAAGCTTCGCCAGGGTTAGTATTCTGCCAATGCACCAACCGGCTTTCCTGGCGCGTATCATCCCGCTCCAACTGGTATGCACAGGCCAGCCTACCCACCTGAATGCGTATCTGCCGGATTTATCCTCCGGATGTGCCCGTTCCTCTTCCGTCAGGTAGAAGTTGAAAGTCTGCCCCATTTTGGGAGCGGTCATGCTGCCGGTTTCCGGATATTCGGGGTTCGGGTATGTCGTCCCACAGTATTTGCAGGTCAGCTTATCCGGTTCGCGTATACTCCACTTGTAGATGCCACACTCGCCCATAGAGGAGAGCCGGCCCACGCAAACAGGGCAGTTCTGACCATACGAGGGCCAGGGTGTTAGTGCCGGGATCATCTCCTCGAAGAACTCTTTATCCTGCTGCATCGCATATTGGACACTGCGCTTCCAGCCTTCCATTATATCTTTAGCCCATTTGTATCGTTTAATATTCTCGCGGGCGTTAGCGATGTTGTGGGGTTTGTAAAGAGTACAGGTATCAGCATGGACAGTCGCAACATTCACCATAAATAACACAATGGCAACCAGGAGGCCATATTGAAGAATTTCCGAGTGCATATTCGTCACCTTTCCATATCAAGCTATTGGAAAAAGCTTGAGCACAGGATCATGGGGATTCCAGCCCCATAGTTTATTTGGATTCTTATAAGCAAAACGTGTCTGTAGTGTACCGCTTCTCTATTGTATTGTCAAACCGAAAGCGATGCATCCATCAGTTTTCAGTTTGATTTCCCCGTCCAGTATGGTATAATATCATCGATCACTTTCCCTGTAAAAACCAGATAAAAATGGACTGGCAAACACTAAATGGTTCTATCGCTAAGTCCGTAATAATATATTTAGGGCGAGGCATGCCTCGCCCCTACGCCGGGAAACGGCATCCATATGGCGAGAGAATCACTAAAACTGCGCATCCGTAGAAGTAGGGCAGAACAGGTTAGGTAGCAAAAAATGAGGATGGGAATACGCGGCAAACTGGTCACGGCGCTGATAGTTACAGGGGTTATTCCTCTGCTGATAGCTATTTCCATAACTTATTTCGTGGGTCTCTCACAGCGTAAGGAGACCGTAGGCAGGAATTTCCAGCAGTTATCTGAAAAGGCGCGTGAGAATATAGTTCTGAGGTTGACCGCAAGTGTACGCTCCATCAGGAATCTGGCAGTGCTTCCATTAACCGTGGGATTTTTGAGCGCAGCCTCTATGGATTCCGAAATAGCCCCCAAGATATCCGCGTGGGAAATAACGCACTTTGATGAACGATGGTCGGAGATCAGCACGAAAGATGAGCCACTAAAAGAGATACTGGAGAATCCGCTTGCCGAAATGTTCAAAGCCTTCAATTCGGTTGAAACCGCTTTTGGGGAAGTTTTCGCCACCGATGTTACAGGTCGGCTTGTTGCTTCCACCGATAAGACTTCCGATTACTGGCAGGCTGATGAAGACTGGTGGCAGAATGCCTATAACAATGGACAAGGGAAGCTTCATCTGGAAGGAGTCAGCTACGACGATAATGTGGGTATCTATGCCACCAATATTTGTGTCCCTGTTAAGGCTTCTAATGGTGGTCAGGAGAAGATTGTAGGAATTATCAAGGCGGTTTTGGCTGCGGACTATGCTTTTGAGGGCGTCTATAATATGAGCGTCGAGGAAGGTGGTAAGGGAGTATTAGCATCGGATGATGGAACAATAATATTCTCCAGATACGCCCCTCCGATGCGGGAAAAACTGCCAACCGGAGTGCGTCCGAGCAGTTCACTGGGAGATTCTGGCTGGTTCATCGCACCGGCTCAGGATGGCCCGGACATGCTGGTAGCGTTTGCCAGAATAGAGCTGAATGAACGCGATTTCACGTTTTCTACCTCCTGGTCGGTTATCGTCTATCAGAAACTTAGCTATGCTTCCGCACCAATCCGCAGATTGATCTGGTATATCTCGGTTCCGGGAATTGTGTTGATACTTGTCTCTCTTTTTCTCGGCCTTTACCTTGCAGCGGGAAAAGTCGCATCGCCTTTAAGGCAGTTAACTCAGACGGTAAAGCATGTAGCCAGCGGCGATCTTACGCGCAAAGTACAGATAAGCTCAAAAGCCGAAATAGGCGAATTGGCATCATCTATCAACCAGATGATCTCGAATCTTCAAAAGAGAACTTCCCTGGATGACATGGCCCTGAACGCGCTTACCCACATGGAATTGAGGGATGTTCTTAACATAGTCATGGAGACTCTGAAGACCATCTTTGACGCTGCCTTTGCCCGGATCTGGCTTGTAGAGGACGGCGATCTATGCGAAGATTGTATCCACGCAGATATATGTCAGAATAAGGATTGGTGTTTGCATCTTAAAGTGACCGTGGGTATCTATGCTAAAGATGATGAGTATCTGCGGGTGCCGTTGGGCGGCTTAGAGGTGGGTCGGATAGCGGAGACCAAAAAGCCTTTCATGACAAACGATATAGTAGCAGATGGAGATATCCACCGTGCAGAATGGCTTAATAAGCGTTTGGTAACATCATTTGTTGGCTATCCACTGATAGTTGGTGGCGAACTGCTGGGAGTTTTAGCTTTATTCAGTTACAGGCCCATATCTGATGATGAGTTCACGATTCTCGGTTCTTTTGCCGCCCGCACTGCTATGGCAATCCAAAATGCCAGGTTACATTCAGAAATCATGGAGTTGAACCTTAACCTTGAGAAAAATGTAGAAGATAGAACTCAGGAGCTTGAATTAGCCAATATAAAGCTGAGAAAGGCAGACCAATTGAAAAGCGAATTCCTGGCTAATATGTCTCATGAGTTGAGGACACCATTGAATGCTATAATCGGATTCGCAGAAGTGCTTCGGGATGGTCTGTGTGGTAGGTTAAATGAAGAGCAAGAGGAATCCGTTGTGGATATTCACGAAAGCGGAAAGCATCTGCTGAGGATGATCAATGACATTCTTGATCTTTCCAAAGTTGAGGCAGGCAAGATGGAACTCCAGCCAGAGGATTTCTCGCTGGCCCAAGCTATGGACGATGTGCAATCAATAGTTCGCGACATAGTCAATAGGAAACATCTGGACTTACAAACTGTCGTTTCCGAAGATCTGCCAAATGTCCATGCAGATCAGGTAAAATTCAAACAGATAATGTATAACCTATTGTCCAATGCAGTGAAGTTTACTCCGGATAGGGGAGCTGTTACCATTGATGTCAGTTTGGATAATGACGAATTCCTGATCTCCGTTACAGATACAGGTATAGGAATTGAGCAGGAGGATCAGGAGACCATCTTCGATGAATTCAAGCAGGTAGATTCCTCCCGAACACGACTATATGAAGGTACAGGGCTGGGATTGGCTCTGACCAAAAGGCTTGTGGAACTTCATGGAGGCAGAATCTGGGTGGAAAGCGAGGGAACTGGTATGGGAAGCAAGTTTTCCTTTACTTTGCCTGCCGAAAGACCAGGTATTGAGGCGCAATATGAGAGGTTGGAGAAGCTGGCTATCCAATCAAAGCATCCTCTGGAAAAAACCATCCTGGTGGTAGAGGATAACCCTCAAGCTGCACAGCTATTATGTATATACCTTACCGAAGCGGGGTATAGCGCCGTGGTTGCCACTGATGGAAATGAGGCTGTGAAGATGGCCCGGGAAGTGGAGCCATTTGCCATCACTTTGGATATTATGCTGCCAGAAAAGGATGGATGGCAGGTAATGCAGGAGTTAAAGAGTTTCCGGGATACGCGGAATATTCCAATTGTCATCATCTCCGTTGTTGATAATCAAAGCTTTGGATTCAGTATGGGTGCTGTGGGTTATCTTGTTAAACCCATAGATAAAGACCAGCTTATACAAACCCTAAGCAAGCTTGAGTTAGCTATTAAGACAAAGGAATCTGCACCTCGAATACTTGTGGTCGATGACAGGATGGAAGATATTAAGCTGATGGAGGCAATACTAAGCAGCGAGGGATTTGATGTCCTGAAAGCATCCAGTGGCACTGAAGGCATTGCAAAAACTATACAGGAGCATCCGGATCTGATTATTCTCGATCTGCTTATGCCGGACGTAAGCGGATTCGACGTGGTTAAATCTTTGCAGGAATATCCAGAGACGAAGGATATTCCTATAATAATATGCAGTGTGGCAGAACTAACTGCCGAAGATAAAGAAATACTCAATAGTAAAGTAATGTCTTTCATAAAGAAGGGCGAAGATGCAAAAACTCAACTCCTGGAAGCCGTAAGGAGAATAGAGCGTTTTCACCCGGATTGAGTAGCTGATTTTGTCCGAGTAGGCAATTAATATCAAGCTCGAGGATTGGAGAGTTTCAATGTCACTGAAGATCCTGGTGGTAGAAGATAACGATAGAAACCGAAGGCTCTTGAGGATACTGCTCAGATCCAAAGGGTACGAAATAATAGAGGCCGCTACCGGGGAAGAAGCGATGAACCACCTGAAAAACCAGAAGCCTGATCTGATACTTATGGACGTTCAGCTTCCAAAAATGGATGGATTGGAACTGACCCAAAAGATAAAGAGCGATAAAGAAACAGCGGATATACCCATAATCGCTGTTACCGCCTATGCCATGAAAGGGGATAGGGAACGAATACTGAAAGCCGGATGTGACGGATACATTAGCAAACCCATTGATACCCATAAAGTACCCCTCCTTATTGCAGATACTCTTGAAAAACTGGGTAAAACGAATACTGACTAAACGGAATACAGATCAAAAAGAACTCTTGACTTTGATACGCGTCTGCCATATAATAACTGCTGTGAATCGCGATGGCGTAATACTGAAAGTTTAGTCATATATTTGGATATGCCCTTAAGCTTAAAGGATAGCGTCAATAATCGGGATTCTCCAAACAACCGCCGATTCTTTATATTATTAACCCAATACAGAAGTTGTCTTTTGACCAAAAGTGGAGGCAAAACGATGAAAGTCAAAGTGGATCGGGATGCATGTGCTGGGTGCGAATTGTGTGTAGACACCTGCCCGGATATTTTTGAGATGGACGATGATCTTGCCAAAGCGAAGGTAGAGGAAGTCCCAGAAGATCAGGAAGATTGCGTCAAAGAAGCCGCAGAAGGCTGTCCGGTGGAAGCCATAATTATAGAGGAGTAAGATCCTCAGAAGCACGGCGTTCCAGTTGATAATTGAGATAATAAAGGGGGGAGATATTGAAAATATCTCCCCTTTTCGTTTGCCATAGAAAACCAAACATGGTAAACTTTGATCAGGTTGATTCAGTTAATCTATCAGAGGATTGAATACGAGATCATGCTCTGGAGGAGGAGAGGTAGTATGAGCAGATATTGTCAGTTGATATTCACTATATGTCTAATCTTTACCTTTTTTGTGTCGGTAGCAGCCGGCACCGATATAAAAGTATCCAGAAACGGTGCTGGATACCAGGTATGGTGGGAAGCTGAGGATTTCGACGAACGAGATCCGGAGGAAGGGTATAAATCAGTTAAAGAAGCAGGGGAATTGGATAACCGGATACTGATAACCGAGGGATTCTACGGTACTGATGCCACCATGTTCCCGGGAGATAGTGTCAAAGAAAATTTGAATGATTGGTGGGGACTTTACAGCTTCGATCTGTCTGGTGATGCTAAACAGGGAGTCTGGTATTTCTGGGCCAGGGTGAGTTTTGTGGGTGCTCATGGTGATCTGGAATCTCATCAGCTATGGGTACTCAATGATCCTGATGATGGAAAAACCATACCCAAGACCCGTCCCGCAGGAGAGATAGAAGATGCTGATGATAGGCTGTTCGCCGATGTTGCGGGCTTTGATATGGGTCCCGAATGGGCATGGCATGGTAGGAACAGTGTAATGGAAGGTCTCGATAAGGAACTTCACGCGGGTAATAACGTGGTTATGGTCTGGGAGCGCGAGAGCGGCTTTGATTCTGTTTATATGGATGTTTTTATGTTTGCCAACAATAAAGGTTATATGCCTACAGATCAGGATTATGAGGCGGCGGTTCCATATGCTGCTGTCGAGCCTGACGGCAAATTGCCCATGACGTGGGGACATATCAAGCTGACATACTAAAGCACTGGCAGCTTAATTTCTGCTACAAGAAACCGTAGAGGCGGGCTCCGTCCCGCCAGAATGTCGCCGCGGAGGGCGACGCTACGGAAATGGTATTGTTATCAGATAAGTTTCCAGTATACTGAAACTCAATTTCTGCTATCACAGGAAACCGTAGAGGCGGGCTCCGTCCCGCCATAATGTCGCCGCAGAGGGCGACGCTACGGAAATGTTGAGGAGTGGGGAAATGGGACAGAAGATTAAATTTGGTGTTATAGGAGCAGGATCGTTCACCTCCAGAAGGCATATACCCACCATAATCGAATCGCCGGATGCGGAATTGGTCGCGCTGTGCCGCAGAAATGAAGAGATGCTCCGCAAAATGGCTGACTATTTCGACTGCCAGGACATTTTCACGGATTACAGGCAGATGCTGGATGAGGCGGACATGGACGCTGTACTGGTCACAACTCCTCATGCTTTGCACTATGAGCACGCCCGGGCGGCTCTTGAAAAAGGCCTGCACGTGATGATAGAGAAGCCAATGGCTGTAAAAGCTGATGAAGCGCGTGAACTGGCAGATCTGGCGAAAGACAAGGGATTAGTGATAGTTGTCGCACTTAATCCGCCCTTCTGGTCGCACACTACTTACCTGCGGGAAGCTATCCGGTCAGGTATTCTTGGTGAAATTGAAGGGGTACATATAAACTGGATAGGTAATGCTGAACACGTCTTTGGACTGATTCCAATGCCGGAATCAATGCCCGGTGTAGTACGCCCGACGCTTTTTAGGGCTGACCCAAAACTGGGCGGCGGTGGGCACTTCGTAGATTCAGGCTCTCATCTGGTTTCTGAGCTTCTCTGGGCTACTGGACTGAAGGTTCGGGAAGTATGTGCTCTAATGGATGACGCGGTATTCGACATGCGGGCAAACCTGAGCCTCACTCTGGAGAACGGCGCTATATGCAGCATATCAAACGTAGGTAACAGCAAGATATCCAGACGTATACAGCACACTTACTTCGGCTCGGAAGCGA
>Ga0272441_10013520_pt1 | contig 11721 bp, 8 predicted proteins | sample SSMProp6N_FD_193582 | JGI IMG/M metagenome (GOLD analysis project Ga0272441, IMG submission 193582) | Marine sediment archaeal communities from Little Sippewissett salt marsh, Falmouth, MA, United States - SSM-Prop-6N | ecosystem: Environmental > Aquatic > Marine > Wetlands > Sediment ... | reverse complement strand
CTCGCCCACGGCAAACAGCAGCATCGCGGCAAAAAACATCCATAGCGCATGCGCCAGGCCGAACAGCACAAACGACCCGATATAGGCCGAGAACGAAAGCATCATGCATCGACGGCGCCCATAGAGGTCGGCCATGGCGCCGCTGGGCACCTCCATCACGTTAATGCAGATCTCGCGGAAGGCGATGAGCGTCCCGATCAGCGCAAAGCTCAACCCACGCTCGATGAAGAACAGATACAGAAACGCCTCAAAGTAGCGCTGGTTCTTCAGAAAGCCGTATAGACTGAACCGCCAGAGCACGCCCGGTTACTCCCCGATCAACACCGCCTGCCGCATCAAATCGCAGCACCGGGACACCGCCTGCCCTCGATGCCGATCACCTGCAAAGCGTCCGCCACTCACCCTCCAGCATGCTCATCACGCAGACGTTGATGTACTGATTGCCGTCGCGCCGCGCGTGACGCATGACCCCGTCCAGCTTGAAGCCCACCTTCTGGTAGCAGGCGATTGCACCGGCGTTGTAGTCAAACACGTTCAGATCCACCCGGTGCATGCCCAACTGCTCGAACGCGATCGGCAACACGGCTCGGGTGATGGCCTGGCCAATGCCCTGTCCTCGCAGCCGGTCCGGGCCGACCAGCACCCGCCCGATCCGCGCGCTGCGATTCAGATGATCGATTTCCGTCAGCTCGATGTGGCCGATCGTCTCGCCCGTCTCGGCATCGACCGCCTTGTAGATCAGCACCTCGGGCTTCTCGCCGCCGGCTGCGGCCAGGTGCTCTTCCAGCGCCTCGCGCCGCAGCGGCCACGACAGGAACGGACCCGCCCAAAGCAGAAGAAGCTCGCGGCTGGTGATCCAGCCCATGATCCTGTCAATATCCGAAGGCTCGAACGCGCGCAGCTCGACGGCCATCACCCTCCCCCCGCCATCGACAGGATCGCTTCGTACTTCGCCCGGTAGAAGTCGAACCACTGCCGCGTCACCTTGTCCCTGCCCTCCTCCGACGCAGCCAACTGCTCGCCAAATGCGAACGCCTCGTCCTCGCTGCACGGCAACCGGTCGAACTCGGCCACCAGCTTGGGATCCATGTTCGAGTCGACCACCGCTTTCCATGACTGCCGGAGCAGCTTCTGGTTGTCGACGCACGCAGCCTTGAGCAGCCATCCCAGCCACTGCGATCGCCGCGCGTTGGCCTGATCGTCGAACTGCATCGCCGCCTTCTGAGCGAACGGGCGACTGTAGACCACCAGGTCTTTTTCGTACTTGGTGTAGATATCCGGCCGAACCGGCAGGCGATACAAAGAGTGCTTCACGGGCCCACCGGGCGCACCGGCCCGTAGGCACCAGAGTTTCTGCCCCGCCTCGCTGAGCACAAACTCGATCAGTCGCTCAGCCGCCTGCCGATGCGGCGCACCCCGCAAGAGGCTGATCGGATCCGGCGCGATCGCCGTCTCGCCCTCCGGCAGCACGAAGTTAGCCTTGTCCGAGCCCACCTGATCGATCTGGGCGTAGCCGTAGAAATCGATGCACATACCCGCCAGGCACGACCCCTTGGCCACCTCGCGCGGCACGGTCGAGCTGCTTTCGACGAACTGCCGCGTGTTACCCGCGGTCCGCAACAGCACGGGCAGACCGGTCTGCCAGCCATATTTCTGCAAGACCATCTCATAGCACGCTCGGGCGCTGCCCGATTTGCTGCCGTCTGCAAGCACCAGCCGCCCCAGATACCGCCCGTCGGCCAGGTCGGACCACTTCGTCGGAGGATCGATGCCCAGTTCGCTGAGCCCCTCGGCGAAATAGATGATGCCGAATCCGCTCAAGGCCGCCCCAAACCAGTACTTGTCCGGGTCGTACAGCTTCACCCCGCTTAGCTCCGGCGGGATATCCTTAAGCACTTCGTCGCTGATCGACGCGGGCGTGCTGATGCCCAGTTGCTTGGCCCGCTCGTGCGTTGGCCCGCCGCCGAAGAAGATGTCCACGCCGACCCCCTCGTCGCCCACGCCGCGTTTGTCGGCGGCTTCGTACTCACCGCGCAGGAACTGAAGGATCTGCCCCGTGCCGCCGACGTCGCGCCAGTTCAACTTCACCGACCGACCAAACTGCTGCTGATACCACTGATCGAACGCCCGGCCGAACTCCGACCGGATGTGCGGATTGTGCGGCGAAATGATCACCACCACGTCGGCGTCCGGCTGGGTCTCGGCCTTGCCGCAACCGAGTACCAGCAAACCAAGTGAACACGTCAGAACCACTGTCGCCACGATACGCATGGCTCGTACCTCGCTTGAACGACTCATCGCAAGACCACCACGTTGGCCGGATCGACCCACGCCTCAACCCGCCCGCCAACCGCGCCGGCGCCCACATCCGGGTCAAGCTCGAACACCGTCAGGCTCGTTTGGTCCACCCGCAACTGATGCCGCGCCATCTGCCCCAGATACATCGTGCCCGTCACCGTCCCCTCGAACCGATTGCCCGCTTCAGCCGCCGGCCGTCCCAGGCGCACCGACTCGGGGCGAATCGAGCACACCACCCTGTCGCCCTGCCCGATCGTTTGATCGTACGTGACACTACGAAATTCTCCGATCGCCGTACGCACCAGCAACTCCCGACCGCGAGCGCCACTTACGTGCCCCTCCACGAAATTCGTCTCACCCAGAAACCCAGCCACAAAGCGATTGGCCGGGCGCTCGTAAAGCTCTCGCGGCGGACCCACCTGCTCCAGACGACCGTCGCGCAAGACGGCTATGCGGTCGGCCATCGAAAGCGCTTCGGCCTGATCGTGCGTCACATAGATGCCCGTCAGGTTCGCCTGCTTGCAGATCCGACGAATCTCCGACCGCATCTCCAGCCGCAGCTTCGCGTCCAGATTGCTCAGCGGCTCGTCGAGCAGGAGGCACTGCGGCTCGACCACCAACGCCCGCGCCAGCGCCACCCGCTGCTGCTGTCCGCCGGACAGAGCATTGGGCTTGCGCCTCCCCAAATCGGCCATCTGCACGCGAGATAGTTCCTCGTGCACGCGCTGCCGACGCTGCCGACGATCGACGCCGCGACACTCAAGCCCGAACGCCACGTTCTGTACGACCGTCATATGCGGCCACAGCGCGTAGTTCTGAAACACCATGGCCGCGTCGCGCCGGTGGGCGGGCAAGTCGGTGACGTCACGCTGCCCGAAGAGAATCCGCCCCCTGTCGGGTTGATAGAAGCCCGCCACGCACCGCAGCAGGGTGGTCTTGCCGCACCCGGACGGCCCCAGTACGAAGAACAGTTCGCCCGCCCGTATCGCCAGACTTACATCGTCGACCGCAATCACCGGCCCGAACGACTTGCTCAGCTTGTCCAGTCCGACGTCAATCACGCGCGCTGATCCCTGACGACGTGGCCCGACCCGCCTACCCGCCGACCCGGGAATTCATAGCCTCGCAGGGCCTCGATTGCAATGCCGCCGGCAGCCGGCCCGCCATAGCCCGGCCGCAACCGGGCACTGCATCGTTTATTTCCAGACGCGATCCCCGTACTATCACAGGCCGTCGCCGCACTCGACGCCAACGGGTGATCGCGAGCCAACTACTCATGAACGCCGCCATCCAGCGTATCGCCATTCATCGTCTTGCCATACCGATGAAGGTTCGCTTCGCCCACGCCGCGGGCCGGCGCGACACCTCCGAGCCGCTCATGGTCGAAGTGGAGCTAACCGACGGCACGCTCGGGTTTGGCGAGACACACCCCCGCCCCTACGTTACCGGTGAGACAGTCGAATCGGCCGCGGAGGCCATCGAAACGATCTTTGCCCCCTCGCTGCTCAGTGTGAACCCCGATTCATTCCCGGCGGCGCTGGAGGCGGTGAGCGAACTTCCGTTCGCCGCACCCGACGGTAAATGCATCGCCGCCGCTCGGGCGGGCGTCGAGCTGGCTTTGCTGGACGCCTACAGCCGACACTTCCGGCGGAGCGTCGACGAGGCCGCCGGCTGGATGGGGCTGCCCAACTTCGGTCGTCCGGGCAGCGCGGGCCGAGTCCGCTACAGCGGCGTGCTCGGTGCCGGGCCGCCCGCCCAACTGCGCCGCAGCCTGTTCAAGCAGCGCCTCTTCGGCCTGCGCGACTTCAAGCTCAAGGTCGCCCTGCCCGACGACGAGGCAAGGCTCGCGACCGTTCTCCACGTTCTTGGCGCGAAACTGCGCAGCGGACGCGCCACCGTGCGGCTCGACGCCAACGGCGGGTGGGACTACCAGACAGCCGTCGAGCAACTCGAGCAACTCACTGACCAACCGATCGCCTGTGTCGAAGAGCCCCTCAGCACCGAGCATGTCGCACACCTGCCCGAGCTTCGGCGCCGCGTTCGGCTACCGCTGATGGCCGACGAATCACTGATTACCTACGAGCAGGGACGCAACCTGATCGACCAACAAGCCGTCGACCTGTTCAACATCCGCGTCAGCAAGAACGGCGGCTTTCTGCCGGCGATGAGGCTGGCAGGCCTGGCGCGGCAGGCCGGGCTGGGATACCAGATCGGCTGCATGGTCGGCGAGACGAGCCTGCTGTCGGCCATCGGACGCCGCCTGTTGCAGCTCGTGCCCGGGGTGTGCTTTGCCGAGGGCAGCTTCGGCGCCTTCCTCCTGCGTGACGACGTGGTCGCCAAGCCCGTTCGATTCGGTTACGGGGGCCGATTCCGCCCACTCGACGGGCTCGGATGGGGCGTCGAGGTCCGCGCCGACAAGCTCGCCCGGCTTGCCCGCGACCCTCCGAGAGTGCTGCACCTGTGAGAACCGCGGGCTTGTGCGACCCACCAAACACCCTTATCATAGCTGGTTCCTAGAAGCACAACTTCACACCCTGTATCGTGAAAGGAGCTTAAGCTTGGCTGTGACAATGAATAATGGTGATGGCGCGACGCTGTTTACTTCCGAATCGGTCACCATGGGCCATCCCGACAAGGTCGCCGATCAGATCTCCGACGCTATCCTCGACAGTCTTATCGCCAACGACCCCAACGCCCGCGTGGCCTGCGAGACGCTCGTCACCACGGGCCTGGTCGTGATCGCGGGTGAGGTAACGGTTCACAATCACAAGGCCATCGAAACGCTCGAATCAGCCGAGCAGATCGCTCGCGACACCATCCGCGATATCGGCTACACCGATCCGGCTGCCCGTTTCGACTATCAGAGCTGCGCCGTCATCCGGACCCTCCACGGCCAGTCAGCCGATATCTCACAGGGCGTCACGGCCGACAAGAAGCAGAAGAAGGAGCAGGGTGCCGGCGACCAGGGATTGATGTTCGGCTATGCGTGCCGCGAGACCAAGTCGCTCATGCCCCTGCCCATTCAGCTTGCTCACCGACTGTGCGAGCGCCTGGCCGAGGTCCGCCAGAAGGGTCTGGTTAAATGGCTGCGACCCGACGGCAAGAGCCAGGTCACCGTCGAGTATCGCAAGGGCGTGCCCACCCGCCTGGATACCATCGTGCTGTCCACCCAGCACACCGAGTACAAGCCCATTCTCGATCGGCACGGCAACCTTAATGATCGGGGTGAGGCCGAGCTGATCAGCAAGGTCATCAAGCCCACCGTCAAACGCGTCTGCCCGAAGCTGTGGAACGACAAGATCACGTTCCACATCAACCCGACCGGGCGATTCGTCATTGGCGGCCCGTACGGCGACACCGGCCTGACCGGACGCAAGATCATCGTCGACACCTACGGCGGTCGCGGCTGTCACGGCGGCGGCGCCTTCAGCGGCAAGGATCCGTCCAAGGTCGACCGCTCGGCCAGCTACATGGCCCGGCACATCGCCAAGAACATCGTGGCCGCCCGCCTGGCCGACGAGTGCGAGGTGCAACTGGCCTATGCCATCGGGGTGGCCGATCCGGTCAGTGTGCTGGTCAACAGCGTCGGCACGGGGCGCGTCGACGATAGCCGACTGGCGGCGCTCGTTCGCGAGCACTTCGCTCTCAGACCGGCTGACATGATCCGCTATCTCAAGCTGAAGCGGCCCATCTTCAAGGAGACCGCCCGTCACGGCCACTTCGGCCGCGAGCTGCCAACGTTCACGTGGGAGGCGACCAACAAGGCAGCCGTCCTCCGCCGTGCCGCAGGTAAGTAGCACGCCGCAGGCGTCGACATCGCCGTGCACAAGCGGAAGAGCGCTGCGCGCTCCGTCCTTGCTGTAATGGAAGAAAGACCGCCCGCCCTGTCCGAACGGGGGCTTTTACGGCACGTCATACGTGCGGATGATCGTGCGCTCGCTCGACGAGCCCTGCTCAGACGAGTCGCTCGATCCGGCTGACTCCTCGACGCCCGGGGCCGACCCCTCCCACTGGCCCTTCTTGGCGTCGATCCATTCCTTCTTGGCCACTACGCCCTCGTCGTCAAAGTAGACATTGCACGTGATGTGCCGGTCGAAGTCCTGCCAGTTCCATACATCGCCGGCTTTCTGATCGGGCTCGCCTAGCGTTTGCTCCACGTCCATGTGCGTGGCGTAGCCCTCACGAACCATCTGGAACCGCTTGTACGTCAGCTTCTTCTCACAGCCGGTCGCCAGCACCACCAGTGCCAGCGCTGTCACAGCCACCAGCATCCTGCCCATACGGTTCATACTCATAGCCTCCTGCTACTGCCGCCAAACTTCGCGGAGCCGATCCACCGGCACGCGGAAGTCCAGGACGTGCTCGGCATACAGACGCCGCTGCTCTTCGCCCGGCGGGAAGTAGGTCACGTGCAGCCAATACTTCTCATTGGGCACAAGCGGCCGATCCCACGCCAGTTGAAACTGATAGGTCCGGGTAATCCGATCCCAATACCGCCGCTGGTCGCCCACCGTTTTGACCTGTACCTGCCAAAACAGCAGCCTCTCGCCGGCCCGCTGGGCGGTTGCCTTCTGGTACTCGTGCAATTCGACGTGGTAGCGGCCGTAGGCCTTCATCGCGTCGCCCATCGCGTCGACCGGGCGCAGCACCACTTCCACCCCGTCGGGGATTTCGTCGTCGTCGAACGTGCCGATTTTGGTGAACGGCAGGATCTCGATCTGCTTCGGCTCGTACAAACGCGGCGCCTGGTCCGACAAGCTCGCGCCGTCCGGCGCGCAGCCGACGGTGAACACCAGACCCACGCCAGCCAACCATGTCGTCAATCGGTTCATCATCACCCGCCAATACCCACGCCGGGGCGGATGGTACGACTCAATCCCCGTCCCGTCAAGCAGCTCGACTTGCCCGGTCGACGAGCGCGCACGCCAGGAGAAAACGTCGTCGGCCAAGCCGGGTCGCGTCAGAACTTGTCACGTAAGGCCACGAACTCATCCAGCATGGCCATGAAGTTTTCGTACCGCGTGTTCTTGGCGACGGAGTGACTCGGGCCCAGGATGAATCCCCCACCGGGTGCGCCACGCTCCATGGCCAGGCGAACCTCGCGGCGCACGTCTTCGGGCGTGCCGGCGATCAGCGATTCGACGCCCACCCCGCCCCACAGCGCCAGCCGATCGCCATACAGCTTCTTCAGCCTGCCGACCTCCATGCCGGCGGTAGTCTGCAACGACTGATAGCAGTCCGCCCCCGCCTCGATGAACATGTCCATCAGCGGAATCGCATGGCCACAGCAGTGGAGAACGACCTGATCGACCGTCTGCTTTACGTGCTCGACACGCTCCGTGAGGTAAGGCAGGCACATATCGCGAAACATCGCCGGCGAGATCAACGGGCCGTTCGTGCCTGCCATATCCTGCTCCATCAGCACGCCGCCACAGCCGGGCCGGATATACCACCGGTCCATCTGGTTCTGCTCGGCTACGCTCAACCGGTTGGCTGCGTGAATAACCCCCGGCTGAAGGGCGTACATCGTCAGCCCCTGCTCCGTCCCGCCCGGCAAGGTCATAGCTGTGATCCCCCCAGAGACGCTACACACATAGCGATCGCCACCCAGTTGCTCGATCACGTAGTCCAGCACCTCAAACGCGGACGCGTCGGGCTCGACCACGTCGGCCGGACCGGCAAAGTCGGCCTCGCTGTAGGTCTTCGTGCCGAGAGTCGGATCGTGCACGACGCCGATTTCATTCACATGCGGCACGGCCTGGAGGATTCGGCCCTGGCGGTCTTCCCACTGATTCTCGGCGATCTTCCTGGGCGGATCGGGCTGATAGTCTTTCGGCGGCAGCACGCACGCCTCTTTCGGCAGAATCAGGTCGGCGCAGTCGATCTTGCGGTAGAACTCGACGGTGTCGGTCTTGAGGCTGTCGGCCACCTCATCGCGCCGCCCTTCCCATAGCGCCACCTGGATGGCGATCTTGTTCCGCACGTAGGTCGGTCGACCGAGCACCTTCTCGACCGTATCGTGGTCGACCGCATAGAAGCCCAGCGGCACCCGATCGACGCTCCTGCGGGCAATGGCTGCCGTCACTCGCTCTTTCGAATTCACTCAATCCTGCTCCTGGCCGATGGTGCACCCGTCAACGGTCGGTGGCGACCCAACGGCAGGCAACCGTCGCCCAGGCATATTCGCCCACGGGAGCCAACACTACAAGAGCCATGCAATAGGGGGAGCACACCTTGGGTGACCTGCCCACGGAGTGCGCGGGCCTCCGGCCCTTCGGCGCAGCCCCGTAGGGCGGCCTCGGTGGTCTGAGCCCTCGACCCGAGACTTCGGCGAGCTTGGTCGAGCCGCTCGGGGCGAACGCTTGTCGAGGACCACCCGCCGTCTTACGCAGTCGTGAGTTTCCAAGCCGGGCTGTCCGGCCCGACTCAAACGTAACACCGACCGGCAGCTAGCGCTGGCCTACTGCATTCGACGCATCTACGCGCGTCTTCGCAGCCGACTCGCGCTAGCCGCCGCCGGCATCGCTGGTCGATCAATTGCCGTTGTACAGGTCCTGCACCTCCGTCGGCGTCAACTCGCGATCGTAGACGCGCACGTCGTCGATCATGCCGTCCATCGGGTTCTGGCCGAATCGCGCGACGCGACCAATCCGGAACATGTCGCAGTTGCCGACGTCGTTGGCCGTGGTGCTGCTGCCTTCGTCGACCCCGTTGACGTAAATCCGGTGCGTCGTGCCATCAAAAGTGTAGCACATATGCACCCAATCGTTGGCGGGTGGTTGGTTGTTCGCCGCCACGAGCTCGGCGCCGCCGTATGCCTGCACTTTTCCGTCGGCTTTCATTCTCACCTCTGCCTTCTTGTTGTCATCGGAGAAGCTGACCACGCACCAGTTGTAGCTTTGGTAAGTCGTGTAGATATACATCCAGGCCGACATGCTCTTCGGTGCATCCATCGACATCGGAATGTTGAAGTTGTCGACGTCCACACTGTCGTCGATACCGTCGAACGACAATGCCTGCCCGATGTGACCGGTTACCCACGTTGGGCCCCCGACCAGAACGCCGTCGTTGCCGCCGCCCGTGATGTCCGTCGCCGTCGTACCGGACCCGTCATCCAGATCCCAGTGAGCGATTGGCGGGGCCTCGTCGTTGTCGTTGATCGTATAGGTGTGAATCGTGTTGATGCCCAGCGTGGCGCCCGTCGGGCTGCTCAACGTCACCTCGATTGTCTCGTCGGACTCTCCGTCACCGTCGTCAACGATGCTGATCACCACATCGTCGGACGTTACGCCCGGATCGAAGGTCAACGTGCCGGCCGCCAACGTGTAGTCCACGCCACCGCCGGTGGCCGTGCCGCCCGTAACCATGTAGTCAACCGTGACCGTATTCGTCGACGAACTGCTCAGCGAAACAGCAAGATTGACCGGCGTGACCGACTCGTCTCCACTGGAACTCACCTGATCGAATGCCACTTCCGGCTGCGGATCGACGGTTATGATAACCGTATCGGTGGTCTGCAGTTCCGAATCGTCCGCTTCCAACTGTAGCTCATACACGCCCGCCTCGCTGAAAGCAGCCGTCGTATCGACAGCCGTATCGTCGCCGAACGTGACGGTGCCGGGACCACTCAACTTGGTCCACAACGTGCTTACCGCGCCCGGAGGATCGGGCAGACCGTCGTCACCCACCGTTGCGTCCAGACTCGCCGAAATCGGGAGCGTGATCGTATCGTCCGCCCCGGCATCGACCGTCGGAGCCTGGTTGACCGGGGGGGTACCCTGATACAGCGCTTGGACCTCCGCCGGCGACAGTGCGCGGTCGTAGACGCGCACGTCGTCGATCATGCCGTCCATCGGGTTCTGGCCAAATCGCGCAACCCGACCGATCCGGAACATCTCACAACCGCCGACGTCGTTGGCCGTCGTGCTGTTGCCATCGTCCACTCCGTTGACGTAGATCCGGTGCGTCGTGCCGTCGAAGGTGTAGCACATATGCACCCAGTCGTTGACGGGTGGGTGGTTGTTCGCCGCCACGAGCTCGACGCCGCCATATTTCTGCACTATTCCGTTGGCTTTGATTCTCACCTCTGCCGGATCTTGGCTGTCGGTAAAACTGACCACGCACCATTTGTAGCTTTGGTAAGTGGTGTAGATGTACATCCAGGCCGACATGCTCTTCGGTGCATCCATCGACATCGGAATGTTGAAGCTGTCGACGTCCACGCTGTCGTCGATCCCGTCGAACGACAACGCCTGCCCGATGTGACCGGTTACCCACGTGGGACCCCCCACCAGCGTGCCGTCGTTGCCGCCGCCCGTGATGTCCGTCGCCGTCGTACCGGAGCCGTCATCCAGATCCCAGTGGGCAATGGCCCCACCGCCTGCTGCATCGTTGTCGTTGATCGTGTATGTATGAACCGTGTTGACGCCCAGCGTGGCGTTGCTCGGGTTGCTCAGCGTCACCTCGATCGTTTCGTCGGCCTCCACGTCACCGTCGTCGACGATGCTGATCACCACGTTGTCGGACGTGACACCCGGATCGAACGTCAACGTGCCCGCCGCCAGCGTGTAGTCCACCCCGCCGCCCGTCGCGTCTCCGCCTGTCACCGCATAATCAACGGTGACCGTGTCGGCAGACGAGGCGCTCAGCGAGACAGCCAGATTCGCCGGCGTGACGCTCTCGTTGCCGCTCGAGTTGGTCACATCGAACTCGACCGTCGGATACACATCGTTGTCGTTGATGGTGTACGTGTGCACCGTCGTCGCGCCCAGAGTCGCGTTGGACGGATTGCTCAGCGTCACCTCGATGGTCTCATTCGACTCGACCAAGCCGTCGTCGACGATGCTGATCACCACGTCGTCGGACGTGACACCCGGATCGAACGTCAACGTGCCGGCCGCCAGCGTGTAGTCCACGCCGCCGCCCGTCGCGTCTCCACCTGTAACCGCATAGTCCACCGTCACCGTGTCGGCAGACGAGGCACTCAACGAGACAGCCAGATTCGCCGGCGTGACGCTCTCGTCGCCGCTCGAACTGGCCAGGTCGAATGCCACCGTCGGATATGCGTCGTTGTCGTTGATGGTGTACGTGTGCACCGCAGTCGCGCCCAGAGTCGCATTGAACGGATTGCTCAGCGTCACCTCGATGGTCTCATCCGACTCGACCAAACCGTCGTCGACGATGCTGATCACCACGTCGTCGGACGTCACGCCCGGATCGAAGGTCAGCGTGCCGGCCGCCAACGTGTAGTCCACGCCACCGCCCGTCGCGTCTCCACCCGTAACCGCATAGTCCACGGTGACCGTGTCGGCAGACGAGGCACTCAGCGAGACGGCCAGATACGCCGGGGTGACGGTCTCGTCGCCACTGGAGCCGGCCAGGTCGAACTCGATCGTCGGCAAGGACGGCGCTGCCGCGAAGACG
>Ga0272441_10013519_pt1 | contig 11721 bp, 4 predicted proteins | sample SSMProp6N_FD_193582 | JGI IMG/M metagenome (GOLD analysis project Ga0272441, IMG submission 193582) | Marine sediment archaeal communities from Little Sippewissett salt marsh, Falmouth, MA, United States - SSM-Prop-6N | ecosystem: Environmental > Aquatic > Marine > Wetlands > Sediment ... | reverse complement strand
GGGATCATTGAAATGCTCACTGACGCTATTGCCGCCAAAGGCCACACTGCGGTTTTGCGTGACGGTTTCCCAGAAGAACCCGGCGCCGGTGTGCACCTTTTCATTGTGGACCAGGGCCGCGATACGCTCCATGCCGGTGATCTTTGGAATCTGTGTGTTCGCATGCACGCCGGTAAGCCGGTCCTGGTGACTCTCCAGGGGCTCGAAAATGGCCCGGTGGTTGAAACGTTCGGCCAACTCGATATATTTCTTGTTTCCGGTAATCGCATAGATATCGGCCAGCGTCTCGTTCATGCCGCCGTACTCTGTATCGAGCATTCGCTGCATCTGCGCGTCGGTCAGGCCGGACGTGACTTTTTCGCACCAGTCTCCATACCGAACGAGCAAGTCACGAGCCTTTTCGTTGCTCCCGTGAAGGTAAGCGTCCCTGAGCCCGGCGAACATCTTGTGGAGGTTGTACCACGGGGCCCATTTGCGCCGCATGAGTTCGACTTGGCCCTCTGCAATACGCATCCAATAGTCTCTGCTCTCTGGGATACCTCCGAGATAACCGTTGCCGTTGGCCTTTTGGATAATCGCGAGTTCGTCTATCATATAATCGAGGCGACGATGAAACTCACCGTCCGGATCGGTACCGACTGCAATAATCAGTGAAATCGCCGAGAGGTAGTGTCCCGCTGAATGTCCATCGAGTCCCATGCTCTCCCAGTTACCATAAGGCCGGGCCTTGGGCTCCAGAGCCGCTTCACGACGGAACGGCGCAAGAAATCGGTCGGGATCATGAGCTAGGAGATATTGACGATTGATTTCAACCGCTTCGGAAAAAGGACTCTCAAGCAACCTTACGTTTCTTAACGGGACAAATTTTACCGGCTGCTCCGGCGTAACTGCAACCCCGGAAGCAGCAGCGAAAACTGAAAGGTCTATCGTAACGGCCAGAAAGAGTGCTACATTGATTTTAGAGGTATAGGTTTTCATTGGAATCATGTTATTAGTCCTGCTTGCTGGAATGATCTATCGTCAGCAGACCAAGTCGATAGGGCAACAGATGGTACCTTGTGTTAATCGCCGGATCACGACCCTGGTAGAGGAACCGCAGATTGTCGGGATCAATGGTCGGTGTTTCATTATATCCGTCTCGGAGCAACTCTCCATGACTGATATCCCGCGTCCAGGGTGTCACACCATCTGCGAAGGTGACGTTATTGATACCTGCGAAAGGCGTCTCCCACGAGTCGGCGCCCGGTACGGGCGTCCATTGGCCATTGAGGTCTTTGGAGATCCAGGCACGGTAGTAACGTGCCGGGCTCAAGGCTTCGATGATGGTCAGATAAGTATCGGTTCCCTTGATCCTGTAGGTCATGCTGCCTTCGAACAGGTCGTTTCGATTATCCTCGATGGCAATCTCAGGATCAGTCATGCCATTGGGGAAGTCCTCGATCTTTGTCCGACAGCGATAGAAACAGCCGTTATCGCCGGTGAAAAACAGATACGCGTGAGTGTCATCACAGATCACGTGGTAGTCGATAGGAAGCCTTGGAGTTCTTGAAGGTAATTTGTCAAAGAAGTTCTTCGGGGCTGTCCAGGTCTCCGGTTTGGAAATGTCGTCGGTGGTACAATACTGCGGTTGTTGCGACTGGAAAATAAAATACCACTTTTTATGCGGGGTGAAATAGAAAAGATGCGGGGCACAGTGATACCCTTTTAAGTTCGGATTGACATCGACATAGGTCAACCTGGCCCTGGGTGCCTCGGCCCACTCCTTGAAGTTCAGATAGACCATAGACCATGTTCTGACCGACGTCGAATAGGTCGTTGCATAGATATGCCACAAACCGTTCCAATAGACCACTGTTGGATCCTTGACAGATACGATCGTGTGTGATTCGTCGGAGATCGGCTTGATCAGGATATCAGTGGACTTCCACTTAAGCGGCGTGGTAAAGGGTAACTTGGGAGCATCAGCACCGACCATTTCAGGCTCGGCCGCAACAGCCGCATAACCGAGTATTGTCAGGATTAGCCCAAGTAGTTTTGTATGTTTATGGATCACGATAAAAGCCTCCAATTGAGCGAACATTTATTTGTCTCCAAAACCATCATGAAGATTATATCCGCTTTATTTGCTGTCAGCGAGATGAAAGATTTTGCGTGACCTTTTTTGTCTCACATTTGATGCTTCTGAGTGGTATCATATAGATTGATCGTATTCTGGCCGTTTCGATTTAAGTTAACGCATCGAGCAAATATGACAAAGACCGAATAATTTGGGAGATCACAAAATGAATCACAGGCTTACAATTACTTTGTTGGCTGCCGTAATAACAGGTGGAATCTGTTTAGCTCAGACAGACCAGATGAAGATTACGGAAGACTTCAAGCCCTCGACCTTGAACCAGCCCGGTCAGGAGTATCCACAGGTCAACTCACAACGGTACGCTCGTTTCCGCATCAAGGCCCCCGAGGCCAAAAGCGTCCGCGTGAGCTTGGGAGGACGAGAACGTGGCGGCTTCTCCCTCGACAAGGGCGAGGACGGTTTCTGGACCGGTGTCACCCAGAAGCCGCTGGACGAAGGCTTCCACTACTACCATCTGACGGTTGATGGAGGGACATTTAACGATCCCGGCACCTTGAACTTTTACGGTTCTACTCGCTGGGAAAGCGGTATCGAAATTCCCGCTCATGACCAGGAGTTCTACGCCCTCAAGGACATTCCACACGGCCGGGTGCAGCAGATTCTTTTCTCATCCAAGAGTACCGGTACTTCACGTCGGGCCTTTGTGTACACACCGCCTGACTACGACAAGGACCTGACCAAACGATATCCAGTCCTCTACCTGCAGCACGGCTGGGGCGAAGATGAAACCGCCTGGAGCAATCAGGGGCATGCCAATCTGGTCATGGACAACCTGATCACCGAGGGGAAAACTGAACCCTTCCTCATCGTGATGACCTACGGCATGACCAACGAAATCCGATTCGGTGGCCTCAGAAATTTCGATATCGGTCCCTTCCAGACAGTTCTCCTAGATGAGCTGATCCCTTACATTGATGCCAACTTCCGTACACTTTCCGATCAGCCCAATCGCGCCATGGCGGGTCTGTCCATGGGCGGAATGGAAACCAAGTCGATCACGCTGAAGAATCTCGATAAGTTTTCCCATATAGGCCTCTTCAGCGGCGGGTCCATCTCCTTGGAAGATGTTAGCAACACGCCCGGTTTTAAGGAGAAGGTTAAGCTGGTTTTTGTTAGTTACGGCAGCCGCGAACTCGAAGGGGGTCGTCGGAGATTTGGCGGCGACCCCAAGGAGAACGCTGACGCATTGAAACAAGCCGGTATTAACAGTTTCTTCTACGTCTCCCCGGATACGGCTCACGAATTCCTGTCCTGGCGCCGGAGCCTGCGTGAGTTCGCTCAACTGCTGTTCAAGGAAGACTTTTCCAGTTCCACTACTCCGCGTGAAACATCGGCCTCAGAACGCAGTGACTCACCTCCGCCCCGCGTACGTCGAGGCGGAGGCCGGGGTGGATTCGGTGGTCCCATTGAGCTTGGTTCGGATGATAAACCGGCCTTCGCGGATCCGCCTGCCGGGTTCAATGCCAAGCGTGAAAATATCCCTCACGGCGAGGTGACGATGGTCGAGTATGACTCAAAGACGGTTGGAACGCGTCGAAAAATGCTCGTTTACACACCGCCTGGCTATTCAGCCGACAAGAAATATCCGGTGCTCTATCTTCTTCACGGTATCGGTGGCGATGAGACGGAATGGCAGCGATTTTGTCACCCAGAGAACATAATCGATAACCTGCTCGCCGATGGTGAGATTAAGCCGATGATCGTGGTCATGCCCAATGGCCGGGCCCAGAAGAACGACCGGGCCGAAGGCAATGTATTCGCCAGCGCACCTGCGTTCGCCGCGTTCGAAGGCGATTTACTCAACGATGTGATTCCAGCCATTGAGACCAACTACTCTGTTTATACCGACCGTGAGCATCGAGCTTTGGCGGGCCTGTCAATGGGTGGAGGCCAGTCCCTGAACTTCGGTCTCGGTCACCTCGACGTCTTCGCCTGGATTGGCGGATTCTCATCCGCTCCCAATACCAAACCTCCCGCCGAGCTCGTACCTGATCCAGCAACCGCGAAGGTGAAATTGAGGCTCCTGTGGCTGGCCTGCGGCAACAAGGACGGCCTGATCCGTATCAGCCAGCATGTTCACAACTACCTCAAGGAAAACAACGTGCCACACATCTGGCACGTAGATTCCAACGGCCACGACGCCACCGAATGGGCCAACAATCTCTACCTCTTTGTTCAACACCTGTTCATGTAGTCTCAAAGAAATGGGAAAATTGCGTGCCATATGCCACAGAGCATTTTTAAAAAGTGTCCTTTCTCAAATCGAGAACTGCAGGCAAAGTCACAGAATGGATTCTTAAGCAACCTGTATTCGTATTGAAAATGTTCACAATGCTCCAAATAGGTTTTAGCCTTATGATGATGATCGGATTGAAAAACTGAGTGATTCCGACAAAGGCGATCAGACCAATCACCCTCTACGAAGCCTGATGACGATTGGAGAACTCTATGTCCACACAAATCCTTTCTGTTACAGTGGTCCTCGGACTTGCTTTGATTAGCGAAATCAATGCATTAACACAGAACAACGCTGAAACTACCGAATCTAAAGTCCCGGTAGTCTTCACAACCCAGCAAGACCACCAGAACATGCTGGATCAGTTGGGGATAACCGAACTTCGACCTGGGCGAAGCAATAATGAAGAATCTCCAAATGCCGCCAACTATGATGAGTCGAAAGCCAACCCGTATCCGGTACTGCCGGAAATCCTCACGACACGGAGTGGCGTACAAGTTTCTACGCCGGAGCAATGGTGGAATGAGCGCCGCCCCGAGATTGTCGAGTTGCTCGAGAGCGAGGTCTACGGCCGCATTCCTGCGAATGTCCCCATCGTCAAATGGGAAGTTCATGAGACCCGTGAGGTCGAGGTGGGTGGTAAGGCAGCTATCCAAAAGAATATTACCGGCATCGTTGACAACTCGGCCTGCCCGGCCATCGAAGTGAACATTCCAATGTCATTGACATTACCCAAAAATACGGAAGGACCGGTGCCCGTTCTTATGAGCTTTGGTTGGACGCCGTTCGATATGGAAAGGTTTAACTTCGGTGGTTTTGGCCGTCGTGGCGATGGCCCTCGCCAGCCATCCAAACGAGACAAGCTCATTGCGGCCGGTTGGGGTTGTGCCACGCTGAATCCATCGACAGTTCAGGATGACACCGGTGGATGGCAGCCCCGGCGCTTCGGTCCCGCTGCTGACGCGAAAACAGAACCAACCGGTGCTGGCCTGACTCGCGGCATCATCGGACTGACCAATCACGGCCAACCGCGTAAGCCTGATCAATGGGGTGCGTTACGTGCGTGGGGCTGGGGTGCTTCACGGGCGCTTGATTATCTTCAAACCGTGCCCGAGGTCAACTCCAAACGGGTCGGTATCGCCGGTGTTTCGCGCTACGGCAAGACGGCGTTGGTCGCCATGGCCTTTGACCAGCGTTTCGCCATGGGTCTGATTGCATCGTCCGGTGCTTGCGGAACCGCGCTGTATCGACGCAATTTTGGCGAGAGCCTGGAAAACCTGGCTGGGTCTGGCGCATACCATTGGATGGCGGGCAACTACCTGAAGTACTCCGCCCAAGAGTCGTCATTTGGATGTCGCACCGCCGAAGACCTGCCGGTCGATTCTCACATGGTGATCGCGCTGTGTGCTCCGCGACTAACCTTCATCAGCCATGGAATCCCCGAGAGAGGAGACGCCCACTGGCTCGACCATCGGGGCAGCTTCATGGCGGCGATCGCAGCTCAGCCAGTCTTCCGCCTGCTGGGAGCGCTCGATTTTGGGCGTAGTGACGACTACATGAAGGAGAAGATGCCAGGCGTTAACGTGGATCTGCTCGATGGCGCCCTTGCCTGGCGCCAGCACGACGGTGGCCACACCGATAGCCCGAATGTCGAACACTTCATCAGGTGGGCGGAGACTCAATGGGCCGACAAGGCACAAAAACCTGGCTCGCACTTTTCGCAGCTGGATCCTCGGTCGCTTAAAGAGGCGGTTGGTTCTCGCTTCAAACTCGGTGTTGGGGTCAGCCACTTCGTACTACGGAACCCCGAAGACGCGGCTTTGATCCGTCAGCATTTCCAGATTCTCACACCCGAAAATTGCATGAAACCCCAAGCCATCCACCTGGCTGAAGACGAATGGAACTTCAAGGCCGCAGATCGCTTTGTCGACTTCGCCCGCGCCAATCAGCTCGAAGTCGCTGGCCACTGCCTGGTGTGGGCAAAGGATGACCGCTCGGATGAATGGATGATGCAGGAAAACGGTCAGCCGGTGTCTCGGGAAACACTGTTGCATCGCATTGAAAATCACGTCAATACCGTTGTCGGGCGCTACGCTGACGCTGTGACTATGTGGGATGTGGTTAACGAAGCAATAGGAGACAGTGAAGACGGTCTGCTGCGTGATTCTGTGTACTCGCGCACTACTGGTATCGACTTCATTGTCGCGGCATTCAACGCCGCACGCGCCAAAGATCCGGATGCTCTGTTGATTTATAATGACTACAACTGCCACAAACCGAACAAGCGCAGGAAACTGGTCGAGCTGCTCACTCAGTTGAAGCGAAAAGGCGCTCCGGTGGATGCCTACGGTATGCAAGGTCACTTTGAGTTGGACGACGATTCGATTCCTCAACTTCGGGCGACCTTTAACGAATTAAGGAAGCTCGGTATCAAAGTCGTCGTATCTGAGCTGGATATTGATGTGGTTACAAGAAGTCGATGGTGGGCAGACGGCGGAAAGTATCGCGATGAATTGGCTGGATACAATCCATATAGAGATGGCCTTCCCGCAGGAATTCAGCAAAAGCAAATCGAACAGTATTGCGAGATATTTAAGCTGTTTGACGAATACAGCGATATCATCGAACGGGTTTCATTCTGGAACCTGCACGATGGCCAAAGTTGGCTGAACTATTTCCCTTGGCGTCGGATCAATTATCCCCTGCTATTCGACCGCAATCGCAAGCCCAAGCCTGTCTTCGATGCAGTCTACGAGTTGCTGAAGTTGTCAACAGAAACGTCGGCCCGCTGATCCAGTTATATGAAACCTGGAATAGGCCGAAAAAAGCCGAAGAGTGACAAGCAAAAATGGTACAAAGTGAGGATTTTAAAGAATAACTGAACACACTGAAAATCACCTTCTTCATAAGTTCAAATACACCTTGATTTTCGGGTGACACAATGTCTCCGTTTTGACACTACAAACCCCAATTTTCTGAAATCGAGTCCTAAAAAATGTTAGTTTTTTTGGTCAAGACAAATATTTTTGTATCGCCCTCGTCTTCAATGAACGGCGGTAACTAGTGATTGACATTGGCAAGTACCTTATGACATGGATGTTTCAAAGAAACTTTTTTTGGGCAACAGAGATTATAGTGTTTGACTTTGAGCTTTTCATATGTGGACTGTGCGAAAGAAGGGGGCGTGACATCTGAACCGTACGACAGTGAATACAGATGATGTACAATACGAGGTTCAGGCAGTGGGTAATGCTTCAAATACGCAATGAAACTTTCCCAATTATACGAAGCTTTCTGGCTCCGTCGATTGACACTGTTGAAATTGAGATGAGATTATGTTATTATGAGTTTTGAAGCTTTCAGGAGTGTTTCAGTGAAGTTAACCTTTGTTATTTTTGTGCTTGGTCTGGTTCTGACAGATACAACCATCGCACAACCAGCGAACCTTTATGCTCGCTGGCCGCTCAATGAAGGTGAGGGCGAGGTGGTATATGACATTTCCGGCAACGACTTGCACGGGATGATTCAAAATGGCGACAATGGCCTTGGACTAGATGGCTCAGTATGGGTTGGCGACCCCATCCGTGGCACCGTCATTAGTTTTGACGGTACAGCGGACGGTGCTTTTGTTCTTGCAGGCGACATTCCTCGAATGACACTGACCAATGACTTTACATGGGCCTTTTGGGCCAAACAAAATGCTAAAAACACGGCAAACAATGATATTATTCTCGGTAATCGGAAGGACGAGAATGCCGTCGATTTCGTACCGCGTCAGTTCATTAAATTCACTCCGACTAAGTTCGAGTGGCACATGAACGGCAACGGCGACGACAACCTAGAGTATGAAGACATTCCCAACGACGTCTGGCTCCATCATGCGGTGGTGAAAACCGCGGATCAGTTGACTTATTACCGCAACGGCGTTACATCCAGTTTAGGGACACTCACACAACCTCTGGACGTTCCGCAGCCACTTTTTTTAGGCGGTGACAACGAAGGTGCTGCCGGAGAGAATTGGAGCGGATTGATGAGTGATGTGCAGCTCTATAACCGTGCGCTAACCACAGATGAGGTTCTGCAAGTTATGGCTTTACAAATGGGACCTGTGATCAGAACCCACTCCTATGAAGAAATCCCTTCAAATAAAGCAATAGATGTATCCATAGATACTGATCTGAGCTGGATTCAGGGCGATTATGCCGATACCCACGACGTGTACTTCAGCACAGTGTTCGAGGACGTCAATGATGCCGACAGAACCAATTCGTTGGATGCACTGCTTAGCCAGGATCAAGATCCTAATATGTATGACCTGGACAGGCTTGATTACGGCCAGACTTACTACTGGCGAATCGATGACGTCAATGCGCCTCTGACCAGTCCGACGGTCTTCAAGGGCAAAACCTGGCAATTTATGACCGAGTTATTCAGTTATGCGATTCCGGGCGACAGGATAACCGCAACAGCTTCAAGCCAATCCGAGGAGAGTGGTGGCCCTGAGAAGACTATCGACGGTTCGGGTTTGACAAGTGTTACGCACCCGATTGATACTTGGGATGATACACACTCCGACATAATTTCAGATATGTGGGTCAGCGGCAAAACTGACATAGCACCGTGGATTCAGTATAATTTCGATAAACCCTTTAAGCTGGATAGTATGTTGGTATGGAACTTTAACGGCACTACTATCTGGAACATGCTCGGCCTAAAGGTTGTCATTGTCGAATATTCAACAGACGGCGGAGCAACCTGGCGATCCCTGAGCAATGTACCAGAATTTGCCAAGGCGACTGGTACGAAGGGTTATCAAGCCAACACCATCGTTCCATTTGGCAACTTGGTGGCAAATGCTGTCAAACTCACCGCGACCAGCAATTGGTCAAGAGGCATATCTTCACGCTGCGGTTTGAGCGAGGTTGATTTCCTGGCCATACCTACATACGCATCCGCGCCTAATCCACAGAACGGAGCGACAAATGTTGCTGTGGATGCAACCCTATACTGGAAAGCAGGCAGAGAAGCTGCTCAGCATAAGATCTATTTGGATACCGATAAGGCGGCTGTGGATAATGGTACAGCAAAACCAACGATTTTGAGCCAAGTTGGCTATAAACTAAATCCACAAGAAGTGGCTATGAGATCGACTTACTATTGGCGTATTGATGAGGTCAATGACGCCGAAACCGTATCAACGTATAATGGCGATACATGGAGCTTTGAAATCCAGGATTAACTTGTTGTGGATGATTTTGAGAGATACTTTGCAATGTCGAAAACCTCACCATAGGCTTTGAGAGGATTAGTGCAACCGGCGGCGAGGGCGCAATTCTCCTTGACGACATTTATCTTGTACGTCTTTCTCAAGAATGAGATAAAATCTATTTTGACTTGAGAGATATTTTTAGCTCCTGTTACTTGATGGTCATTGAGACAGCACCAATTGAACAGTATCCGTACCAAGGATATTACCCTGGGAGTCATAGGCTTTCAGAGTATAAGTGCCGGGCACTTGCTCGGTGTTGATGTAGCCATACCAGTGCGTCAGGTCATCCCAGGTCGCATCCAGAATTGTTCCAGTCTCGACTATTAGAATCCAGCGAACGTTGATCCAACCCTGACCTTCTACTCGAACTTGGCCGTTTCTGCCGATAGCTGCAGAGACCCCAGATATTTCAAAGGGAATCTCCGGGGGCAGGACCTGCTGCAATTGCTGTTGTACGTTGTTATGCCGATTTCCAATGTAGTTGAGCCAGCTGGACCATGACTGTTCTGGCAATAGGCTTTTGTAGTGGTCTGCCCAATATGACATATATTCCCGATTGAAGCTGGTCTGGAGGAAGTCATAGACATAACCGTAGAAGATATGGTCCCAGTGTGGATTCGCGGTTATTTTTCGTAAAATCGAATTGCTCTTGATTGATGCAGAGACTCTGGTGTAGTCCAGGTCATGTAAAAAGAATAGAATCTTATCATCCGTCGGTCGATGGTAAAACAGCGCATTGTGCCCTGAACCGGTAATCCAATTATCTGATGGTCCGTAAGTTGAACCCACGGCAAAGGAACGCATCCACTCATCGACATCGAGTGCCTTTTCAATGGCCGAGAAAAATTCAGAGCCGCTCCGGCTCAACGCGTATGTCATGTTCATGATCGGCTCGTAGTTATCTTCATCCCTGTTGTTCTTAATGAGAAGATGCCAACGATAGTCTTCTTTGTCCTGACCCAGATAGGTACTAATTGAAAGCCCATCAACCCCACCGGCTTCTTGGGGATACTTCAATCCCTCTGGGTTGTTACCAACGGTTTGGGTCAAGGGATAGACCAGTTCATACTCATAAAGGGTACCGCTGCCGCCTTGATTACCATAAGACTCTTCACAGAATAATCTGTTGAATCGGGCTATTTGAACCTCTACTCCGCTGCTGTGGGCGGGGTCTGGCGCCATCAGATAGCCTAAGTCGTGGTATTTGCTCGGCCCGCCGAAGCGATTCATAGCTGCATGCAAAAGCATCTCCTGCTGACCTACGTTCTGCCCGTTAGAGCGGTCGAATGCCAGTTTATTGTGCACACCTCGGAACAGATTTTGTGCTTCAAAACGTAAACTGAAACCGAGTCGGCCCGCCTGCTTGTTCGGGGGACGACCGTGCTCGCTGCTTTTAAGCCTGACGCCGATGTTGTAGTAGATATCACTTTCATTAACAATAAGTGTAGCTCCCAGATATTCATTGCTCATCAAATTTGTGAGTTCGTAAAGTTTTTCCTTCTGGTCGTTGCGCATGACAACTCGGTAGTTATGCACCCCTGTATCACGCGGCACCTGACCTAAGACCTCGTATTGGGCAAAACTCGTCGGGCCGGCGGCAGGATAATAGCTCCTGGCCATCAAATTGTCCCAGCCTTCGACATAGAACTGTACCGTTGTTCCGCTTCGATAACCTTGTATCGAACCACTATACAACGAACCATCTTCGGTAGTCATTACAACGCGCTGCCAGTAACCTCCATCTTGCCGATAACGAAGACTCATTCCCATTTCTAAAATGCCATCAGGATCCTCGGCCTGAACGGTAACGTTCACTGTCTGATAAGGTCCTGGGACAGCAGGGGTATGAATAAGTGATGAAAATGTTGGGCCAATGTTTGACACGGCTCTTGAATTCACCGTACCTGGTGTACCGCTGCTCTCAGGCACATCCAAATGTGTGGTATATGCAACACGGTTAAAGAAAAGGCGAGTATTCAATAAGGGTGTCCCTGCCACCCAGCGAGCTCGGAAACGAATCTCATAGACCCGTCCGTTGTTTACCCGGCGACCATTAGCCAAAGTAGTCTCGGCATGGTT